>ERZ808040.909-NODE-909-length-22237-cov-5.438809_pt1 | contig 22237 bp, 20 predicted proteins | sample MGYA00380191_ERZ808040 | MGnify/ENA primary metagenome ERZ808040 (study PRJEB31490, sample SAMN06133395) | mouse gut metagenome | isolation source: J6 | host: mice | place: China: Chengdu | collected 2015-05 ...
CGCTCATACGGATCTGGTATTCTGCGAGATTATCCGCCGCTTCCTGTTCCGCCGCATTTTGGTCAAGCAGGAAGCACAGGCATGCATCTTCCCCGAACGGGGAGGCAAACAGGCGCAAAAGCCGGTTGCCCGCTGTATGGTAAAACGGTCCGACGTTCATCCCGGCGGTCTGGGAACACAGAACCGGAAAGAGGGAGGACAAGGTCCGCCCGCAAAGCTCGCTGCACGGGAAACCGAGCATCTCCCCGGCTGCCGGATTTACATAAAAAATGACAGAGCTTGAGGAAAAGGGCAGAGATGTGACAAGATAACCCTGTGTACCATGATCAAACATTTTTTGGAATTCCTCGTAGTTCCTCATAACAAATCCTCCTAAACATGAAACCGGCAATCCGGGATTTCTCATTATTCTATCTATTTCATTATATACTATGCTCTTTTGTGGGTTACGGCAAAGTAATTATACCATTTCTCTGCCAAAAACTCAAGTTGATATTCTCGCGCGGATACGTTATACTAACAAAAAAGCATGGAAAGGGGTGTCTGGCGGAATGCTGGCGGAAAAAACGGTTGACTTGCTGATGGGAAAAGGTTGGAAGATTGCGTTTGCAGAGTCCTGTACGGGGGGGCTTGCGGCAGCGGCACTCGTCGATGTTCCCAATGCCTCGGCGGTGCTGGATGCGAGTATTGTAACGTACGCGAACGGGGCGAAGATAAAGTATCTCGGAGTCATGCAGGAAAGCATCGAGCGCCAGGGTGTTGTGAGCGAGGAAGTGGCAGGGCAGATGGCTGTGGGTGTGGCCAGGGCAAATGCGGCAGATGTCGGTGTCGGGATCTCAGGGATAGCGGGACCTGGCGGGGGCACGCCCGACAAGCCGGTCGGCATGGTCTGCTTCGGTTTTTTTGTGGATGGACGGCTGGCGGTGAGGACGGTGCAGTTCGGTGCGGCAGGAAGGAATGCCGTGCGGCGCGCGAGCGTGGAATATGTTTACCGCACGCTGGAGGAACTGCTGGCAGATTAAGGTGCGGGCGCTGCGTTTTACAGGATGCGGTGTTTTGCCGGAAATGGACGGGGGAGCACGATGAGGGTCGGAAGCTACGAAAAAATCAGGACTTGGTTTCTGGAGAAGGAATGGCGCATGATGTTTTTGCGGGCGGCTTACCGGGGGCTTCCCCTTGTTGTGGCGGCGGGGTATCCGGTCTGCCTTCTGGTCTGTTTTTTGAGCAGGAGGGAACTGTTCCTGCGCGCGGTTCTTGTGCCGGCGGCGATGTTTTTTTTCGTCTCGGCGTTCCGGCATATTGCGGATTTCCCGCGCCCGTACGAGAGAGGGGGCATCCTGCCGCTGATCGCGAAAGATAAGAAGGGACATTCGTTTCCGAGCCGCCACGCGGCAAGCGCCGGCATGATCGCGGCGGTGTGGATGGCGGTGTGGATGCCCGGCGGCATTCTGTTTTCTGCCGTGGCGGTTCTGGTCGCGGCAAGCCGTGTGCTCGCTGGGGTACACCATGTGAGGGACGTGCTTTTTGGCGGTGTATTCGGGTTTTTTGCGGTATGGATATTTTTTGTGTAACTACTTGACGAAGCCACACATTGCATGTAAAATTAAAGTATTACCGGAGGAACCGGGAAAGAAAGCGGAGGAATAGAAAATGGGTATTTTATCGAGGTTTAAGGATATCATGGCGGCGAACATCAATGCGCTGCTCGACAAGGCAGAGAATCCGGAGAAGATGATCGACCAGTGCTTAAGGAACCTGCAGGAGGATCTCGGCAAGGTAAAATCCGAGACGGCAAGTATCATGGCAGAGGAAGCAAGGGCAAAGAGAGAACTGGACGAATGCAACGAAGAAATTGACAAAATGCAGAAATTCGCGATCAAAGCGCTTGAGAAGAACAACGAGGACGATGCGAGGAAGTTCCTGGAACAGAAAGCGTCCCTCTCATCCAAGCAGGCAGGCTTACAGCAGGCGTATGACCTTGCGCACCAGAATGCGGAGCAGATGAAGCAGATGCACAGCAAGCTTGTTGCGGACATCAATGAGCTGGAGTCGCGCAGGGCGATGATCAAGGGTAAGCTGGCGGTTGCCAAGACGCAGGAACGCATGAATAAGATGGGCGATTCCGTGAACAGCGCGAACCGTTCGATCGCGAGCTTTGAGAAATACGAGGAACTTGCGAACAAGAAGCTTGACGAGGCAAATGCGATGGCAGAATTGAATAAAATGGAAAAGTCGGGGGATATCCGCGACCTGACCGCAAAGTATTCGCAGGGTTCGGATGTGGACGATGAGCTCGCGGCGTTAAAGGCAAGTCTTGGCAAGGGCTGATGGCATAACGGGGGCGGCCGGAGGGCATGTCCCCACGGAAATGAGGAATTATGGTAGTCCAGTATAAATGTCCGGGCTGCGGCGCGGATATGCATTATGATGCAAAGACAAGGAAGCTAAAATGCGGCAGCTGCGGAAGGCTGATGGAAATTGATGCCATGCCGCGGTCTTCCGCGGATGCAGGGAAGGAAGCGGAGGATAGCGAGGATGGGGAAATCTCCCCGTTTGCGGCGGAGGAGATCGAGGATGAGGCCGAATTCGGGCGCATCGAGCGTGAGGAGGGCAGTACCGCGTTTGACGGGGAGGACGGCTGCCAGTACGTCTGCAACAACTGCGGGGCAGTGGTGGTCACGACGGCGGACACGACGGCGACTTCCTGCAGTTTCTGCGGTGCCCCGGTCGTGCTTGGTGACCGGCTGAGCGGGAAGAAGGCACCGGTTTGGATCATCCCGTTTAAGGTGAACAAGGAACAGGCGAAGGCGGCGTTCCGCAAATGGTGCGGCGGGGGTAAGCTCACGCCGCGGGATTTTATGACGGCGGACCGCATCAAAAACATCACGGGGATGTATGTGCCGTTCTGGCTCTATGATATGGAGGGGACAGGGGAGGCGGACTGCACGGCGACGCGCGTGCGCACGTATACACAGGGCGATTACATCTGCACGGAAACAAAATATTACCATGTTTACCGGCGGCTGCACATGGCTTACTGTAAAGTGCCCGTGGATGCCTCGGAGAAGATGAACGACGGGATGATGGATAAGCTCGAACCCTTCGGCTACGGGGAGCTTACGCGCTTTAACATGCCATATCTGGCGGGGTATCTGGCGGAACAGTACAACTATGACGACAGGGAGCTGCTCCCGCGCGTGACGGAGCGTGTGAAGCGCTACGCAAACGAATATCTGGCATCGACGATCACAGGGTATTCTACGGTTGCCTACAACCGGAAAAATATTCAGTTAGACCCGGTCAATGCGCGCTATACGCTGCTCCCGGTATGGATGGTATGCTATGATTACCGGGACAGTGAACATATTTTTGCAATGAACGGGCAGACCGGGAAGATCGTCGGTAAGCCGCCGCTCTCGAAACAAAAGATTGCCATGTGGTTTGCAGGTATCAGTGCGGGGGTATTTGCCGTCATGCGCCTGGTCACGATGTTTTTGGCTTAGGGGGTGGGGGATGGCAGATCATAGGAATCATAGGGGAATTTCGTCAAAGAGGCTGTCGGCACTGCTTGTCCTTGTGCTGGCATTTGTGTGTGTGCTTCCGGGCATTATGGTGCGCGCGGATGAGGTTGTCCCGGCGGCCAAGGGCGTTTATGTGTATGATGACGCGGGACTTTTAACCGGGACGGAGGAAAGTTCCCTTTCGCAGTATTTGGAAGCGCGCGGGCAGGAAGCGGGCTGTGGAATTTATGTGGTCACTACGTCCGATCCGGGCACAAGGACGGGCGACCGTTATCTGGAAGACTTTTATGACCGCGGCTTTGACACGGGACAGATTGACACGGACGCTGTGCTGCTCTATGTGGATATGAAGGAACGCTATGTCAATGTGCAGGCATACGGAACGGCACAGGATAAGATTCCGGATACGACCTGTGACGCGATCATCGACGCGATTTTTGATGACTTGCATTACGGGGATTATTACGATGCGTTCCGGGGGTTTGCGGATAAAGCGGAATATTATATGAATTACGTGCCGATTTATCTGCGGGTCTGGGTACAGTTATTGGCAGCGCTTGTGATCGGGGGGATTTGTGTCGGGATCATGGCGGCGAACAGCGGCGGGACCATGACGGTGAATGCGAATACATACCTTGACCAGCGCTATAGCGGCATCCGCGCGCGGCGGGATGATTATATCCGCACAAGTGTGAAGAGGCGGAAGAAACCGCAGCAGAGCAGCAGCAGCGGTGGCGGCGGCAGCCATAGGAGCAGCGGCGGACATTCGCATTCCAGTGCCGGAAGGAAGTTTTAAGCAGGCGATACATTGCAGAAAAGGGGTAAATTATGGGATTATTTTCAAATCAGTTTTCATCGGTGGTGGAGTGGAAGGAATTCCGCGAGGATATGATCTTCTGGAAATGGCCGAACGCGGAGTTGAAGAAGGGCAGCCGCCTGATCATCCGTCCGGGGCAGGATGCCATCTTTTTGAATACGGGGCGGATCGAGGGGATTTTTACGGATGACGGCGATTACGATATCGAGTCACAGATCATCCCGTTCCTCTCAACTTTAAAAGGTTTTAAATTTGGCTTTAACACGAACCTGCGCGCGGAGGTGCTTTTTGTCAACACGAAGGAATTCACCGTAAAGTGGGGGACCGCGAATGCGATCAACATCCCTGTGGCGGGTATGCCTGGCGGGATGCCGGTGCGCGCACACGGCACGCTGAGTTTCAAGGTAAACGATTACATCAAGCTGATCGACAAGATCGCGGGCGTAAAGGATTCGTATGTGGTGGAAGATGTGCGCATCCGTGTGACATCGGTGCTTGACCAGCTCCTGATGAAATGGATCACAAAGGAAGGCAAGGATATGTTCAACCTGCAGGCGAACGCTTACGATATCGCGCAGGGCATCCGCACGGACCTCGATATGGAAATTTTTGATATGGGTCTTACGGTCACGGGCTTTCATGTCATGAGCTTTAATTACCCGGAGGAAGTTCAGCGCATGATCACGAAGAATGCTTCCCAGAGCATGGTCGGCGACATGAACCGTTACCAGCAGATGGGCGTGATTGACGCGATGGCATCCGGAAAAGGAAGTGCCGGCAGCACGGCATCCGATATGGCGGGGATGATGATGGGCATGAACATGGCGAGCCAGATGGTGAACGCGATGAATGCACAGAATTCACAGAACGCAGCGAACAGCGTGCAGGGCAATTCCGGTGCGAAGCCGAATTTCTGCCCGAACTGTGGCCAGAAAACAAACGGGGCGAATTTCTGCCCGAACTGTGGCCAGAAGCTGGCGTAGGAAAATAAACAAGGGCAGAGGACATATCACTTGCATTCGTGGTCGGTTCTCTGCTTTTCTGTTACGTAATAGAACACCGGACAGTTCGCATCAAATATAAAAAATGCCGCAATAAAGGACAGGGAGGCTTTTAACGGTTCAATGCAGAGCCTGTTAAATCCTTTGGAGGATTTTGGTGCCGGTATTATACGATTGCCCTATCTTCCTTTAACTGTTCAATGATCACACTGCGCACCGTGGCTCCAAGGTGTTTGCGCTCTTCCTTCGGGACATCGGCAGGGTAGATCGGCTTGCCGTAATGGATGATGACATGCGCCCGCCTTACCCAAGGCATGTGGTTCTCAAACACGGCTGCCGTGTTTGAGATTGCGACCGGGACAATCGCACAGCCGGACTTTTCTGCCATCTTAAGGCTTCCTTCCTTAAACGGGAGAAGGTCGAGTTCCTCGCCGCGGTTTCTCGTTCCCTCCGGCATGATGAAGACGGAGTAGCCTGCCTTTAGCTGTTCGACCCCCTTAAGGATCGTCTTCAAGCCCTCTTTCATGTCGTCGCGGTCAAGAAACAGACACTGAAGGCTTTTCATCCAACCGGAAAAAAGAGGGACTTTCCGGAGTTCTTTTTTGGCGACAAACCCGGTCAGGGTCGGTACGGTGATGTAGCCGACCGGAATGTCCGCGAGCCCCCGGTGGTTGCCGACGTAGAGGAATGCCTCGCCCTTTGGCAGTTCCTCACGGCCGAGCACGGTGATCTTCGTCCCGGCACAGACCATGACAAAACGGAACGCGTTGCGTACGATCGTCTGGGAAGCCGCGATCCTGGCATGCGGGTTGAATTTGCCGACAACCCAGAGAATCAGGTGGACAGGCAAAAAAAGAATCAAAAAAAATACAAGGGAAAGAACGACCAAAACGATACGCATAAAAACCTCTTTCTGCTGTAACAGCATTCGATAATGACAGGATGGGCGGTATGCGGCAAAAAAATGCAGTATACCGATACAATGTTTAATCCATTGCATCAGTATACCACATTTTAAAATCATTTGGTAGATTTTCTTACAAAATTCTTACGTTTTTTAAAAGTTTATAATTTGTTTATAAATGCGTGCCATGGCGGCAAACGTAAAACAAGAGTGGGCATTCATGACCCTGGGTGGATCAGTCTGTGCACTTTCGTTTTCGGATGAGAGCATAATCGCTGTGTGAAAAGTTTAAAAAACTAACGTGCCAGTTTGATAAACTTCCCGTGCTGTTTGATGTCTTTCGTGTAACCGTCGTCCGTGTAGAGTTCGTACGACAGCTCCGTGCCGGCTTCACCCAACAGTTCAAACTTCGTGTAGTCGAGCTCACCCGTGCATTCGCATGGCGGGCAGAGTGGCAGCAGATGCCCCGGACGGATAAAGAAAGCGACCTCGTTTAAGGCGCAGGTAATATAATGCCAGCCAGCGTCCATTTTTGTGAGTGTATATTCCTTGGCGGAAGTAAATTTCACAAGGAGCATCTCCTCCGGCAGGTAGACCGTGCGCCCGCTTGTGTTCTGCTGGTAGACCGGCGCGAGCATCAGGCTTTCGCCGAGCAGAAGCTGGTCTTCCACCTCACACGCCGCCTTATCCTTTGGCCACGCGAAGGCGAGCGGGGAGAAGAGCAGGGTATTGTTTTGTGCTGCTTTTACAAATTCGCTGTAAATATACGGGATCAGTCGGTAGCGCAGCTTTAAGATTTCGCGGAAATCGTCGAGCCCCTCAAACTGGTAGCATTCCTGCTCCCTTGTGCCGAGTGCCGCGTGGTTGCGCATGAGCGGCGTGAAAATTCCGAACGCAAGCCAGCGCAGCAGAAGATCCCTGGTCGTGTGGCTGCCGAAACCGCCGAGGTCGGCACCGCTGTAGAGGAAGCCGCACATGTTCAAGGACGGCATCATCTTGATATTAAGCAGCAGATGGCTCCACCAGGACTGGTTGTCGCCCGTCCAGATGCCGCCGTAGCGGTGCATCCCGATGTAGGAAGAGCGCGAGAATAACAACAGGCGCTTATCCGGGCAGATTGTGTCAAAAGCTTCCGCCGCGGCGCGGGTCATGTTGTAGCCGTAGAGGTTATGCACCTTGTCATGCCGGATTTTCTTTCCGCCCATATTATGGTAAAAGCGCTTGTAATCTGCGTGGTCATTGTTGATATTGAACACATTCTGCATCGCCCAGAAATCGTTAAGTTTCGGGTCATCCTTTCTTTTTAATAGATCTTCCACCTTGCGGGCGGCCTCCTCAAGCCCTTCCTCGGAGAAGAAGATTGCAGGTTCGTTCATGTCGTTCCAGAACCCCTCAATCCCTGCGTCGGTCAGGCGCTTGTAGAGCCCGCCGAACCATTTTCTCGCATCGGCGTTCAAAAAATCCGGGAAATGGGTTTTGCCCGGCCATACACCGGCAACAAAATCCGTGCCGTCGGCGCGCTTGCAGAAGTAATTGTTTTTTACGCCCTCCTCGTAGACATCGTACCCCTTTTCGATTTTGACCCCCGCGTCGATGATCGGGATGAAATGCAGCCCCTGCTCCTTCATCTCGGCGGAAAGTGCGGCAAGATCCGGGAAACGCTCCGGGTGGACGGTGAAATCCTTGTAGTCCTCCATATAGTCGATATCCATGCTGATGGAGTCGAGCGGCAGGTGGTTTTCGCGGTAGCTCTTTGCCACGCGGCGGATATCCTTCTCGTCCATATAGCCCCATCGGCTCTGGATGTAGCCGAACGCCCAGAGCGGCGGGATGTAGCTTGTCCCGATCAGCTCGCGGAACTGGCGGATGATGCAGAGTGCGTCCGGGGTGGAAGCGTCCGCGCACGGATAGGAGAAAGCAGCGCAGGAATCAGTTCCGGTTTCGGTTTCTTTCCCGCAGGTGATCAGGTATACGTCAAGATTGGTGTCATCGACGGAGATCACCAGCTGATCCTGCTTTGTGTAGCCGATATCGTAGCGGACATCGGCAGGGTAGTCGATGAAAAGGCCAAAGCTTTCTTTCCCGATCACCATCAGGAAGTTGTGCGCACCGTAGAGAGAGACTTTTTCCTCGGTATGGTTCGGGTCGTCGCTGCAGCAGCTGACATACTGGTAGCCGCGCTTGTTGATGCCGCGGTTTGCTTCGCCGAGACCGTACACCGCATCCTTATCCGCAAGGGTGCGGGAGAGGGAGAAGCCCTTCCCAAAGTCTAAGTCCACGTACGCCGCAAGTGCTGCCGCATCCTGCGCGCAGCTCACCGAAATGGCAGGAAGCGCTGCCACCGTGGCTTCGGTTTCGATCGGTGTTCCGAAACGGAATTTTTGGATCATGGTTTACCTCCTAATTGATAAGTTTTGCATACTTGAAATATTTTCTGGTTTTGTTATAATGACAGTATATTGTATATTTTTGTGTAATACTTGTTCTATCATGTGAAAAAATAACATTATTTTGACTTGCGGTTATGGTTTGGGTGGTGTGGACGGTATGAGTGATAGGAGTCTGGCACATCCCGCCTCCCTTATCCCGAGGGGAAGCGGAATTTTAGAAGATGACAAGAGGTGAGGCAATGCTCACAAGATGGGTAATAATTTTTTATATCTTTTTGTTGTGCTACCAGAAATAAAAGTATATATAAGCTAAGAGCAGAAAAGAACTGGAGGTAGAACTATATCGGTATTTCGAGAGATGTCTTAGTCTTGCTGGATGGATATCCATAAAAAGTTACAACAATGTTGGTTCTTTTGGGGGATTAGGGCAGTGTGTAATGCTTAGGTAAGAGAAATTATTGGATTGTAGGTCTGGAAAGAGTGAGGGGGATGTTTATGCTTAGAAAGAGATAGGCTACGAAAGTAAAGATAATTATTACGTTAGTTTTAACGGTTGTACCAAGCAGCTATGATGTCAATGAAATATCCGTATGGCGGAGGTGATATGAAATGAAGAACGAAAAACAAAATTTTAATGGAAAAAGAACCATGCTTGTCTTACTTGTTTTTGTTTTTACGATTGCCGGTTTTCTGCTTTTACGATCGGGAAGTTCTGCGCAGGGCGAGGATGCTTTTCAACGTTTTTTATACCCGACCGATTTTAGCGATTGTTTTACCGTGGCAGAAAAAAAGGACAAATGTAAGATTCCGGAGGAAATCCTCTCCGGGATGACAGAAAAGGAGCTTGTCTGGGCGGTGATCGATTATCCTTTTTTATGGGAAGTGGGATGCTCCTCACAACAGCCAGGGGGCTTTAGTGCATGGTTGGCAGCGGATTCGGATGCTTTTGCGAAATTGGCGGGGTATGATTCCCCGGAGGATAAGATCATGAAAGTCTTGAAAGCCGCAAGGGAAACGAAAGGCGAGGATGCTTCAAACATAAATTTGGCCTGTCAGATCTTCTGCGATGGCCAGGGAAGTTATTTTGACTTTAGCAAAGAGCAGTTGGAGTTTTTGGGAGAGGCGAAAGCCTTTGGTGGATATTAATCAGGGCGGTGGTCTTGGTGGTATGAGACCGCCCATGTGACACGGATGCGTGAAAGATCTGAAAAACCACCCTTTAACGGATAGAATACCTCTAAAGTAAACAGGCAAAATATGAAAAGCTGTTACTTTGGAGGTTTTTTCCGTTGATGCACCGGAATACACAACACAAGGAGGACGGATATGGAGCAACGTGTCAATGCGGCGTACCGGGAAAGTACGGGGCACGGGACGGCATTTCTTCCGTTTCAGGTTTATAGCTTTCAAGAGGAGTATGACCCATTTTTCGTGTCTCATCACTGGCATGAGGAAATTGAAATCTTATTTTTTGAGAAGGGGGATTTTTTGCTGGAGAGGAATATGCTGCCGGAGGAGATCCGGGAGGGCGATATCGTTTTCGTCGGGCGCTCCGTCCTGCACCAGATTGCGGGCAAAGGGCTGCCGAGCCTTCACCACGCGGTGATCTTTGACCTTGAAATGCTGAGATTTGACCGTTACGACATGGCGCAGGCATGTATCCTCGCACCGCTCTGGAACGGGGAATGTGCGTTTCCTGCGCGGGTCGGCAGGGACGATGCGGGGTATGGGGAAATCCTCGCCGCCGTGCGGGAGATCCTTTGTGCGTGGGAGGGGCGCAGGGGCGGATGGTATTTAAAGGTAAAGGCCGAACTGCTCCTGATTTTATCCTTGCTGGAGGGGCATGGGCATCTGCGGCATTCGGACAGAACCCAAAAATCGGAGGACAGCTACCAGATGCAGGAGATCAAGCGTGTGCTGAAATATATGGAGGAGCATTACCGGGAGAAGGTCACGCTCGCGGGGCTTGCGGGGGAGGCGGGCATGAACGAACAGTATTTTTGCCGTTTTTTCCGGAAAATGACCGGAAAGACCCCGATCACCTACCTCAATGATTACCGCATCGGGCACGCGGCGGAAGCACTGGCAAAAACCGATGCGCGCATTGTGGAAATTTGCTATGAGAGCGGTTTTGAGAATGTCAGCTATTTCATAAAAAAGTTTAAGGAGGCGAAGGGAATGACACCAAAGGAATACCGGAAAAGGGGAACTTTGGTTTGACCATTGTTTATGATTATGGTATGATTTGAGCAGAATAGCCGGATAGACGGCGGAAGGTGAGGATATTATCATGGAAAATAATCTCGATTTGTATAATACGCTGACAAAGAAGGTGGAGCGCTTCGTCCCGAATGAGGACGGCAAGGTGAAGATGTACACCTGCGGCCCGACGGTCTACCATTATGCGCATATCGGGAATCTGCGCAGTTATATCATGGAGGATGTGCTGGAAAAATTCCTGCGTTTTTCGGGCTATGACGTGAAGCGCGTCATGAACATTACGGATGTCGGGCATCTTGCAAGCGATGCGGACACCGGCGAGGATAAGATGCTAAAGGGCGCGAAGCGCGAGCACAAGACGGTCATGGAGATCGCGAAATTTTATACGGACGCGTTTATGTCCGACTGCGCGAAATTAAATATTAAAACACCGGATGTCGTGGAACCGGCGACGAACTGCATCGCGGATTTCATCCATATGGTCGAGGCATTGCTGGAGAAAGGTTACGCGTATCTGGCGGGGGGCAATGTTTATTTTGATACCTCAAAGCTTGCAAAATATTATGTCCTCAGCAACCAGAACGCGGAGGAACTGGCGGTCGGCGTGCGCGAGAGCGTTGAGGAAGATGAGAACAAGCGCAGCAAGACGGACTTCGTGCTCTGGTTTACGAAATCAAAGTTTGAGGACCAGGAGCTAAAATGGGAAAGCCCGTGGGGTGTCGGATATCCGGGCTGGCATATTGAGTGCTCCGCCATCTGCATGAAGCATCTGGGGGAAACGCTGGATATCCATTGCGGCGGAATTGACAACGTATTCCCGCACCATACGAACGAGATCGCGCAGAGTGAATCCTACCTTGGTCATAAATGGTGCAATTATTGGTTCCATGTGCTGCACTTAAATGATGCGACCGGGAAAATGAGCAAATCGAAGGGGGATTTCCTGACGGTTTCCCTGCTGGAAGAAAAAGGATATGACCCGCTGGTCTACCGCATGTTCTGCCTGCAGTCGCATTACCGCAAGCCCCTTATCTTTACGTATGAAGCACTTGACAATGCGGCGGTGGCGTACGGGAAACTTGTGGCAAAGATCGCGGCACTCTCGCCGGACGGGGCGGTGGAAGAAGAGAAACTCGCAGAGTTGAAAGCACAGTTTTTGGAGGCGATGGACAATGATATCAATACTTCGTCAGGACTGACGGTGCTTTATGATGCACTCAAGGCGGATGCAAACGACGCGACAAAACGAGCGGCGGCGGCATTGTTTGACGAAGTACTCTCGCTCGGGCTGCTCGCGGCAGCACAGAGGATGAAGGAGGAAAAGAGCGGCGCGGGTCTTGACGGCGATCTGGTCGGGTTTATCGAGGCGAAAATTGCGGAGCGCAAAGAAGCAAAGAAAGCAAAGGATTTCGCGCGGGCGGATGCGATCCGGGAGGAACTGGCGGCGAAGGGGATCGCCATCAAAGATACGAGGGAAGGGACGGTCTGGGAGAGGATGTAGGAGGTGGCAGTATGGATATCAAAGTCGGGGATACACTGAAACTGAAAAAGAAGCACCCATGTGGGAGCCAGATGTGGAAAGTGCTGCGCGTGGGGATTGATTTCAGGCTTCAATGCGAGGGATGCGGACATCAGATTATGATCGCGAGGAAGCAGATGGAGAAGAATGTGCGGCAGGTGATTCCGGGGGAGATGTGAGGGGCAGAATTGCACCGCGTGGATTTTTTATAGGGTAGGATGGCCAGACTGCTTTGTCTGGATTTTTCCGGGTGTAATCGCAGGATTGCACCGCACGGAGTTTTGCAGGATGCAAGGGTGAGTTTATCCCGTGTGCAGATGGAAAAACGCGCGGCATGGAGGTGAGTTTATGGAGGGCGGGAAAGGCATCGGACAGGAAGAAATGCAGGGCGATACGCGGCGTATCTGCAAAAAATGTCTGCTGCGCGATATGGAGGAGGGCGAGTATTTTAAAAATATGTATGAGTACATCGCCCTGCTCGATCCGGAAATAAAGGCGGATGCAGAGTTATATGAGGAACGGCTTGCGGCATGCAAGGCCTGCGGGCACCTGATGAACGGAATGTGCCGGGTCTGCGGGTGTTTTGTGGAGATGCGTGCGGCGGTGAGGAAGAATTATTGCCCGGCGGCAGAGCGGTTTTGGTAGGGGGAGCCAGGCGGGTTTTTCTTTTGGCAGATACCGGGGGCAGGAGAGCACGGAAGGGAGGTACAAAAGAATGTCAATTTATGGGGTCGGGAATTACTTAAAAGAATACCGGAAAAAAGCAGGATTATCACAGGAAGAATTGGCGGAGGGGATATGTAATGCTTCAAATCTGTCCCGGATCGAGACGGGAAGCCAGATGCCGACGCGCAGGACATACGAAGCTCTGATGCAGAAGCTGGGGCAGAATGTTTCCCTGTTTTCTTCCTTTTCCACCCACAGGGAAATGGAGTTTTACCGGTTGGAAAACCAGATCGGTGAAAAATTGGCAGATCAGAATACGGATGGTTTGCGGGGATTGTACGATAGGATGAAAGTGCTGGCAGATCCGAGGGAGGATTTGGAACAGCAGTACATGCTATATGTGGATGCACTGATCCGGAATCTGGAGGGGGAAGGGGCGGTGGCAGTCCTGCCGCAATTGATGGAGGCATTGCATGTCACCAGAAAAAACGGCGATCCGGAAAACCCGCGGGAGATGAAACTGCTGACGTTTCAGGAGATCAATTTACTTAATAACATTGCGGTTGCGTATTGGAGAGGCGGGGAGAAGGAGAAAGGGATGAACCTGATGCTTTATCTGAAAGAATATATGGAGGAGCATTTGGTGGATGAGAAAGAAAAAGGTGGGCATTATCCGATGGTGCTGTTCAATTTGTCCAAGTGGCTTTTGCAGCTTGAACGGCCGGGGGAGGCTTTGGAGATGGCATTGGCGGGGGTAAAAGCATGCAACCGCTATGGGAAGTTGCTTGCATTTCCAAAAGTATTGATAGCAAAGGCCGATGCCCTGCGTTGTTTGGGGAGAGAAAAAGAAGCGATACAGGTCTATCGACAGGTTTTCTACCTTTCGCAGGCGATGGAGAACCAAGAAAGGGCAGCGCGAATGCAGAAAATCCTGTCGGAGCAATATGGGATTATTGTGGAGTGAATCCGTATGGGTGAATGATCTCTTCCTCCTCATCTGTCCCAAGGGGTGGTTTGTCCGTTTCGCTCATCACCGAAACCCCATACGGATCAAAGGTATCCTCCGCTGTACGCATGAGGGGAAAAAATTAAGAAGATGGCGATAAATTTTGTGAATTTTTTCATGGTTTGAATCCCTCCTGATTTTTATGATAACTGGATTACCGCATACCTGCCAAGGATTGTCCATGTCGTTTTATGCAAGAATTAGAAAAGATAAGTCCGGTCTTATTTTGATAAAATTATTGTCAATAAGGGGCAAAAGGACAGAAAAAGCATAAAACTTGCATGGAACCGCATGGAATTTATTGGAGGAAGTGGTACAATAAATTTACCTGGCGCGTTAGGTGAGAAAAAATAATCAGGAGAAAAACGAAGTGAAGAAAAAAGAATGGATCGCAGCTACATTATCAGTATTAATGATCGCGGCACCGACAGGGCAGATATTTGCCGCAGGGGAAACGGTGGATGCAGAACTGACAACAGATTATTCAAACGGGGCAAAAAATTATATTGTAGTTTTGAAAGAGGGAGAAACTGCAGATAGTGTTGCCAGCCTTTTGAATGAGTTAGATGTGGTGGAGCCCTATAATAGTGAACCAATGGAGAAAGTGATGGAACGAAATATGTTATTTGTTTCACTTACCCCATCGGAGGCTATGGATTTGGCATTAGATGAACGCATTTGTTCAGTGGAAGAAGATGTGATTGTTCGTGCAATGGAAAACGGGGAAGCAGCGCAGGATGATGATGTGATAGATGAAAGACCTGCATATGAGTGGAATTTAGCAGCAATCCATGCGACCCCAGAAGAACTCTACCAGTATTCAACAGATGAAAGTGTAATCCGCATTGCAGTTTTGGACTCAGGTACATGTATTATCGAGGATGTTGAAGTGCGAGAATATGTTAACCTTGTGTCAGAAGAGGATGACATTTTTCCGCTTTATGCAGACAGCACGGGGCATGGAACAGCAGTTGCAGGGATTATTGCAGCAAAGGATGATGATGAGGGCATTATTGGAGTTGCACCGGATGCTTCATTATATTCTGTGAAGGTGTTCGATACAGTTAACGAAGCACCAATCAGCCGCATTATTCGTGGAATCTACTGGGCGATTGACCATGATATTAATATTGTGAATATGAGTTTTGGTACCACAGTAAATTCCTATGCGTTACATCAGGCAGTTCAGGATGCGTATCGAGACGGAATCTTAATGGTAGCGGCTGCGGGAAATAAAGGTGTTGTGGAATATCCGGCGGCATATAACGAAGTCATTGCAGTAGGTGCGGTGGATCATGAAGGTAGGCGTTCTGAATTTTCGGCAACAGGGGAAAGTTTGGAATTGATGGCACCGGGAGAATGTGTTTTATCAGATAGTTTTTATGGTGGTGTGATGGCGGTAGATGGAACGAGCATCGCAACACCTCACGTTGCTGGGGCGGCCGCAGTTTTATGGGCAAAGGATACGACCAAAAGCAATGACTTTATTCGCCAACTGTTAAATGTCTCCGCAAATTCCAGCCAAGATACATCAGCAGAGTATGGAAATGGGATTTTGGATGTGAAACGTGCGTTTGAAATCTATGGGGATTTCGAGGCGGTGTATGTGCCAGGCGTGAATGAATATTCGGAAATCACAGAAAATGTGGCAGAGTATGTGATTGGAGATGAGCCTGAATATGTTGTTGGAAGTTGGGGTGCATCGGAACATAATAGTTCAATCCAGACTGGGGCATCGGCAGACAGCAGTCTTTTTAATACAAAAAATATCAAGGTGATGCAGTGGATATCAAGACGGTTGGACACGGATTTTGCAGCAACAAAGAGTGTATCAAATTTTCATGCAGGAAGAGCCTATGAAACAAGGTCTTATCAAAAAGCAGATAATTATGTGAATGATTTATTCTTTTTGTATGAAGTAGCTATTGGTCTTAAAGTCTTACCTTCAGGAAGTAGTGTGGAACAGCAGAAAACAGTGGTGGATACAGTTGCAAATAATAGGAAAAATTTAAATTCAGTTTCGATTCACAGCGGTTTAATAAATCAAGTGAAAGATTTACTTACTTATACAACTGCTGCGACAACGAATGGTGTTACTTATAGCGAAAGTGAGTTGAAAACAGCACAGGTTAATGCAATCAAGATTCTTGGTGCTGCTGTTCATTTGGCGGGAGATATCTATGCGCATCGTATTTTGGTACCAAGCACGGCTACTGGCAATGCGAAAGATTCCGCAACAAGCATTACAGGGAATTATTTTGCAAAAAATCATTTTGATGAAGCATCGGTAGGTGAAATCTGCTCTGTAGACGTTCTTGCAGAAACCGCATATAATATTCATAGTGGAGTTACGTTATGTGATCATCATACTTGGGAATGTTTTGAGCGGGCAGTGAAGAACTTATCAGTAGAGTTTAAAGATATTAATACGTGGACGAAAACAAGTATAGGGCGAGGAACATATGAGGATAATCCTAAATTTTATAATGAACGATTTAGCATTGGAACGAACTATACGGTGAAATATATAATGAAAAAGTATAAGGATGGAATGAAAACTTTGGATGAAAATGTACTTATACCGGGAGCAAATGGGCAGATATTTAATTTGAAGTTGAATCATCTAAAAGGACATTATCAAGCAGCAGGCTTGAATTGGGCTTTTGCATGGTCAGCGTATACAACGGAAGATATCAGATAGATAGGCTTTTAATAAGGTTAAGTGGGGGTGGTATTTACTGCCCTCACAGAAACGAGGGAACATGAAAAATTACTTTTTTCTCTTTTGCATTTTTGCCATAGTGATCATAAATGCTTCAACGACAGCAACAATTTCAGCAAACGAAAAAAACGACGATTCACTTGCTGAAAATGTAAAAGACGGATTTTTACCGCCAGAGGGGAAGACGATTCAATTTTTGGAAAAGGATATGATAGGAAAATCATGTCTTCTGTCAGAGTTCCGGCATAAATGGAACGGTGGTGGTTTGGATTTTAAAACTAGGATCCGCATTGCCAACAAAATTTCGGAAATCCCATGCGGGCAGCACCACCGATTTACTCTATCTGTTCTTGGCAGTGGGAAGCAGGAGGTTTTTTGGTATTCTGCGAACCCGGAAATTGCGCATATCAACGTAAAAACAGGGGAACTGACAGCGGAGGGGGAAGGGAAGGTTAGGATCTGGGTTGCTGACCGCTTTGGAAGAATTTGGGATGAGGTTTTGCTCTTGGTGCGCAGGGGATTGACAAGGGAGGAAACGGAAGCATTTTATTGGGATGAAATGGATCAGCGCAGATACGAAGGGACGATTTATTGTGGCCGGAGGTATCCGCTCGGGGATGAATGGAAATGGTTTTTGCCGGAGAATGCCACCGCCCTTGTGCAGCCCTTTGTGAGCTGGGGGCTGCATCAGGTACGTATTCCGGCATCGATCCGCGCCATCTGCTATGATACGAGCATGGAGGATGATTGGGGGATTTCCCACAGCGAAAACGTTACGGTTTCTGTGGACGGAAACAACCGCAATTATTATAGCCTTTTTGGTGTGCTGTATAGTTACGCATTTGCGCATCCGACGGATCCGGAACAGGCATGTTACATGGTGGATGATCTTTACCCCGCGGATTGCAAAAACCGGGCACTGCTTCTTTATCCGCCAGACATGAAAAATGAAATTTATTATGTTCCATACGGTGTGGAGCGGATTGCCGGGCGGGCATTTGAGGGGGCGAAATATCTGCAAAAAATCGTACTTCCAGATACGGTAAAAGCCATCGGAGCAGGCGCATTTATGGATTGTTATGCATTGAAGGAAATTGTAATACCGGAAAGTGTAACGGAGTTTGAAGATAATGATTACGCAGGTGCAATCGATGCGGAATCAGACCTGATCGAAATGGGTTTGAAGGAAGCGTTTGTGATTGTGACTCCAAAGGGATCTGCGGCACAGGCGTATGCGATAGAACATGGGATCTCGTACCGGAATGAGTAGGAAAGAAGGGCGAAAAGGACAGAAAAAACGGGGGATGAGGTGATCTGGTATTCCTATGATTCCACCGGCAGTCCGGTAAGCTTCGAATATCAGGGTACTACATATTATTATCAGAAAAATATTTATAACGATGTCGTCGGGATCGCGGACGGTGGCGGGAATGTGTTGGCAGAATATTCGTATGATGAATGGGGCAGCATTACCGATATCCGCGGGGATCAGGAACTGGCGCGGGCAAATAAAATGCGTTACCGTTCCTATTTTTATGATGAGGAAACGGGATTTTATTATCTGCAGAGCCGGTATTATGATGCGCAGACGGGAAGGTTTTTGAACGCAGACGAGAAGTTTGTGACGTTTAATCTGTTTGCGTATTGTGGTAATGATCCGGTGAATTATGTGGATTATACGGGGCATGATGCGACGGTAGCGATCGCCTATATTGTGATCGGGGTGGTTTTTGCTACCTTTGCCTTGCTGATGGCATATATCCTGCAAGAGGTGTTTTTGTCGTTGTGGCTGAATTATTTGAAACCTGCGATGGATACGCTGATGACGGCAGTTGTGGCTACCATGATTTATACAGGAACGCAGGCGCAGACGGTGGTTAATGAAATCAGAAAGAAAATGACGAACGTGGAGATCTATATTTCAGATAAGCTGAAGGAATATGTGGCTTGTCCGTCTTATGCGGGGAATACACATATACATCATATTGTGGCAAAGAACGCATTGCAGGCGGCTGACAGCAGGGCGATACTGAAAGCATCAGGACATGACGTAGATGATGATATTAATTTAGTAACTATCAAAGCGGGTGTCCACCAGCATCTTCACACTAACTTCTACTATGGGATGATTGAACTTATTCTTCGGAGCGTGTATATCAAGGATAGTCCGGGAAATAAAGCCCGGGTAGAGGATAAACTAATGAAAATTAAAGTTTATTTGTTGGCAATCAGTAACGCGGCTCCTTTTTAATATATGGGAAGGGAAATATATGGTAAAAGGGATATCATCTAAAAAAGCGCAGGAATTAGAAGAGCGCCAAGCTGCATGGGAAAAAGAATATTACCACAAAGAGAACATGTGGCAGGAGGATTTGTCGGACGCGATCGCGTCCGGCGACCTTCCGAAATTGGAGGATGCTTTTGGAAGGGGATGGGATGTCAATCAACCATTGCTCAGGTATTATGCGGAACCATGTAGGACAACATGTAATTGGGAAGATGAAATGCGTATCGTTCATTTTCCGGTAATGTGGGCGATCCGAAATAATTGCTTTGAATCCGTGGAATGGTTGGTTTCACATGGCGCAAGGTTGGATATGGAAGAACCGGTTGGGAAATATAATGATGCGATATTCCATGCAGTGGAGGCGGCATTACAGAAAGATGTTGTACCGGAAATGTTACGTTTTGTTGTCTCAAAAGGGGCGAAGTTACGCGGTAAAAAGTTTTATAAATACATTTTTTGGCCTATTCGCTACCGGGCAAGAAGAATTGATATGCTGCCGCTGTTAGTGGAATTAGGAGCGGATATCGAATCGGCAATGGGAGTGGTGGTTAGTGCCGCCGCGTATAATGAAATTGAGATGTTGGAGGCATTTTTTGCAGTTGGTTTTGACATTAACTGGCACACGGGAAAAGGAAATAATTATTTGAAGGATACTGTACTTGGCCATGCAGCGTTATATGGCACTCCCAAAACCGTCCGTTACCTCCTCTCCCGCGGTGCCGATCCGACCATCCGCAACGCAAAGGGCATGACACCGTATGACCTCGCCCTGCAAAACCATAAGCTGGAAAATGCCGCCATCCTCCGCGACCTGTGCGACCCGGACGGGGAGGGGCGCAGGCAGGCAAAGGAGAAGCTGCCGCAGGATATCAGGGACTACTTAAAAGAAGGCGGACGCAGGCTCACGCTGGGACGCGATGATATTGACTACATTGATTTTCTGGCACTGGACGACGTGACCCTGCTTTCCCTCGCACGCCGTAAATGTGTGCTTCTTAGCAAGGAGGTAGAGAATTATTCTACGCTCTGGATCGTCTGGAATACGACGAGGAAAACCGTGGCGTATTACGATTATGAGAACGAATGGTACGGGGAATTCAAAGTATCCTTTACCAGATTTTTGGCGGGGATCGATCAATACCTGACCGGGATTTTCCACGGGGACTACGAGATGTAAAGTATGAAAGTGCTGGGTATATGTATTGTAAAATAAAAAAATATTATGGGAACAGGTCTGTTAATCACTTGCGAACCCGGATTTTACAATGTGGTAGATGCCTATGTGTCATTACTGGTATCCGGAGCAGATAAATTTTATGGCGAAGCTAAGTGAGGGCAGTATTTACTGCCCTCACGGAAACGAGGGGGAGTATGAAAAACAACTTTTTTCTCTTTTGCATTTTTGCCGTAGTGATATTTATAAATACTTCAAGGACAGCAACCATTTCAGCAAAGGAAAAAATCGACGATTCCCTTGCTGAAAATACAAAAGATGGATTTTTACCGCCGGAGGGGGAAACGATTCAATTCTTGGATAACGATATGATAGGCAAATCATGTCTTCTATCAGATTTCCGGCATAAATGGAACGGTGGGGGGAGATTTAAAACCAGGATCTGCATTGCCAACAAAGTTTCGGAAATCCCATGTGGGCAGCACCACCGATTTACCCTATCTGTTTCTGGCGGCGGGAAGCAGGAGGTCTTTTGGTATTCCGCGAACCCGGAAATTGTGCATATCAACGTAAAAACCGGGAAACTGACAGCGAGGGGGGGAAGGGAGGGTTAGGATCTGGGTTGCTGACTGTTTTGGCAGGATTTGGTATGAGGTTCTGCTCTTGGTGCGCCGGGAATTAACAAGAGAGCAAACAGAAGCATTTTATTGAGATGAAATGGATCAACGCAGATACGAAGGAACGATTTATTGTGGCCGGAGGTATCCGCTCGGGGGTAAATGGGAATGGTTTTTTCCGGAGAATGCCACCGTCCTTGTGGAGCCCTTTGTGAGCTGGGGGCTGCATCAGGTACGTATTCCGGCATCAATCCGCGCCATCTGCTATGATATGAGCATGGAGGATGATTGGGGGATTTCCTACAGCGAAAATGTTACGGTTTCTGTGGACGGAAGTTTGTAGCATATACAAGCAAGGAAGAAGTGATAATAAATTTAGGATAGAGAAAAAGTTGTTAGCAGTTCAAGGATTTTTGCGTACAATAAGTAATGCCTCGCCTTTTTAAGCTTGTAGCATGAATGGATGGTTGCTTATAGGGAAAATGAGGGGAATTCTCCCTATAAGCAAAAATATTATGGAGGGTATTGTTATGGTAAAAAAAAATAATGCTGGGGGTTTACATAAAGCGACGATAGAGGAATTTAAAAATTTGTACGCTGCAAGTGGAAAAAAACGCTACAATCTGGATGATATGTGGCCGGAAGACTTGACGGAAGCGCTTGCAGCTGGGGATATCCCTGAGCTGGAGGAGGCAAGAAAAAAAGGCTGGGATGTAAATATGCCATTGAAAAGCATATATACCGCATCATTGGAGCGTCAGCTGGAAGATGCAGCCAAATTGTATGATGGAAAGAAATTCAAACCGCTTCCGGGCTTGGAATATTGCTATTCGGAATCCGCTGCAAGAAAAGAAATGAAAGATTTTTACGTGGAGCGTGTGCATGCAAGGATTGTTTTTCCGATTACATGGTCGATCCAGAAAAATAGTTTAGAATCTGTGAAATGGTTGATGAAGCATGGGGCGGTTTTGGATATAACAAAATATCCGAGCGGGGAATACATCGATGGTGATAATCGCCATGCGCTGTTGTTGGCTCAAACAGTATCGAAGGAAATGTTAAGTTTGGTGCTGGAAGGTGGAGCAAAGGTAAAAGGCAAGGATTTTGACTTTTTCCTATTTAATTTATCCAATGTTGATGAACTGAAAGAACAAATACCAATTTTACTGGAACATGGGGCGGATATTGAGGCCGCGATCAAGGCTGTGAAAAACGCTGTTTCGAATGGTGATCTGGATAAGGTAGGATATTTTTTGGATATTGGTTTTGATATCAATTGCCAAACAAAGAAAGGTAGGAATTTTTTGAAAGACACCGTACTTGGCCATGCAGCGTTATATGGCACTCCCAAAACCGTCCGTTACCTCCTCTCCCGCGGTGCCGATCCGACCAT
>ERZ808040.911-NODE-911-length-22181-cov-4.213807_pt1 | contig 22181 bp, 17 predicted proteins | sample MGYA00380191_ERZ808040 | MGnify/ENA primary metagenome ERZ808040 (study PRJEB31490, sample SAMN06133395) | mouse gut metagenome | isolation source: J6 | host: mice | place: China: Chengdu | collected 2015-05 ...
AGGCCGCGGACAGCGATGCCAGTGCAGTCAGCCGTGCGGAACAGTCGGCGGCGACATCACAGCCCCGCAGGAAGCGCGGATCCGTGCGCTCGGCGTTCGCCGCGGCCGGCAATGCCGTGGCGCGCCGGCGGTCGGCGAAGCAGGCGCGCGCGCAGGTCAAAAAACCACGCATCGTCGAGGAGCGCACCGGGGCGACGAGTCCGGGCGCGTTCGTGGATGCGAACAACCTGCCGAGCGAGGATGTGGTGGCGAAGACACTGCAGGAGACCGCAGGCGCGATCGGTGTGGCTACGCGGCCCAAGGTCGTGGACTTCGCGGCGCGGCAGAAGGAGCAGCGGAAGGCCAACACGCGGCGCATCGCCGCCCGTGTGGCCGTGGCGTGCGCCGCGTTGGCGGCGGTGGTCGCGCTCATCTGGCTGCTCTTCTTCTCGCCGGTCTTGCGCTTGGAGCCCAACAACATCAGCGCGTCGGGCGCGAACGAATGGGTGAGCAACGAGCAGATCATGGCGATCGCCAAGCGGCAGGCGGGCAAATCACTGCTCCTGGTCTCCGACGGCGCGGTCGAGCAGCAGCTGTCGCAGATCCCGGGCGTCTCGTCGGCAACCGCCGAAAAGAAATTCCCCAACGGCCTGCATGTCTCGGTCACCGCCCAACGGCCGGCCGCCATGCTCAAGGAGCCTTCGGGAAACACGTTGACGGCGGTCGACAGCAAGGCGCGCAAACTCAATGCGGTCAACGGGTCCGCGCAGTCTGTGCAGGGCATTCCGGTCATTGAGGTGGACAATGTCGGCAAGGCGCTCAGCCGGCGCGCGGTGCAGTCGGCGCTCGTGATCCTCGACGCATTGCCCGAATCCATGCGCAACGCCATCGTCAAAGTGCAGGCGAACACGCAGGATTCGATCACGACGCAGCTCGACAACGGCATCAGCATCGTGTGGGGCGACGATTCGGACTTGAAGCTCAAGATGGCCATCGTCGACAAGATCATGAACGACCCGAACGTGATCGGCGACAAGAAGCAGATCAACGTCTCCGCCACAGCGCGCCCGATCATCAAATGATCCCGGGGCCAGCCGCCTACCGCGTGGTGTCGGCGAGGCGCGCCTCGAGCTGCTCGACGATCCGCGCATGGCGCTTCTCGTCGATCCGCACGCGGGCCAGGAACACCACGAGGCTCAGCACAATGCCCACGGAAGGCACGATGTATGCCCATGTGGTGAAGGTGTGGATGTTGCCTGCGGTCATGTCGCCGGCGGACGCCGACCCGACCATGCCCGCGGCCACGGCGACGAATCCGACGATGCCATTCGAGAACGCGCCGGCGATCTTGTCGAGCATCGGGCGCACGCTGAGCGTCACGGCCTCGTTGCGCCGCCCTGTCTTGAGCTGTCCGTATTCAATCGAGTCGGTCATCGTCAGGATTGCCGTCATCTGGATCGTCTGCGCGGGCAGATAGAACAGCACGAGCGCGATGAGCACGACCGCGAGGTTGCGCGGTGCGGCGATGAACATCGCATAGCCGGCGATCATCAGGGCCATGCCTCCCGTGAACAGCCACCGGCGCGGAACCACACGGTTGAGCAGCGGGTAGAGCGGGGTTGTGAGCAGGCCCGTGACCACGGGGATCACGCCGGCGAGCGCGAACTGCTCCGGCATGCCGAGCACATAGGTGAACTGGTAGAACAGCACGCCGGTCGTCGCCACGTTGGCCACCGCGTACAGCAGGTAGCTCAATGCCATCCACAACAGCTGGTCGTTGTGGCCGATCGCCTTGAACGCGTCTAGTGGCTTGCAGTGTTCGTCGCCGCCGCGCAGTTCGTTGTGCTGTTCGCGCGTGCCGAAGGCCACGGTCCATGCAGTGAGCAGGCCGAACAGTGCGATGATGACCGCGAACGCGGTCCAACCGGGCTGCCCTTGGGTGTGTTCGCCGGTGAAGCGGAAGGTGAAATAGCTGACGATCGGGATGACGATGACGGTGACGCCGTTGTAGCCGAGCGAGCCGGTGAGCGTGCCGAGCGACGTGTAGACGCCGCGCTCATGCGAATCGCTCGAGAGCGCGGGGATCATGCCCCAGTAGGAGATGTCGCGCGCGGAATAGAACACGTCGAGCAGGATGAAGGTGACGATGAACGCCGCGATGAACCATGTGGTGTTGACGTTCACGAGCCCGAAGACACCGGTGAACACGACGATGAGCAGCGCGGACGGCACAATGCCGCCGATGAACTGCCAGACGCGGAACCGGCCCCAGCGTGTGCGTGTGTTGTCGACGATGTTGCCGAGCAGGGGGTCAAGGAAGATCTCGGCGATGCGGATCGCCACGACGAGCGAGGTGATCAGGGCGATCATGCGTGCGGCGACCGCCTTGTCGGTTCGTGCGAACAGCGCGGTCGTGGTGTAGGTCATGAAGAATGTGCTCATCGCGTTGTAGAACGCCGCCTGCCCGAGGTTGCCGATCGCGAACGCGATACGTTGCCGTGCCGAGCCCTTGGCCTTGGTGTGCCTTTGGTGTGTGGCCGACTGCGGTGTTGGCCGAGGTGTTGTTGTGGTCATGTCATCCTCCCGTGATGGGTGATCCTCATTGATCTGTTGCGGAAGCTTACTTTACTCATAATGGTAAACAAGTTTATCGACATGTGATGGAAGGGCAGTGTTTTGTATGCTTGGCTCGGCGTGTCGATTTATGTTGATATATCGCTATATTGAGAGGAGATAACAGTGGCGATCGGGCAATGGTGATTCCTCGCGATTATGGCATGGGGTGAATATGTCTTGCGCATGTCTAGTAAATAGTTTACTATCGAGAACGCACATGAACCGTGAGCGACGCAGCCCACGGTCGCACCAACGCTACGATGAGGAGCAGGAATGGCACAGTCGGATACCACCACGCACATGCACACGCCGCGCGGCACGGCCTCGGATGCCGCTGGGAAAGGCGACATGGCGCCCACGACCGGAGGGGAGCGTACGCGGCTTGACCAGCCAAGCGTGCGCTGGCTCGTCGATCCGGCCGTCTTCGCGGTCAACCGGTTGCCCGCGCACACCGACCACATGACTGTCGATGCCGCGTCCGGCACGTTGCGGCAGTCGCTTGATGGGGTATGGCGCGCGCGGGTCGTGCCATCGCACCTCGACCGGTTGCCGATGGAAAGCACGGACGAGCACTGGCAGACCTCGCACATCCCGCCGGCGTTCGCGTCGTCGCGTTTCGACGACGCGAGATATGTGGATGTGAACGTGCCCGGCTGCCTGGAGACGCAGGGACTCATGCGCCCGCAATACGTGAACATCCAGTACCCGTGGGACGGGCATGAACAACCTCAGGCGCCACATGTGCCCAACAGCAATCTCGTGGCACTCTACCGCCGGACGTTCGACGCCGATCCGCGCGTGCGGCAGGCGTTGCGCGCCGGCGAGCGCGTCTCGCTGACGTTCGACGGCGCGGCGACCGCAATCTACGTGTGGCTCAATGGCGCATTCGTCGGATATGCGGAGGATGCATACACGCCGAGCGAATTCGACGTGACCGACGCGCTGGGCGAGGAGGGCAATACGCTCGCCGTCGCGTGCTTCCAGTACTCGAGCGCGAGTTGGCTGGAAGACCAGGACTGCTGGCGCTTCCATGGACTGTTCCGCGGCGTGCGCCTCGACGTGCGCCCGCGCGTGCATGTGCGCGACATGCAGGCGACCGCCGACTGGGATGTCGCGGCGCAGTGTGGTGTGCTCGACCTGCGGCTTGCGCTCGAAGGCGACGCCGCCGCACACAGCGCCGATGTGCGCGTGTGCGCGGTGGACGACGGGACGGGCATGCCGTTGTGGGAAACGACGCTAGACGTGGATCGACAGGCGGCGTCGGCCGATGACGCGGTGCTGCGCGGGCGCGCCGCGATCGCCGACGTGCGCGCATGGAGCGCCGAGGAGCCGAACCGGTACCGCGTCGACGTGCTGGTGCGCGATGCCGAGGGGCGGCTGGTCGAAACCTCAAGCGCGGTGGTTGGATTCCGCCATGTCGAGATCGAGCATGGCATCTTCACCGTCAACGGCGAGCGGATCGTGCTGCGCGGGGTCAACCGCCACGAATTCGACGCACGACTCGGCCGCAGCGTCACCGAAGAGGACATGCTGTGGGATGTGCGCTTCATGAAACGGCACAACATCAACGCGGTGCGCACCTCGCACTACCCGAACCAGACCCGTTGGCTCGAACTGTGCGACGAATACGGCATCTACATGATCGACGAAGCCAATCTGGAGACGCACGGCAGTTGGAATCTGCCTGGCGACGTGACCGACGGCAAGTCGATCCCCGGCGATGACCCGATGTGGCTCGCCGCATGCGTGGACCGCGCGCATGGCATGGTGGCGCGCGACCGCAACCATGCGTGCGTGGTCGCGTGGTCGCTCGGCAACGAGTCGTATGCGGGCACGGTGATCGAACGGATGGGGGAGCGGTGCCGCGCATGGGATCCCACACGCCCCGTGCATTACGAAGGCGTGCAGTGGAACCAGGCGTACAGCGCGATCTCCGACTTCGAATCGCGCATGTACGCGCGGCCCGACGACATCCGCGACTACCTTGAGCACAACCCGACCAAACCGTACATCTCGTGCGAATACATGCACGCGATGGGCAATTCGCTCGGCGGCCTGAGCGAATACACCGCCCTTGAGCGGTACCCGCACTACCAAGGCGGCTTCATCTGGGATTTCATCGACCAGGCGCTGTGGCAGAGGCTGGACGACGGCACGGAGCGGCTCGCGTACGGCGGTGACTTCGGCGACAGGCCGAGCGACATGAACTTCAGTGGCGACGGCATCGTGTTCGCAGATCGCACGCCAGCGGCGAAAGCCGAGGAAGTGAAAGCGCAGTATGCGCCTGTGCGCATCAGCGTCGAGCCCGACCGTGTGCTCGTGCACAACGGCAATGTGTTCGTCGGCACGGGCGACAGCATGTTCGTGGCGCGCATGCTGATCGACGGGCGGGAAGTGTGGAGCACCGCGTGCACGCTCGACGTGCCCGCTGGAGAGACGCGCGTGCTCGACCTGGCGTTTCCGCCGGTCGAGGACGTGCTGCCGGTCGGCGGCGACAGCGCACTGCGCGCGCACGAGGTGGTCTACGAAGTGAGCCAACGGCTCGCACGCGCCACCGCATGGGCCGAGGCTGGCCATGAGCTCGCCTGGGGGCAGTGCTCCCGGCCGCTCGACGCGCGTGCGCTCGCCGCATGGCGCACCCCGGCTGCGGTGGAATCCGGCGCACATGTCACGCTGGGGCGTTGGAACGGCGGCATGCGGCGGGGGTCGCGTGAGATGCTGTTGTCACGCACGCAGGGCGGCATCATCTCGATGCGCGACGGCGCGCGGGAGATGGTGTCCCGCGTGCCGAGACTCATCACATTCCGCCCACTGACCGACAACGACCGCGGTGCCAGCAGCGGCTTCGACCGCGCGCAATGGTTCGGCGCAGGGCGCTATGCACGCGTGGTCACCGGCATCGGGCAGGTGGAATGGGATCCGGACCGTGGCGAGCTCACCGGCGAATACTGGTATGAGCTCGCGGACGGCGCGCACACCACTGTGCCGGTGCGTTACAGCATCGATAGCGCGATGCAGCTGCACGTCGAAGTCACGTGGCCGGGCGAGGTGAACGCTCCAAGCCTGCCCCTCTTCGGCCTCGAATGGGTGTTGCCCGTACGCTATTCGCAGCTGGAGTTCTATGGCCCCGGCCCGTGGGAGACCTACGCCGACCGTGACCGCGCGAAAGTCGGCGCATGGCGTACGACCGCGTTCGACGATGTGCAGCCGTACCTCGTGCCGCAGGAGACCGGCAATCATGCGCATGTGCGCTGGGCGCGCGTCACCGACGAAGACGGCCATGGCCTGCTCATCGAATCCGCGCGCCCCGGCACGGATCTCGCGCTGAGCCTGCTGCCGTACGACACGCTGACCATAGAGGCGGCGACGCATCAGGATGAGCTGCCGAAGCCACGGCACATGTTCCTGCGCATGCTCGCCGGGCAGATGGGCGTCGGCGGCGACGATTCGTGGGGCGCGCCCGTGCACGACCGCTATCAGCTCGACGCCGCGCGCGAACTGACGCTCGATGTGACGATGCGCCTCGTGTGAATCAGGCGCGCAAGCTCGCTCACTGCGGTTGCGGCGGCTGGAAACTCGCGCGGCATATCAGCTTCGTCGAGATGAGGATGTGCCGGCGCGTGCCCCGGTCGCGCGCAATCGCGTCGGTGAGTGTTTCGAGCGCGGTGTACACGAGTTCATGCCGGTCGATGTCAAACGAGCTCAATGCAGGTGCGGTGTATTGGCAGATCGGCAGATTGTCGACGCTCACCACGGCCATGTCGTGCGGCACGCGCACGCTGGCCGCGGCAAGTGCCTGCAGCACGCCAACGGCCATCGGGTCGGACGCCACCACAAGCGCATCGGGCAGTGCGTCGGGGGAGTGCTGTGCGAGCATGCGCTCGGCGAGCGCGCGGCCATTGTCGACAGTGAACGGTCCGCTGGCGTAGATCAGCGCGTCGTTATCCAGATGCAGACGCCGGCTCCAGTCGGTGAATGCAAGCGTGCGGATGTCCTCGGGTTGGTTGTGCAGGCCCATGATCGCGCCGATGCCGCCGATGAAGCCGATGCGCGTGTGACCGGCGCCCTGCAGTGCGTCGAGCGCGTCGAGCATGGTCTGGCTCAGGTCGGGGCGCACCGAGTCGAACCAGTCGGGGGCCGGGTTCGTGTCGATGAACGTGCCGTACGGCAACGCGCGGCGCAACTGACCAAGCTGTTCGCGTGTGAACGTGGCGGGGCCGATCGCGATGAATCCGTCGTAGTCGTCGGCGGCGTCGATCAGTTCGTCGATCGATGCGAAGAACGCGAGCGTGGACCCCTGCTCTTCTGCGGCGGTGCGCAGTTCCTCGCGCAACGACTGGAAGTAGGCGTCCTGCAGTTCATCGATCTCCGGCGGCGCGTTGAGCACGGCGATCATACGGCTCGTGAACGCGGTGTAGCCGAGTTGGGCGGCCGCGCGCATGATGCGGCGTCGTGTCTGCGCGGTGATGCGCAGCTTGGCGTCGCCGTTGAGCAGGCGTGAGACGGTTGCCTGTGAGACCCCTGCGAGTTCCGCGATCTGTTTGCGTGTGGCCATGCCGCTCTTCTCGCCTTCCTGTGTACGTGCGTATGGAACCGACTTTATTCATACCCGCACCCAGTGGTGTGCGGGTACTGGGCATGCTGTGCGTCTTGCGTGTGCGCGCGGGGCGTGCTATATTGAAAAGTCCGGCTTTGTGTCGGTGAGTTTGATAATTCAAAAGGGGCCGATCGGTTTCGACGGTGATCTGTTCGCTTCGGTGAAGCGTGCCGAGAATGCAGAGTCCGCTCGTGATGTTCTCTGTGAACAAAATAAGTGCTAAATCTAATCGCACTGAGTTCGCTCTCGCTGCCTGATTTTTTCGTCAGGACTTAACCAGCGAGCAGCCGCTCCGTTCACTCTCCCGTGTCTTCGGGGAGATGCTGAGCGTCGTTGAGAAGACTTGCCTGTGTCATTGCACTGCAGGGTGACACAGGGACTTTTACTGTAGCTAGGCTCGCCATCTGTTGTCTGCGATATTGATGGGAGCCGAAAAATCGCCCTCTGTGGCCAGCAGACTACGCACGTAGAAGAACGAGGGTACGGTCACCGGACCGGGGTTCAATTCCCCGCGGCTCCACTTGTACAGCGCCACTCCTGCACGGGAGTGGTGCTTTTTTGTTGCCATGCCAACGTTTTGTGGCATAATGAGTGCCAATCGGATCAGTGGTGTCATGGCTCCTTGATGAGATGGAAAACCACGAGTTAAGGGGGCTCGTTGGTGACAGTGGACTACATACCCAGTTCGTCGTTGTCGGACAGGGGCGTCACCGGCCCGTCAAGACGCTCGCGCATGACTTCCCTCGGTGGCTTCTAGAGCTTTGTCATCCTATAGTGCGTACTGCATGATTTCCGTCATTGCCACCCAGAGGTTTGTTACTCCCTGAATCGTATAGGCTCCGTCACTGTATGCCCTTCTCTGTGCCTGGTTTTGGCTGGGACTGAAACCACGCAAGTCTGGTTCGTCGAAGATGGAGTCCGGCGAATCGGGACTGCGTGGGAACGTGGCATGTCCGCTACGCGTTGATGCGGTGACGGTTCGCCAGCGCCAGCTCGCCCAGGTAACGGTAGATCGGGGCGATGTCGAACTTGCGGGGGAACTCGAGCTTCACCTCGCCGAATGATTCGCTGCCGGTCTTGCGCTGGTACACATCCTTGAGGTAGGTGATGTTGATTTCGCTGTCGTCCGCGATCGCGCCGGCGGTCTCTGCCTCCACGTCGACGATCGAATCGAGATGGATTGTCTTGAACCTGGCCTTCGCGCCCGTGGCGCCCTGCTTGTCCACGAAGATGATGCGCAGGTTCGTGAACACCACCGCGTCACGCACCAGCTGGCATCCGTTCGTGATCTGCTCGCCGGTGAACAGGAACGGCCCATACTGCTGCATCAACTGCTCGTTGCTGACCTGCTGCAGATTGCCTGCCAAGGCATTGAACAAACCCATGATTTTCTCCTTCTTTCAATCGATATACATGGTTTGTGGCATCTATGCTTCCGTTCGGTTCAGACAGGGTGGCAGAGCGTTGGCTGCCAAACCCATGTGTACAGCGCGTCAGTGGAATGTCGCCATGAAAAGATGTTACGCTAAGGGCATAACGCCTATGTGGCCGGCAATGGTGCACGATGTAGGTGCTGGTTGCTCCATTCCTGCCGCTGTCGATGCTATTGCGGCCATATGGCGAGGAAGGAGCGAACATCATGACGACTTCAACGGTGAACAAGGCTGTGGCGTCCGCTTTGGCCGCGGTCATGCTGGTGGTCGGCGCCGGATGCGGCGTGCAACAGCAGTCCGCGCCCGCCGCAGTCAATTGGGAAGAGCGATACCCGGGGTACAAGACGGATTTCTATGAGGCGGTGAACAAGGCGCAATTCGATGAGTGGGAGATTCCGGATTCCGACCCATCGATCGGGCATTTCATTGCACTCGATCGGGAAAACAACCAGCGCCTGCTCAAGCTCATGGAGGACGCCGCACAATCCGCCGGCACGACTGATGACAGCGATACCGCTGTTGTCGGCGCCCTGTGGGCCACCGGCAACGACATCGAGGCACGCAACGCCGGCGGATTCGGCAATGCGCAGCGGTTCATTGATGCGGTCGATGAGGCGCAGACCACACGTGACGTCATCAAAGCCGCAATCGATTTTGACCGCATGTACGGTTACTACTCGTTCTTCGGCATGTCGTTGGCGCCGGACTCTGCGGATGCCAGCCGCAAGGTGCATTACTTGGGCCCCACGGATCTTGGCCTCACCAAAGAGGAATGGCATTCCTCGATCGAAGAGACGAAGACTCGTGTGAAGCTGTACGAGGAACTGATGGCGCAACTATGGGTCGAAAGCGGTGCGAGCGCCGCAGACGCCGAGGCGAAGGTGTCTTCGGTGACCAAGGCCATGCGTGACCTTTCGGGTTCTGCGCTGGATCAGGCCGATATGTATAACGCGGAGAAGACCTATAACGTGCATACCATGGCCGATCTGGAGGCCGTCTATGGCGGAGCTGTGCCGATGGACCACGTCTACAAGGCCTACGGTGTGAGCCCTGAAGACAAAGTGGTCGTCAAGGATGAAGGCCTATGGAAAGCGACGGCGAAGTTCCTCCACGAAGCGGATCTACAGCTCGTCAAGGACTACCTCAAGACCTGCCTGTTCTCGGACCTCGGCACGATAAACACCCATGACGCCTTCCTCAAGGTATCGGAGAACCACCGCAAGCGCCTGGGCATGGAGGAGGCGAAGCCATTCGATCAGAATCTGGCGGCACAGGTCAACAACTGGGTACCCTTCCAGTGTGGCCGCTTGTATGCCAACGCGTATTACGACCCCAAGGTGGAAGCGGACATCCAGTCGATGGTGGATGACTTTCTGGACGTCTACGCCACCCGCATCAACGGCCTTGAATGGATGACCGCAAGCACCAAGAAAGAGGCGCTGGCGAAGCTTGACGCCATGACGGCGCGGATCGGTGTGCCGGACGTCTGGCCGCAGGACCGGTATGGGATCGAGGTGAAGACGCCCGAAGAGGGTGGCCTCTACATCGACAATATTCTGGCTGTGCTGCAGGCCGACCGTGAGTACGAGTTCGCCACAAAAGACGAGCCAGTCGACGGAACACTCTGGGAAGACCCACCACAGACCATCAACGCCTTCTATGATCTTTCCGGCAACAACATCACCTTGCTGGCCGGCGTACTGAACAGCCCGTTCTACAGTGGGGATGCGACCGAAGAGGAGAATCTGGGTGGCATTGGCATGATCATCGCCCATGAGATCACCCATGCGTTCGACAGCTCGGGGTCGCAGTATGACTCCAATGGCAATCTGCGCAATTGGTGGGCGCAGGACGACGCCAAGAAGTTTGAGGAACTGGGCCAAAGTGTGGTGGAGTATTATTCGGCGCAGAGCGTGCGCGGCATGCAGGTCGACGGGCAGCTCACCCTCGGTGAGAACATCGCCGATTTGGGTGCCATGGCCTGCGTGAGCGCCGTTGCCAAGCAGCGCGGCCTCGACCTGCGGAAGGTCTATGCGGCGTATGCGAACCTGTGGGCGGAAGAGGTGCGTGACGAATATCTGGCCAACCTGGTCACCACGGACTCCCACTCGCCGGGGAAGGTGCGCGTCAACGCGGTGCTCTCCGCAACCGACGATTTCTACGACGCCTTCGGCATCACCGAGCAGGCCGCCATGTATGTGGCGCCCGAAGACCGCCCGCACATCTGGTGAGCGCGGTCACACACCCAGTTCGTCGCTGTCGAACAGGATCGTCACCGGTCCGTCGTTGGTCAGTGACACACGCATATGCGCGCCGAACCTGCCCGTGTGTACAGGCAGCTCTTCGGCGCGCAACGCGTCGTTGAACCGCAGCCACTGTTCGCGTGCGCGCGTCGGATCCATCGCGCCGGTGAAACTCGGGCGGTTGCCATGCCGCACTTGCGCGTAGAGCGTGAACTGCGGAATGGACAGCACGGCGCCCCCGACGTCGCGGATTGAACGGTTCATCTTGCCATCTGCATCCGCGAAGACGCGCAGTTTGGCGATTTTTGAAGCGAGCCAAGCCAGATTCGGTTGCTCGTCGTGTTCGCCGAACCCGACGAGCAACACGAATCCGCTCCCGATGGACTGAGGCTCGAATGAGGGGTCGGGTTCTCCCGTCTGCTCATCGACGACGTCCACACTGGCCTGGCTGACTTTCTGCAATACGATTCTCATGGCACCTATGGTAGGGCCAGAGTGGGTCACATGCCGGCTTCGGCGAGGTAATCGGGCATCTGGTCCGGATAGGTGGGCCATGCGCCATTCTGCGTGCACACAAAGGCGGCGGTGTTCACGGCGGCGCGGTGGGCCAGGCCCAGCGAGTCGCCGCACAGCAGACGGCCGGTGAACGTGCCGGAGAACGAGTCGCCGGCGCCCACGGTGTCGACGACCTCGACGTGCGGGGTGTTCAGCGTGGAGATCTCGCCGTCGTTCGACATGATCGTGGAGAACGTGGCGCCGCCCGTCAGAATCAGGTAACGCAGGTCGTACTGCTCGATGAACCAGCGGCATGCCTCGTCGTCCGAGGTGTTCTCGATGCCGAACATGCCGCGCAGGAGCAGCAGCTCTTCGTCGTTGATCTTGAACACGTTGGCGTAGCTAAGCATCTCTTCGATGAGTTCCTTCGAATACATGTCACCGCGCAGGTTGATGTCGAAGAAGCGCAGCGCCTCGGGCTTGGTGTGCTTGAGCAGCTCGATGATCGTCTCATGCGACTCGGGGGAGCGCAGCGCGAGCGTGCCGAAGCTCACGGCGTCGGCCTGCTGCACGATGTCGATGAGCTGGTGCGTGTACAGGATGTGGTCCCATGCCACGTTCGGCACGATCGTGTATTCCGGGATGCCGTTGCGCAGCGCGACTTCCACGGTGCCGGTGGGCCACGCATTGCGCTGCAGCACCGTGTGGATGCCGGCCTTTTCGGTGGCCATCGCGAGCTCGTCGCCGAGCTCGTCCTCGCCCACGGCGCTGATCGAGTAGCTTTCGGCGCCGTTCATCATCGAATGGTAGGCGAAGTTGACGGGCGCACCGCCTGCGCGCTTTCCGGAGGGGAGCATATCCCACAGGAGTTCCCCGAGCGAGACGACGATTGGCTTGGTCATGGTGGTCACCTTTCTTGATTGTTGTGGTTGGTTGTTGCGTTGTGCACAGTCTGTGGCGTGAAGAACCGCGAGGGGTGGTCCAGGATGTACATGATCGCCACGGCGGCGGCGCCGGTCACCGCGGCGTCGGTCGGCAGCGTCGACAGTTCGATCGCGGTCGATTCCACGAGCTCGGGCAGCACCCGCTCCCGCACGACCTCGCGGACGCGGTCGAGTAGCGGTTCGCCCGCTTCGGCCACGATGTCGCCGATGACGATGCGCGAGGGGTTGAACGCGTTGCAGATCGTCACGCAGCCGTAGCCCACGTAGGTGCCGATGCGCCTGACGATTTCCTGAGCGCGTGTGTCACCGCGCCCGGCGAGTTCGAACAGCGCGATGCAGGCCTCGTGATGGGTGAGCGCGGGCGAATTGGGCACGATCGTGCGGTCTTCGTTGAGCAGGTCGTGGATCGCGACGGCCGAGCAGTACCGCTCCAGGCAACCGACATTGCCGCAGTCGCATGGTATGCCGTGCACGTCGACGCTCACATGGCCGATTTCGGTGGCCGTGCCGAGCGCGCCGTTGATCACGGACCCATGGTCGATCACGCCGAGGCCGATGCCCTCGCCGAGCAGGTAGTAGGCGAGGTTCTCGTTGCGCGGCTGTGGGTCGAAGAGGTACTGGGCCAAGGCGCCGGCCCGCGCGTCCTGCTCGATGATCACCGGAATGTCGAACGCGTGCTCGAACTCGGCTTTGAAATTGACTTCGCGCCACTGCCGCATCGACGAGACGACCGCCGTGTGGCCGACGCTGCGCAGATACGGCCCGGGCACGGCCATGCCGATCGCCACGATGTTGGTGAACTGCCGCATGATCGCGCGGATGTGCTGCTTCACGGCGTCGATCGCCTCGGCCGGGGTGGGGTAGTCGGTCGCTTGGTCCACCCAGACGGCCTGTGCGCTGCCGGCCAGGTCGAACAGGCCGATCTGGATGAGGCTGCGTGCGAATTTGACGCCGAGCACGCGGTATTGCCCGGTGTTGACCGCCAGTCCGATCGAGCGGCGGTTGCCCTTGCCTTCGAGTGGCCCGGTTTCGATGATCGCGCCGCTGGAGAGCAGGTGGTTGCTGATCTTGCTCAATGCGGCGGGGGTGAGGTGCAGCGCCTGCGCGATCTGCGCGCGTGAGGCGATGCCATGGTGGTACAGGTATTGCAGCGTGCGCGAACGGTTGTATTCCGAAAGGTTCTGCTGGTCGCCTGCGGTCTGCGTGGTCATGGCACCTCCTTCGGTGGCTCCGTGCACATCTCTGTGTTAACGATGTTTATATATTAACTCCGTTAATCAATGATGCAACACGACACGCCGTTGCGCCACGCAAAACGGGGTACAGCGCAAAGCTGTACCCCGTTGAGGAATCCTGAATTCAGGAGTCTTCGATCACTCCGAAAGATGCTCGGTGGAGGCGGAACGGTACCACTCCGGCTTGTCGCCATCGGTGCCGGGCTTGTCGAGGCCGATCGAAGCGCGTACTTCCTTATCCGGGTCGAGCAGCAGCTCCACCACTTCGCTCGCCACGGACTTGCGCGAGACCTCGGTGCCGCGGAAGAGCTCTCCCTTCTCGGTGATCTCGAAGTCCACCTCGTCCTTGTCGGTGAGCCACGCGGGGCGGATGATCGTGTAGTCGAGGTCGCTCGCCTCGATCACGTCGACCGCCTTGCGGTAGTTCACCAGATAGTCGCCCAGAATGTTCGCGTTCCATGCGCCGAACTCACCGGGGACCTCGTTGTAGATGCCGAGCGACGAAATCCAGACCAGACGCTTGATGCCGGCCTTGTCCATCATGTCCACCACGGCCTTGGCCATCGGGATGATGTCGGCGCTGCTGTCTTGCGTGGCCGCCAGGTTGGCGTACACCTCGTCGGCTCCGTTGATCGCGTTGAGCACGTCATCCGGGTTCTTCGCGTCACCCTTCACCACGGTCACGCGCGGGTTGTCCTTGATGTCCGCGCCGAGTTCGTCTTCGGTGTGGATGAAGAGCGTCAGTTCAATATCGTCATGGGCGAGCAGCATGTCCTCTGCAATGCGAGCGATGCGGCCGTTGGCTCCAAGTACGGCGATTGTGGTCATAGTCACCTCTGATCTTTCACGCATGCGATGCGTGTGGCGGTGTCTCCGCCGATCTGCCGTTCATCTTAAGCGCGCGATTCTGCGCATTCGCTGAACTAGCTCTGAGCAAACACGGGAATACACGTGTGCGCGCAGCGTCTGGCCGACGATGCGCGCACAACCGCCGCATTGCTCACAGATGTTCGATGACCCCGTCGAACGCGAACTGCGCCCGTGCATCGCCTTGGTCGCGGTGCTTCAGGAACTGCTGCACGTAGCCGATGCGTTCGCGCGAGCTCGCCGCGAGCGGCTCGGGCAGCGCGTCGAGCGAGAACCAGCCGACCGATGTGCTTTCGTCGTCGCCGACGGCCGGCTCGCTGTTGCCGTTCGGCGCGACCTCGCACAGGAACAGGTGGTCCATGTACCACGTCTGGTCGCCGTTGCGGTAGGTCTTGATCTCATGGTCGGATTTGACGTTCACCAGATCGGTGACGATGACGTCGACGCCCGTCTCCTCCTTCGCCTCGCGCGCAACGGTGTCCGCGGGCTCCTCGCCGGGCTCGTTGATGCCGGTCACCAGCGTCCATTTGCCGTTGTCGGCGCGCTGTTCGAGCAGGATCAGCCCGTCGTCGCGGCGCACGTAGCCGGTCACGCCGATGAGCCACAGCGGCATATGGTCGATGCGCTCGCGCAGTTCGAGAATGAATTCCGGGGTGCTCATCGCGCGTCTTTTGCGCCTTCGGCCGCCATCTGCGCCATCCACGCCTCCACGTCGTCGATCTGCTTCGGGATGCCGGCGGAGATCCATTCGGGGCCGTCCTCGGTCATCAGCACGTCGTCTTCGATACGGATGCCGATGCCGCGGTACTCCGGTGGGATCATCAGGTCGTCCTCGCGGAAGTAGAGTCCCGGTTCGATCGTGAACACCATGCCCGGCGTGATCTTCGCGCCTTGGTACGACTCGTACCGCGCCTGCGCGCAGTCGTGCACGTCGAGCCCCAGGTGGTGTGCCACGCCGCACGCGAGCCAACGGCGGTGCTGCTGGCCTTCGGGCGAGAGGCTCTCCTCGACGTCGACCGGCAGGATGCCCCAGTCGTGTAGGCGCTCGGCGATCACACGCATGCACGCATGGTGGATGTCGGAGTAGGTAGCGCCCGGTTTGGCCGCCTCGAAGCCGGCCTGCTGCGAGTCGAGCACCGCCTGGTAGAGCTTCTTCTGGAAGTCGGTGAACTTGCCGTTCGTCGGGAACGTGCGCGTGATGTCCGCCGTGTAGAGCGAATCGACCTCCACGCCGGCGTCGATGAGCAGCAGTTCGCCCGCATTCACGGTGCCGGTGTTGCGGATCCAGTGCAGGATCGGTGCGTGCGCGCCGGATGCGATGATCGTGTCGTAGCCGACCTCGTTGCCTTCCTCGCGCGAGATCGCGTTGAACGCGCCTTCGAGGATGCGTTCGGAACGCGGCTTGCCCAGCGCGCTTGGCAGCTTACGCAGGATGTTGTCGAAGCCGTGCTTCGTCGCGTCGACGGCGCGGCGGATCTCGCGCACCTCGAAACCGTCTTTCTCCATGCGCGCTTCGGACGCGAATTCGTGCAGTTTGTCGTCGTGCACGGTGTTGTGTGCCTCATCCGGGAATCCGTGCTCGGCGCGCAGTTCCTGCACCATCGCGGTGATCTGCGGGTCGGTCGCGCTGATCACGCGCAACTGCACGGCGCCGGGTTCGGTGCCCACGTTCTTGCCGAGCATATCGGCGAGCTGGGCGATGTCGTGCGTCTCGATGCCCGTCATCGCCTCGAGTTCCTTCAATCCCGCGCGCGGGCCCACCCAGTATTCACCGTAGTGCGGGTCCTTGAAGAAATCCTGCGTGTAGTGGTCGGCGCGCGGGGCGACGAACAGCATCGGCGTGTGTGTGCCGTCCGCGTTCGGGTCGAGCACGAGCACCGCTCCCGCCTCATAATCCTGTCCGAGGCCGGTGTAATACGAGAACGCGGAATCCGGGCGGAACGCGTAGTCGCAATCGTTGTTGCGCACCTTCGGCTGGCCGGCGGGGATCACGAGGCGCTCGCCGGGGAACGCCTCGCTCAGCGTCTGCAGGCGCGCGGGGGTGAACTCCGCGGATGCCAAACGCTCGATCGCGGGTTCGTTGTCGTCCCAGCCGCTGCTCATGAATTCGACGAATGCTTCGGAGCGCGGGCGCAGCGAGCGGTTGTTCACGCGGTCGCCCATCGGCTGGTTGTCTCCGGGAGCCGCCGCCTCTTCGCGCGCCTCGTATTCCTTGTCCTGTTCGGTGATCACTTCGCTCATTCCTGCCCTTTCTGTCAACGCGCGGATATGCAGTGTCTGTCGCCCAACATCGTAGTCACTACAGCGAACGTGTTCGCGGGATGCGTGAACCCGCGCGCGCCCACAACACGGGCTCGTTTGGGTGCAACGCTGCCTTTTACAATGGAACCATGAGTGTATATGACAGCTGCCCGGAACTGTGTGACGACACTTACCGCATCCGCCTGATTGACCCCAGGGACGCCGAGGACCTGCTCGCCGTGTATAGCGACAAGCTCGCACTGCCGTTCTTCAACTCCGACAACTGCCACGGCGCGAATTTCTACTGCCGTACGTTGCACGACGTGCAGGAGAGTATAAAATACTGGCTCATCGAATACCACGAGAACCGCGGCTTTGTGCGCTTCGCTGTCGAATCACTGGAAGCAGGGGGAGTGATTGGCACCCTGGAGATGTTCAGGCGCGAAGCAGACGATTACTATGACGACTGCGGCATCCTGCGCATCGATCTGGGGGTCGCGTACGAACGTGAGGATGTCATATGCGACATCCTCAATCTCGTCTCCGTGCCGTTCATGACGCTGTTCGGTTGTGCGAAGATCGCAACGAAGGCGCCGATCTACGCGGTCGAACGACGTGCGGCGCTCGCGGACGCGGGATATGCCGCGAAGCGCCAACCGCTCATCGGGCACGACGGCACGCACTACTACGACTATTGGCAGATGTTGCGCGACTGAAGGGGCGGCATCACCTTGCACGATGATAGATATGGGGATGGGGGAAACGTGGAATCTCATAGTGCACATTCGTGGAAGCGGCTGACAAGGGCAATCGTCGCGGTGGTCGTAGTAGCCGCGGTTGTGGTGGGCGTGTGGTGGCTGTGGCCGAAACCACTTGACACGTCGCATACGAAGGTCGAGATCTCCGCGTCCTCGAAATTCACGACCGCACAGCTGGACGATCTGGTGCAGGCGTCGTACAGAGTGAACGCGGGTATGAAGAACTGCAGCGTCGACAAGGTAACGTATGACGAACGGCAGAGCGAGAAGATCGTCGATATGGAGATCGACTCCTATGACGAAGGCCACGGTTCCGCACTCGGAAGAGCAGTGAGGGAACACGGGCGCGGTGGCGCGGCTGTACTGTCCGTCGAAATGACCTGCCAAGAGCATGTCGACGACGAGGACCATGTGGAATGGTACATGTTGCTGCCGCAGGATGATGGCACGAAAACGTGGATCCTGCAGGATTGGGGGAACGGCTGAGCCCTCCACTTGATCGTGTCATGGCATCTGTTCCAGTCTGATTTGATGCCGAACCCTGATTCGTAGGGCATCGACGTTGGGGCTGTACTCCGGTATGAGTGCCAGGCTGGATATCCCGCCGATGCCCTACCACAGCACGTGCGACGCGTATGAAGCGCGTCGCTGACCGTTTGGGGGACAGCTCTGGCTGGATTCTTGATTCGTACGACCTACGATGGAATGATAGAGCAGTTTGGCGCACGGGGAGAGTCAATATGTTTTGGCAGAAGAGATTTCGAATGATTCGCAGATTTGTCGCGCAGGCCACGGCAATCGCGTGCGTGTGTTTGCTTATCGGTGCGTGTGGCGTACAGAAAACAGAGCCTGTGCGAGTGAATCTGGCAGATGTGGTCTTGGCGGTCGGCCTCAATCCATCAGCGCAGAAGTTTACGGAAGCGAAAAGCGCGATGGTGGCGCTCGTGCACAAGGACGGGACTGCCGAATACATCGATACCACCACGTCGACACCGCAGAACATGGCTTGGAATCGCGCTGGTTTGTTCTTTGATGACAAAGAACATAATTTCTTTATCGCCACGACCCTTGGGCAAGGATATGTGAGTGATCGCGCGAATCCTAATGTTCCGGGTTGGCAGATGGTGCCGGTTGGTGATGGTGCAATGATGGCGATGTATCAGGCGCCGTACTCGGACGTTGAACGCAGCACCATGATGCAGACGCAGTGGTTCACGCCACAGCCACGGCAAGTAGTTACAAAACCCGCGGCATTGCCAGATGTCGTCGCTCAGTGTTCAAGCGGTATATTCGCCGTCGCTAGAGACGAAGGATACCATGTGCTGTATTCGGTGAGTGAGGCCGATGGTATGTTGCAAGCGGATGCGCAACCCGTGAATAAGCGGTTTATTGCAGCGCGTGCTTCAGGCGCTGTGCCGTGTGTGGGTGATGAACTCACGATATTCGGTGGTTCGAGCAACGGGACCAAGGGTAACAGCTCCGGCTCTCAGGTACTCACATTGCTTAAGTGGAATGTGAAGACACATGATTTTCAGCAGCAGACCGTGACCTCGACTGATGGCAAACCGCAATCGTACGACGGTGAGGCAAGCTTCGCATACGGCACGACTCTGACGGCTGATAATGGGGAAATGATCGTAATGACCGAGGACGGCAAGGTTGAATTCATTGACATGCGAACCGCAGAAATCACCAAGTCCGCGGAATCTCCGCAGGTTTTCGATGCAGGTGCAGCGAGCTACAGCATCGTGGGGTCCGATGATTATGCATATCTGATCTTCACTCCTAACGGCGATACCAAAGACACCGCGAAGGTATTCGTATACCGCAAATCCGACTGGAAACTCATATACACAATCACTGCGCAAGGTGCGCTCAACGATTTACTAAGTAATCGCAAAGAGCTTCACCCGACGGTGTTCGCCGCAAATCCGACAATGGATTGGTGATAACCATGTCTTATAAAAAAAGATCGTACACAATATATTGGCAATCCTATGAATTTAGTAAATCGCATTTCTATGGATATCGGATATGTGGAGGTTGGTATTTGTGGGGCGATACGGTGATTGATTGTTTGCGACGCCGGGGGAACTGCGTATTCCTCAAGAGTTTCAGTATAATATTATACCAATTAAATAAAAAGAAATACATTAATGAGTTGTATATAAATCTTTCTTCTCTTTTTCTGGAAAAGTAAATTGTCTAACGTGGGGTCGGCAATGGAGTCGACGGTGGTCGTTTGGGTCAGAGCTTGTTTATCTTGGGGGCTGTTTGCGGTGTCGTGAGTCGGTCTATCGGTCTACGTGTGTTTTCGAAAAGTGTTTGTGGCACGGTGCTCATTGTGACATTGAGGTGTTAAGTGTGGGGTGAAGATGATTGCCTGGTGTGATTAGTGCTTTCTCGGTTATGCCTATATGTATCGTTCATCGGTTTTGTGAATAGATTTTCGGAGTGACCATTTGGGGGACAAGGATGATTGGACTTGTATTGGTCGATGTGCTGCAATAGATATATGTTCTAGTATTTAAAGGACAATAACATGGAGTGATGTGAATAATCATGTTCTCGTCGCTTACTTCAGGGGCCTCAAGGATTCCTCTATGAAAACTATAAATATTCTATTTAGGAGAAATTATGAATAGGAAAGTTTCAGTATTGGTAGCCTTTGTTTTAGCCTTTGTTCCGGTGGGTTATGCGCAGGCGCAGGAAGCTTCTTCGTACGATGCAAAACTGGATAGTTTTTTGTCCGAATTGGATGGCGAGCTATCTCGTGAAGCTCTTGATGAACAGATTCAGGATATTGCCAATAATAGTGACTTGTCCAAAGAAGAAGTCTTGGATTACGAAATCTGGCAGATGCAACATCCCGATGAGGCGCCTGCACCGGTACCTCCTACGCGTGCTGCACATGGGGATACTCCGTTGGTTACAGCGAACCATGCTGGGGATTTCTTCTACACTGATTCCATCACATTCGTCAATCACGGTCATACGGGAATCTATACAGCGCAAGGTACTGTAGTGGAAGCACCGGGACCAAAACAGTCAGCTCATTCGGTGGGGGCTTCGAGCATCAAAGTGAAGAAGGGTGCTGTCATACGACGTGTAAATACCAACAACACGAACAAAGATAAAGCGGCCGCAAGAGCAAGGACATATATTGGCAGAGGCTATAATTCTGCTTTCTTCAATGCAAATAAGGACGACAAAGGTGGTATGAACTGCTCACAGCTGGTGTGGGCAGCTTGGTGGTATGGCGCTGGTATCGATTTGGATACCAGGAACAATGACAATATCGTCTGGCCTAGAGATCTTCGCGATTCGACCAAGGCAACCACATACCGAACCATTTAATGATGGTAACAAAATAACGGAAAGGACTGAGGAGAGGTTCAAATGATTCGCAATTTAGGAAACAGGAGAATCTCTCCTAGTCCATTTTTACTCCGTGTCATTGCACTTTTGTCGATCATTATGCTGGTATGTTCTTGCAGTCAACCTAAGTCTGCCGGCACGAATCTACTTTCTATTGTTCTGGATGACGTTGTTGCCGTTTTAGGTCTCAATCCACAGCCACGCGATGTTGGAAGCATAAAGAAGGGGTATGTGGCATTGGTCCATCGAGATGGCAGCTATGAGTTTGTCAATACGAGCGGTATGGCGATTCAGCAGATTACGTGGAATGCTTCAGGCGTATTCTTTGCGGATCGGAAGGCCGATTACCATATTGCCCGCAACCCCAAAGATTCATATAAAGAAGCGTCGCCGAAAAGCGAAGTACAGTCTCAGATGCTCTCTTTGGAAAACAATACGGTTGTAGGGGTTTACGATAGAGGATTCACTGTAGATGCTCCTAACAGTCTTGAAGTACAATGGCTGACCCCGCAGCCGCAGAGGATTGTGTCCAGCCAGGCCTCTCCGATTCAGAACGTCGCGCAATGTCCTAATGGTGTGTTTGGTGTGTCTCTAGATTCTACGACTTTCGGCGCTTCTGATAATTACGTACTGAATAGCATAACGCCTGATATGGGGGTGCAAAAGCTTGCGGAGAGTAATCTTTCGAATAAGCATTTTTCAGTGTATTATACTTTTACTGGGCTTCCTTGTATTGATAACCAAATGATTATGTTTGCATCGGAAAGTTCCAGTGGTGATTTCGGCGATTACAATATACTCACTTTGCTGGCATGGGATACAAAGACGCATGAGCTAAAACACCAAAGAGTGCTGACTTCGGAGGGAGATGAACTGCGATTCAACAACCTTGACAGTGTCGATCTTGTCTGTGATCGATATTCTATATTGACAAACGGCACACTCGCTGCGGCCAACCGTATTGATGGCATTCTATACGTTATCGATATCAGAACGGGCGTTTTGCTCCATGAGATTGCTCCACCTCAACGGCTGCAATCTCAAAATGGTCAGTATGAGATTCGTTTTACTGAGAACTACGTGTATTACATTCTCACACCTTTTGGAAATGCGGATTTTCCTGCGAAAATATTCGTCTATGGAAAAGACAACTGGACGAAGCTGGCCGAAATAGAGTTGCGGGGAGCACTCGGTGACATGGTCAGCTACAAATCTGAACTGGGGCTCACCGGATTCGCGGCCAACCCAGATATGACTTGGGATTGAACTTGTTCATTATTCATTTATTAGGTGTATTCAAAGCGGAAACACAATTCTGGTCTGCCATTCCCCATCATCTGCTTGCGTACATAAAATACCGCCTCGGGATTCCACCTCGGACTTCAAGAAGCGCAG
>ERZ808040.912-NODE-912-length-22157-cov-3.843071_pt1 | contig 22157 bp, 18 predicted proteins | sample MGYA00380191_ERZ808040 | MGnify/ENA primary metagenome ERZ808040 (study PRJEB31490, sample SAMN06133395) | mouse gut metagenome | isolation source: J6 | host: mice | place: China: Chengdu | collected 2015-05 ...
CAAGTTTGCTTCTGCTCAAGTTAACGGTGCGTTAGGCTACACGATCACGATCACTGTATCTGATGGCCCACACTTTAAAGCTGCAGGAACAACAAGTGACTAATCTTTTCAATAGGCGCGGGTTCGAGTCCTGCGCCTATTTTTATCCCAAAAATAAATATTAAGGAGAATTCATAATGGCAACATCAATCAAAAAAGCAACAAAGAAAATGGAATTCGGAGATCTTGAATTAAGTTTACGTTTAGATGGGCGTAGCATTTTTAACGCTGAAAAACGTTTGGGCAAGTCAATGCTTTCGTTATTCATGGACTCTCAAGGTGGTAACAAACTACCACCAGTAAACGAAATTTTGATCGTGCTTCAAAGCGCAAATCAAACATCAGGCGTAACTGATGCAAAGATCGTTAAAGCTTTTGAAAAGTATCTAGATCAGGGTCATACAACGATGGACTTGTTTGGCGAGCTCATGGAATTACTTGAATTATCTGGTTTTTTCGGAAAGAAAGCGAAGACGAGTTCGAAGACAGATTCGGAATCGGTGTCTCTCGAGAACGAAGAACCAGCGGAAGACACACTTCGGTAAAAAGCGATCCTGACAGTTTCACGACTGTTTCAAAGTTCTTTGAAGAACTATATCCGGTCGCAGTTGGGTCCGGCATTGACGCTGATCGCTTTTGGGAGATGGACTTGTTAGAAATAATGACTCAAATCAAAGCAAACGAAGAGCGTCGTTTAAGCGAATGGAAAGCCAAAGCGTATATGGATCATCGACTAAGTGAGCTAGTAGCTTATGCGGTCAACGATCCAGCCAAAATGCCAAAAATCGAAGAAGCTTATCCGTTCGTACAAGACAACGATCAACAAGTTGAAGCCGTTTCACCGCAAGAAGCGGAATGGAAACAAGATCAAGCGTTGCTGATGCAACAAGCGCAACGGATAAAACAATTTAATTCTGATAAAAGGGGAGGTGTAGATAGTGGAACTTGAAGAACTCGAGCTTAGATTTAAAGCGAATTACGGTGACGTTATCCAAAAGATGGATGAATTCACTGCGCTTATAGGTCAAAAAACTGGTGACATGCAAGAAAAAGTTCAAAGTAGCTTGGATCGTATTGGTCAAGCTTACAAAGATACGACTGCTAAATCGAACGAGTCGGCAAAAGAAGAGGCTAGACAACGTTCAGAGTCTGAAAATAGTAAGCAACGAGCAATTGAAAAGACTGTCGAAGTACAGGATAAAGCTACTGGAAAAATCGTTGCTGGTAATAGAGCGCAAGCCGAAAGTGCAAAAGACGCAGTTAATATTTCGGAAAAAGGTTTAGATGGTCTTACTGCGAAATTACAAGAAGCGTCTAATGTGCAACAACGTATTGCAAATCAAACTAAGATCGCTCGTGAAAGTGTTGGGGATGTTCCTAAAGCCAATGTTGGCAAGAAGACAGCGAAAAGTCAGTCTACATCTCGCCTGTTGACTGAAGAAGAAAAATTGCAACCTTACATGCCTAAACGTGAAGTTGATTTTGGTATCGATGACGAGATTCAAAAAGAAGTTTCCAGAGCTAAAAAAGAAGTTAGTGATCTTGTTTCTCATATCAATCAGAAAATGGAACAAGCTAGATCAATGCAACGCAAAATACAAGCTTTGACAGCAAGTAAAGATGATCTAGACATGAGTAAGCAAGGTAGTCAAGTTAAAGCATTGAAGCTTGATAATCAGATTGCTGATGCACAAGTCAAGATGGAAAGATTCCAAAACCAAGCTAAAGCTCTTGCCCAAGAAATGAAGCAGGAGTTTGATACGATCCCAGACTCATTAAAAAAGATCGCAAATGAAATGGATCGTAACGAAGATCAAATCGAGAAAGTTAGACGGTCGATTGCAAAACTTCGCCAAACTGATGAGATGATGGGCAAATCATCCGATAAGAACCCAAAAATAAAGTCAGCTGAAAAAGAATACACGCGACTGATAGCTCGAAATGACGAGCTAGCAAAGGCTTATAGCTATGTTAGTGCTCGAGGTGATGAATTAAAAGCAGTCACTTCAAAAGTCAATACAGAGCTTGTTAAAGAAGGAAATGCGGCTACTGCAACGAGTTCTAAATTCAGCAGACTTAGAAATACGATCTCAGGTCTTTCATCATCATTTAAGCGTATGGGCGATGGTGGCGGTTCTTCAATGGGAAAAGCAAGTTCAAGCGCTTCCTTACTAGGTGAGCGCTTGAAAGGCGTAAAAATGGCAATGAGTATGCTTGCTAGTCAATTGATCGTGTTCACGTTGCTTTATCAAGGGATTATGATGTTAGGTCAAGGTATGGGCGCAGCGCTTATGACTAACAAACAATTTGCAAGTAGTTTCAATGCGATCAAAGTAAATCTTTTAACAGCTTTCTATCCGATCTACAGCTATGTATTACCTGCAATCAATGCGCTGATGAGTGCATTGCAAAAAGCTACTGGTTGGATCGCACAGTTCATGTCTGCTCTGACTGGCATGAGTCTATCTAGTGCTCGTAGTGGAGCACGTGGCTTATACGAACAAGTGCAAGCTATGAATGACACTTCAAAAGCGGCAAATAAAGCAAGTGATGCTGTTAAGAAACAACAGCAAGAGCAAGTCAAAGCGGTTCAACGTGCAAATCAGCAGATCGCACAAGCTAATCGTGAAGGTGCGGCTGCAGTCGCTTCTGAAAACGAAAAGATCAAAGCAGCCAACGAGCAGGCTAAAAAAGCTTTTGAAGAAACCAAGAAAGCTAATGAAGAACTTCAAGGATCTTTGATGGGCTTTGACGAGCTTAATGTCCTAGATAACAACAAAAATAAGGATAATAGCAAATTCGAAGGTCAACCACTTGAAAAATTCACGCCACAACAAAAGCAAGATACGCCTATCTTTGACGATCCTGCACAAGACGATACTTCTTTAGATAGTGATCAACCTGGTATTAATTGGAATGTGCCACTCGAAGGCTATCAAAGTGCGATCGATGCAGTCGACAAGCTCAAAAAAGTTTTAGGCGAACTCTTTGACCCAATGAAAAAAGCGTGGGATGAAAAAGGTCAAGCTGTGATCGATGCCGCTAAATATTCATGGTCTGAGATCAAGCGGTTATTAGGCGATGTCGGTAACTCGTTTATGCACGTTTGGGATAATGGGACTGGTCAAAAGGTCGTTGAGAACTTGCTTCAATTATTAGCTGACATGCTTAACGTCGTTGGTGATATTGCTGGAGCATTCGCAAATGCTTGGGAGCAAGGTGATCGTGGCACAAGATTTATTCAATCTATTTTTGATGCATTGAATAGGGTTCTTGAGCTGATACATCACATAGCTACATCATTTAGAGATGCATGGAATGACGGAACAGGCGAACGGATCGCAGCGCATTTGATTGAGCTGTTTACAGGGATAGCAAACATTATCGGCAATTTAGCTGAGCAATTTGACAAAGCTTGGCAACATGGCAATGTTGGAACATCGATTTTTAAGACGATTTTAGGCATGGTCGATGACATGCTCGGAGCTTTGAGTGATATGGCTAACTACACAGCCAGCTGGGCTAAAAAGTTCGATTTTACACCTCTATTGCAATCGATCGACAACTTACTTAAATCTATTCGCCCGGTCACAAAAGACGTCTGGGCCGGTATAGAGTGGGCTTATAAGAATGTCTTGTTACCGCTGGCTAAGTTTACAATTACTGAGCTTATTCCTGAATTCTTTAATTTGTTAGCAGCTGCTTTGAAGTTAGTTCATTCTATCGTTGAAGCTGCTAAGCCGGCATTTGAATGGATCTGGGATAGTTTTCTTGAACCAATAGCTAAATGGACCGGCGGTGTCATTATTGATGTCTTGAAGAAGCTAGCAGATGCTTTAAGTCTTATCTCTGATTGGGTTGATAAGCATCAAAAAGCTGTTGAAATGATGGCAAAAGTAATCATGAGCATTTTTGCTTTCAAGGTATCGACTAAAGCGTTCAGTGATGCCACTGGACACATGAAGAACCTAGTAGACGCATCTAAAGCGCTTTGGGAAAAGAAAGGTTTGTTAAAAGAGTTCTTTAGTAAAATTACGGGACTTTCTGATCTTAAAGAAGGTTGGAAAGTTGTGAAGGATCTTAGCAAGACTTCTTGGAGCGGTATCAAGAGTGGTGCAGGCTACGTAGTAAATCTTTGGAAAGCACTTAAAAATTGGTCTATTTGGGGTAAAGCAGCAGCACTTGCTCAAGCTGCAATAAATCTTGTTATGGAAGCTAATCCAATCGTGCTAGTTGTAACAGCGATCGCAGCTTTAGTTGCTGGATTTGTCGCATTGTACAAGCACAACAAGAAGTTTCGTGATTTCTGTAACAGTGTTTGGAAGTCGATTACTAAATGGTTTGGTGATGCAGCTGATTGGCTACAAAAACATTGGAAAGATGTTATTAAATTTATCATCAACCCAATCGGGACAGTTGCTGATTGGTTCTTGAAAGATACTAAGACCGGCCAAAATATTACCAAGTGGGCTAAGAAACTCCCGGGTAAAGCTTCTGACTGGGCTAAGTCTGTTGGTAAGGATATCGGAAAACATATCGATAATGGCAAAAAGGATATTGAAAAAGCTGGTTCAAATATCGGCAAATGGACCACAAACTTCATTTCTGATGCTAAGAAAACATTATCTAAGTGGGCCTCCGATATTGGTTCTAATGTCAACAAAGATGTAGAAAAAGGCAAGAAATTTGCTACTTCTGCTGGTGACAAGATCAAGAAATGGACCACAGATTTTATTTCAGGTGCTAAAAAAGTTATCAAGTCTTGGGCTGAAAAAATTGGCGACAACGTAAACAAAGATGTCGATAAAGGTAAAAAATCAGCAACGTCAGCGGGTAATAAGGTCAAATCATGGTCTACTGAATTTATCGCTGATGCTAAAAAGAAAGTTCACGAATGGTCGTCTTCGATTGGCGACAACGTAAATAAGAGCGTTGAAACTGGTAAACACTTAGCAAAAAATGCAGGATCTAAAATCAAAAGTTGGACAACTGAATTTAGAGACTCCGCTAGCGGTTTAGTCAAGTCATGGGCTGAACGTTTGGGCGATCACATCAATAACGGATCAGAAGCTTCAAGAAGCAACGCTACTAATGCTGGTAGGAAGTTATCTGAATGGACGAGAAGTTTCTTTGGTGGTGCTAACAACAGTGTTTCTAGTTGGGCTGGTGGCTTAGGTGGCCACGTTGATCGTGGCATGGGTAATGCATATCAAGCTGCAGTCAATGCTGGTAAACGACTAGGAAATTGGGTATCTGATTTTAGACATAGCACTGCGCGGACATTAGGCGATTGGGCCGGAGGCTTAGGCGATACGATCGGTGGTGGGATAACTCGTGGCTTGCAAAGTATCAGAAATTCTGTAAGTAAGGTTGTTGATGCTATCGTGACACCAGTTCAAAAGGCTACTGGAAAGATCAAAGATGGTATCGACTGGGTTTTAAATAAACTTGGTGGTGGATCACTAAATTGGGGGTTCTTCAACTGGAGTTCTTATGAAACGGGTACAGAAAACCATCCGGGTGGTTTAGCGCTGGTCAATGATCAAGTTGGTGATATTTATCGTGAAAGTTATGAATTGCCTAATGGTGAGCAAGGTTTATTCCCAGCTCAACGTAATTTCTTGACTTACTTACCAGCTGGCACAAAAGTCAAAACAGCTACAAGTACCGCTAATGAACTTTCTAGCATGGTTCCTAAATACGCCGGTGGTATCGGTAGTTTCAACTTTGATTTTAGCGGTATTAGTCGGGCGCTTAGCGGGCTTGATTTTAGTGGCCTAGGAAATATCTTTAGTGGCGTCGGCAGTTTCTTTGGCGGTGTGATCGATGAGTTAGAAGGCGTTATGGATGATATTGCTCATCCTGGAAAGTTAGTTGATTACATCGTTAATAAGTTTGTTACTTTTGATTGGGACTTAGGGGAAGCACCACTAAAACTGGCTAAAGGTGCTGTCAATGAAGAAAAGAAAGGTATGATGAACTGGGCCAAGGATATTATTCAAAAATTTGGTGGCTCAACTCGTCAGACTGGACCGGGCGCGGAAGGCTGGCGTGGTGCTGTTAAAAAGGCTTTACGTGAAAATGGTCTGCCAACAACTGCAGCTTATGTTGATGCCTGGGTGCGTCAGATCCAAACTGAATCTGGTGGTAATGAACGTGCTATCGGTGGCGATGATGGCTTAGCAGAAGGTAATGCGACAGGTCTTTTACAAACTAAGCCGGGGACATTTAGAGCTTATGCTTTCCCTGGGCACGGTAATATCATGAAAGGCTACGATAACATGCTTGCTGCTATCAATTATGCCAAATCTCGTTACGGATCAGATATGTTAGCAGTAATTGGTCACGGGCATGGTTATGAGCATGGAGGTTTGATCGACAAGCATGGCTTCTATGAGATTGGCGAAGGTGATAAACCAGAGATGGTAGTGCCTTTAGCTGATCGTGAGTTAGGTATGCAACGTATTAATCAAGCTATTAATTTCATGAACCAAAATTTTGGCGGTGGACTACAATTGCCTGCGTCGATTTCTAAAGACAGTGGAATTGGAAACTCTATTTACGCTGAAGATCATTCAAGTGAGTCTTCTGTTGCTAAAAGCGGTGGTTTTAAGCAGATGAGTGAAAACTTAGTAAATGCGATCGTACAAGCATTACAGATGCAACAAAGCAGTAATAACAACGGAAAGCCAATTGATTTGCATCTTGACATCAAGATCGGCGATGAGTCATTTGGTGAACATGCTATTAAAGGTATCAATGCGATCAATCAGCGAAATGGCAGAAATATGCTAAATATTTAAGGAGGATGTGTGTGATTGTATTATTTGAAAATTTCTGGGACAGTGGTTAATCCTGCCCCACAAACAATGCAAGTAGCGATTCAAGATATCGATGCCAAGGCCACACGTGATGCGCAAGGCCTTTTGCATCGTGATAGGGTAGCTACAAAAAGAAAGATAAATTTGACTTTTGGCGCATTGACCGTGCCAGAATGTTCGACGATCTTACGTCTAGTCGAAGCTGAATTCTTTTCAGTCGAATACTTAGATCCAAACACAGGTGGAATGAAGACGGGTAGATTCTATGTTGGTGATCGTACTGCGCCAATATATACGTTTGTTGACTCATTGCCTGTTTGGAAGAATTTGTCCTTTGATTTAATTGAGCAGTAGGGAGGTGATTATTTGTTATCTCAAGCAGATGAAACGATCGCAGCATGGAAAGCGACAGAACGAACGTTAGCGGTAAGAGTAACGATCGCAGGTAAGGAATATACCGCAACTGATATAAATTCGTTAAAATACGATGCTGGTGCTTATACTGGTGAAACTTTCGCGATCGGATCAACCTATTCGAATAATATTCAAATCGAATTTTCTCATCTTGTAGAAGGCTTGAAACTAGGTGATATAGTCGAAGTATCAATCGGCATCAAAGTTTCAAATAAATACATCTATGATCCATTGGGGGTATTTGTCATTTCCAGTGAGATTAAAATGGATCGCAACAATAACCTAACGACTATTAGTGCAAGCGATGCTTTTTGTAAGCTTGAAGGTGTGTATAAATCAAAGCTGATATATCCTGCTAAGGTATTAGATGTTATTTCGGAAATTTGTGCGATGGCTGGTGTAGATCCTAACACGAGTGAATTAAGTAGATTACCTAAGTTAGCTGATATACCTACAGCTGTTGAGGGTCAAAGTTATCGTAAGACTTTGGGATGGATCGCACAGCTCTATGCTGGATATGCGACATTTGATCGAAGTGGGAAATTAACTATTCGTACAGTCGCAGAGCCTAGCTACGAACTTGATCCTAGTCAATATGAGCAAAGTGGCTTGACCAAAAATGAAGCCACCTATAAAATCAGCGGAATTCAATGTCAGGTTACTACAAAATCAACTACTAGAGATGATCAAGTGCAAGAAACAACTACGACGTTGCAAGTGGGATCTACGAGTGGATCACAAATCAAGCTCGAAAATAACATTATGACACCAGAAAGACTTGATTATATTTGGGAAAAGCTAAAAGATATTAACTTTTATCCATTTTCCTTGAATTGGTTTGGAAATCCTGCAGTTGAAGCAGGCGACTGGTTAAGATTATACGATAAAAAGGGTAATGATTTTGTTGTGCCAAATAATGGCTATACACTTGAGTTTAATGGTGGCCTTTCTGCTGTTTCTAAAGCTGATCAGACATCAGGTTCTGCACAGACGATCAGTTGGAGCGGTAGTATTATGCAGATTATAAAAGATCTGCAACATCGAAATGCACCTGATGGAACTGTGATCGATATGTTTTCTGGTTTAGATGACTTGGAAAATAAGACGATCCGTGCCGTGGGTGATCCGACTGAACGTTTCTTTGAAGATGCTTTACGCATGATGCGGACAGTGCGCTTTGCTAGTCAGCTGGATTTTAAGATCGAGCCTCAAACTTTACAAGCGATCAAAGCCAATGCACATTTACTTGAAAAGATCGCAGTTGAACGGATCCAAGTCGAATGGATCAAATTACTACTAGGTAAAAATGTGGTCCAAGGCTTAGACGCTTTTTTAGAAACAAAACTATATAAATACTGCCCACAATTTGCTACGCGTGAGCAAGCTTTACGTAAAATTGCAAAATTACCACAATTAAAACTAGCCGATGAATTAGAGTGTTGGGCATTATTGGCCTATGTCTTTGAGCTTACGCCTAAACAAGTGCGTAGTTTTCTCAAAGCTTGGAAAACTTCAAATGAGATCAGCACAGAAGTTCAAAATGTCTTGTCGATCCTTGAGCAAGCTACATCTGATCTTGATCCTTTGGTCTGTTATCATGCTAAAGAACGCGCAACTAAAGCAGCAAGTCATCTATTAGATATTCTACAGTTACCTTTAACAGGTGCTAAACTTTTACAGACTTATACAGCATTACCGATCAAAGATAAGGCACAGTTAGCTTTGAATGGTAAAGATCTCCTCCAAACACTAGGACTAAAACCGGGACCAGGCTTAGGAAAGATCTTGAATACGCTCGAACAAAAAGTTGTGTTAGGTGAACTAACCAACGATAAAACAGTTTTATTAGCTCAAGCTGAAAAATTAAGTAAGGAATTGAATTAGATGCAAACACTTCGAATTGAAAATTTAACTAAGACCTATGGCGATAAAACATTGTTTCAAGATGCAAGTTTTATCATCAATGAACATGACCGGATCGGCTTGATCGGGACTAATGGTTCGGGGAAGACAACTTTTTTGAATGCGATCAGTGGTTTTGATCCCGCTGATTCTGGTGAATTGATCGCGCCTAACAATTATCGAATCAGTTATCTAAAGCAACAACCGGAATTGGATCCAGAAAAAACGATCATGGAAGCTGTTTTTGATGGTGCAGCTCCCGTTTTTCAGACGATCAAACATTATGAACAAGCATTGACTGCCTACAGTAATGATCCAGAAAACGAAAAGCTCCAAAAACGCTACGATGAGGCTGAAGCTAAGATGAATCAAGAAGATGCTTGGAGTGCTGATAGTGATATCAAGACGATCTTGACACAGTTACACATCAACGATTGGCATCAAAAAATCAAGACACTTTCTGGTGGTCAGGTCAAGCGAGTCGGCTTAGCCCAAGTTCTGATCCAAGAGCCAGACCTATTGATCCTAGATGAACCGACAAACCACTTGGATTTTGATTCGATCGCTTGGTTAGAAAATTACTTAGCTTCGTATAAGGGCGCGCTTTTGGTCGTGACCCACGATCGTTATTTCCTAGACCAGATCGCTAATCAGATCATTGAACTATCATTTGGTAAATTATATTTTTATACTGGAAATTATCAAGCTTTTGTCGATCAAAAGGCAAAACGTATTGAGCGTGAATTAACTGCTGAACATAAGCAACAACAGCTCTATAAAAAAGAATTAGCTTGGATGCGTACCGGAGCTAAGGCACGAACGACTAAACAGCAAGCTCGGATCAATAGCTTTAATGAATTAAAAGAAAATCTCAATAAAGTTCAAGTTGATGGCAAAGTCGATATCAACCTAGGACAACAACGCTTAGGTAAAAAAGTTTTAGAACTAAAACATGCTTCATTGAACTTAGATGAGCATACGATCTTAAAAGACTTTGATCTGTTGATCCAAGCCGGTGATCGGATCGGGATCACGGGGCTCAATGGGGCTGGTAAGTCAAGTTTATTGAATGTTTTAGCTGGAAAGCTAGCTTTAGACAGTGGTGAGTTGATCACAGGTGAGACGGTCAAGATCGCTTATTACCAACAAAAAACTGAAGACATCCCTGAAGATAAACGAGTTATCAGTTATCTAAATGACGTTGCCCAAACGATCGTCAATAAAGATGGTGAACATGTTAGCACAACACAATTACTGGAGCAGTTTCTCTTTCCAAGATCAATGCATGGTACATTGATCAAAAAACTTTCAGGGGGCGAAAAACGGCGCTTATATCTGTTAAAACTACTGATGATGCAGCCAAATGTCTTGATCTTAGACGAACCGACAAACGATTTAGATATCGGTACATTGACGGTATTGGAAGACTATCTTGATCAATTCCAAGGAACGGTGATCACAGTTTCCCATGACCGTTATTTCTTAGATAAAGTAGCCGATTTGCTTTTGATCTTTGAAGGTAATGCTAAAATAACACGACATTATGGTCTTTTCACAGATTATCTAAAAAAAGAGCTAGATAAACGTCCTGCCAAAAAAGTTGTCAAAGAAAAGCCAGTTGTCAAAGCAGTCAAACCAAAGGAAAAAACGAAATTGACTTATGCTGAGCAACTTGAATTTGACAAATTAGAACAAGAGATCGAAATGTTGGATGAAAAGCTAGAACAATTACAGACGCAAATGGGAGAAGTGGATGGATAAGACTATCCTAAGCTCGCCAGTTTGCAACAAGAGATCGACGACCTAAACGCGCAAAGTGAATAAAAGATGGCGCGGTGGGAAGAATTAGGGCAATATGTGTAGTAAAATGATATAATGATCTATCCCAAATAATTGCATCGGAGGAAGAAAATGACTGCACTTGAAGAACCGTATTTACAATTGATTCGAGATATTTTAGAAAAAGGTCATCAAAAAGGTGATCGAACTAAAACAGGGACGACCAGTTTATTTGGTTACCAAATGCGCTTTGATCTAAGCCAAGGTTTTCCTTTATTGACAACTAAAAAAGTTCCTTTTGGCTTGATCAAAAGTGAGTTGCTCTGGTTTTTGAAAGGTGATACCAATATTCAATACTTATTGCAACACAATAATCATATTTGGGATGAGTGGGCCTTCAAAAATTGGATCGAAAGTGATGAATACACTGGACCAGATATGACTGATTTTGGTTTGCGAGCTCAAAAAGATCCAGCATTCAAAGAAGTATATCGAGCACAAAAGAAGCAATTTTGCGACCGGATCGTTAATGATGATGAATTTGCAGCGAAATATGGCAATTTAGGTGACGTCTATGGTGCCCAATGGCGTCATTGGAAAACACGTACAGGTGAAACGATCGATCAGATCAAAGAGGTGATCGAGACGATCAAAACTGATCCCAATTCTAGGCGAATAATCGTCTCGGCTTGGAATCCTGAAGATGTACCTTTCAGTGCTTTACCACCATGCCATACGTTATTTCAATTTTATGTCAATGATAATAAGCTGAGTTGCCAGCTTTATCAACGAAGTGGTGATGTCTTTTTAGGTGTGCCGTTCAATATTGCCAGTTATGCTTTGCTGACGCATCTGATCGCACATGAGACAGGCTTAGAAGTAGGCGAATTTATCCACACTTTAGGCGATGCGCATATCTATTCTAACCATCTCGAGCAAGTCAAAGAACAATTAACTCGTACGCCTAAAGCTGCACCTAAGTTATGGTTGAATCCAGCTAAAAAAGATGTTTTGTCATTTGAAATGGATGATATTAAATTAGAAGGCTATGAATCTTTTGGACCTATCAAAGCTCCCGTAGCTGTATAAGAAAAGGGGTAAAAAAATGATCTCATTTATTTGGGCTGAAGATAAGAAACATCATATCGGATACAAGGGGAAGTTACCCTGGCACCTCCCAGCTGATCTAGCTTTTTTTAAAAAACAAACTATCGGTCACCCGATCGTGATGGGACGCAAAACTTTCGCTAGCTTTCCAGGATTATTACCTAAACGCCAACATATCGTCTTGACTCATAGTGAAGAACTAAAAAAAGAAGCAAAAGCGACCGAACGTTTGACGATTTTTTCAGATCTATCTGAGTTGAAGGCTTGGTTATCACAGCAGTCTGAGGAAGTTTTTGTGATCGGTGGAGCTTCATTGTTCAACAGTTTACAAGAAGAAGTTGAGCGGTTGTATGTAACTAAGATCGCTTCTGAATTTAAGGGGGATACGCTCATGCCTGAGCTAGACTATTCAAAATTCAGAGCGATCTTTCAAAAAGAAGGTGTGGTCGATGAAAAAAATCATTATCCACATACCTTCTATATCTATGAACGTAAATAAAAAAGCGGGGATGTTTTGTTACGACATCCCCGTTTTAATTATCACTAGTAGATCAATTGTATTAGACCTAAAAGCCAAGTCCAGATCATCAATGTTTCTGCAATGCATGAAAGCCAAAGCAGATTAGGCTGGGCTTTATTCCACCAATAAGAAAAGATCCCCAAGATGATGGCGATAATAAAGAGCGGTGTAAAGATCTTACCCGTAAATACCAAGATCAAACAAACCAGCCAAACGACCAAGCTAACGGTGTAGACCCACTGCCAGTATTTTAGATAAAAAACACATTCATAGAGCAATGTTAAAACAGCCCAAGCAGTCACGAGTCCAAAAGCGACCCAGCCAGCTGCAAAAAATTTTACCCCAAAGCAAAGGGGGTAAAGGAGCGTCATAAGCATCAAAGCGCCTAGGCTCCGGGTTATCGTGTCTAAAGGGCGGTGAGCTTTAGTATTATAAAGAGCTAAAGTAATGATCTTTAGCAATAGATAAAGGCTAACTGTGCCCAAAATAAGTGAAAGTGCAACAATGAAAGCTGTTTTGGGATGTCCGGCTAGAAGCGTAATGATCGTTAAAAAGACAGAGCCTAGTAGAGCGATCCCTGTGATGATCGAACTGGCGATCAGGTTTTTGTTATTATATTTAGGCAAATAGATCGACCTTTCTGATAAAAAATTTTGATCAATTACATTGTAACATACCAGTAAGTACAACTTACATGAGATAAGTATTTAAATTAAAGTGCATTTAGCTTACAATAAAGGCAAGACTAATTAAAGGAGGATATTTTTTGAAAGCAATCAAAAAAATAGCAGCATTTGTCGGTTGTATCGTTGGAGTAGCTGCTGTTTTTTATTTGGTTTTACAGCTTGTATTACCACAAAAACAAGAGTTGGACCCAGTCAAAAAAGTTACCGCTAAAGTATAACGAGCTACTACCAAAAAGGTTAAACCGACCTTGACCTTGACTGCTTTAGGCGATTCTTTGACTTTTGGTGTGGGTGATACCACGGATAAAGGTGGTTATGTTGGCTTGATCAAGACTAAGCTCGAACAAAAACAAGCTCTAACGGTAACCACACACAATTATGGCAAGACTGGCGATCGTAGCGATCAGATAAAACAGCGTGTGCTTGCTTCAAAACAGCTCCAGTCAGATCTAAAAAAAGCTGATGTGATCACAATGACGGTCGGCGGCAACGATCTGATGAAAGTTCTTCAACAAAACTTCAATAGTTTAGCTGAAAATAAACTCAGCAATGCAATGCCTAAAGCAAAAGCACAATATGCAACTGAACTTCAGAGCTTGTTAACGACAGTCCGCCAATACAATAAGACAGCACCGATCTTTTTGATCAGTGTCTACAATCCGTTTTATGTGTATTTTCCAACTTTGACTCAAATACAACAATATACCGATGAATGGAATGAAGTTGCTAAAGACACTATTGCAAATGAAGCCAAGATCTATTTTGTAGATGTAAATAAGCAACTATCTGAAGGCCAATATTACGGTAGATCGAAAGCAACACTGCAAAAAAATGCGACGACTGATCTAAATGAAGTTGCTGATAGTAAACTTGAGCAACTTCTAAGCGATGATAAGGAGAAAAATGACTATTTATCTGATGAAGATCATTTTCATCCTAATGATAAAGGTTACCGCTACATCACTGCTAGACTATATCAAGTGATGCTCAAACATAAAAGTACATGGTTAGAAGGTGAAAAATAGGATGAAAAAACAAAGCGATCCTTGGAAATGGGCGTTTGCGATCCTTTTAGGGCTGGTATTGGGCTTTATCGTCTTTGTTTGGTTTCAAGTAACGACTCCAAGCTCAGATCAAAAACAGATCGCAACGCAAACGACACAAAAACAAGGGCAATATGCCAATGTCAATGTTGTTTTGAATAAAGAACAATTAAGTGCAGCGGTCAATTATTACCTGCAGCAAAACCAAAAGAAAGGCGCGATCAAGTACCGTTTCGTCTTGGATAAATCTGCGATCTTGATGGGGACGACAAAGATCTTAGGTAAAGATGTCTCTTTTACGCTATATGCGACGCCCCAACTTGACGATTCAGGAAATCTAGAGCTAAAAACTAAATCAGTTGCGATCGGATCTTTGAATGCTCCACCAAGTTTTGTCTTAGGTTATATCAAAAATAATTACGATCTTGGTAAATGGGCTAAGATCAATGCTTCCAAAGCAACGATCACCCTTGATCTAAATCAATTGACCAAAAAACAAGGGATCAAGATCCAAGGTGAAAAATTTGATCTCAAACAAGATGATCTGCAATTTAAAGTCGCTTTCCCATTGAGTAATACTAATTAAAGGCAGGTAGATTTATGCGTGAAAGTTTTTATCGTTATTTGATGACTAAACGTGATCCAAATGGTATAGATGAGATCAGTCATTTTGCCAATGCAGCATTCTTTGATCAAGCTTTTCCTAAACATTCAGATGATTATCATGAGATCTCGCATTATCTTGAATTGAATGCGACGTATCTACCTTCAATGAGCGTTTTCGATGAAGCATGGCAAGGATATTTGGAAGAGGTAATTTAAGTGGAAAAAGAGAAGCAAAAAGAACGAAAACTTAAAAGAGTGTTTTTACAAAAAAAGTACAATTTATTGACCACCGTGCTGGTTGCATTGTGTGTTGCCTTGCTCAGTGGTGGTGGTGTTTTTTGGCTGATGGATCGTCAAGTAAAAGGGCTCGAGTCAGCTAATCAAGCAATGGGCAAGATCAATACGGTCTATAATGCTCTTTACTATAACTACTATAAAGATGTCAGCCAACAAAAGCTGGTTGATGGTGCTTTAAATGGGATGGTCGAGGCTTTAGGTGATCCTTTTACCGAATACATGAATAAAACTGAGAGTCAAGAATTAAATGATTCGATCTCAGGGAGTTTTGGTGGGATCGGAGCCCAAGTGCAAAAAAGTGGTTCAAAGATCAAGATCATGGCACCGATCGCGGGGACACCAGCCGCTAAAGCTGGTTTGAAAGCCAATGATGTTATCGTCAAGATCGATGGCAGATCAACTAAGGATTACTCCTTGAATAAAGCTGTTTCATTGATGCGTGGTAAAGTTGGGACTAAAGTTTCTGTCACGATCGAGCGAAATGGAACGACTTTCACGAAAACTTTGACTCGGGCTAAGATCCCTGTTAAAACCGTTGAAGGCAAATTAGCTACTAATAAACAGATCGGTTATATTCAAGTAACTTCATTTTCTGAAAATACTGCTAAAGAATTTAAACAAACAGTCCAAAGTTTGCGCAAAAAAGGGGCTAAGTCCTTTATCATTGATGTGCGTAATAATCCGGGTGGTTTGATGGATCAAGCTTTAGCGATGTCTTCAATGTTTGTTGAAAATGGCAAACCGATCTTGCAAGTTGTTGGTCGTGATGGCAAACCAACGATCTATAAGGCAAGTAATGAACTGGATGATGGTTTCAAGGTCAAAGAAAAAGCGATCGTCTTGATCAATGGTGGATCTGCTAGTGCTTCAGAGATCTTTGCGGCAGCACTCAAACAATCGGGCAATAATGTCACTTTGATCGGAACTAAGTCATATGGTAAAGGAACAGTTCAAAATACCTTGCCATTCAAAGATAAGACAGAATTAAAATTAACGATCGCTAAATGGTTGACGCCAGATGGGACTTGGATCCATAAAAAAGGGATCAAGCCTGATGTTAAAGCTGATTATCCTGATGTTGCCTATTTGACTGCGATCGATACAACTAAAGCCTATCAAGCGGGACAAAATTCAAAGCAGATCAAGAATTTACAACAAATGCTGGTCTTTTTAGGCTATGACTTGGATGAAAAATCGGGTTACTTTAATGAACAAACCAAGCAAGCTATCGAAAAATATCAAACAGACAACGGCCTAACCGTTAACGGCACGGCCGATAAAGCGACCGTTGAAAGCATTGAAACTAAAGTTGCTCAAAAAGTTACTGAGTCAGACAACGCCTACCAAAAAGCTGTCGAAAAATTAAGTGAATAAGTTTTTTAACGGGACGTCTCAAAGTAGACGCCCGTTTTTTATCTTTCCAAAAATTATGTTACAATATGGGTGTATTTTTCAGAAAGGGACGTAAAGATCATCATGAAAGTGCATGTAGATAAACAAAAGCTCAAAAAATGGAGTGGTCCCTTCAGTTTGGCGCTTGTGATAGCGCTCTTTGTTCGCTTTTTTTTAGTCACACCATTGGAGATCAATGGTAATTCGATGTTACCAGTACTTCACGATCGCGATGAAGTCTTGGTGCGACATTATGGCACGATCAAACGCTTTGATATCATTACTTTCAAGCTCAATAATGGTGAAACTTATATCAAGCGGGTGATCGGTTTACCAGGTGATGAGATCAAATATGAAAATAACCAGCTTTACGTAAATCAAAAGAAAGTTCCAGAAAAATTCCTAACAGATCCAAATTTGGGTGAGACTTCCGATTTTACATTGGATGATTTTTTTACCACTACTAAAGTCCCAGCACATAAATATTTTGTATTGGGCGATAATCGTCGGATCAGCCAAGATTCGCGCACTTTAGGGATGATCGATGAAACGAAGATCTCAGGGCGAGCTTGGATCATTTATTGGCCTATCTGGCATTTTAAAGTGCTATGAGGCATGGTATAATAGCAAAAGCTGATTTAATTTTATGAAAGGATGCAAAAACATGGCAATTATTCAATGGTTCCCTGGTCACATGGCCAAAGCCTTACGTCAAGTCAAAGAAAACCTCAAACTGGTGGATGTCGTTTTAGAATTAGTCGATGCAAGACTACCTGAATCATCACGCAATCCCCAGCTAAGGGATCTATTACAAGACAAGCCAAGTATCATCGTGCTGACCAAAATGGATCTAGCTGATCCTAAAGAAACACGTAAATGGATCGAATACTACGAAAAAATGGGGCAACCTGCCGTAGCGATCAACAGTGTTCAAGGTTCATTAAAAGTGATCGATAAGAAGATCAAAGAAGTCTTAGCTGAAAAATTAGCCAATAAAAAAGCGCGTGGGATCTTATCACAACGCATCAAAGTCATGTGCATCGGCATCCCTAACGTAGGTAAATCTACGTTGTTGAATCATTTGGTCAAAAAAAATGTTGCTCAAGTGGGCAATCGTCCTGGGGTCACCAAGTCTCAGCAGTGGTTAAAAGCCGGTAAAGATCTCCAATTATTAGATACACCGGGGATCTTGTGGCCTAAGTTCGAAGATCCGATCGTGGGTAAAAAACTAGCTTTGACGGGTGCGATCAAGGATACTTTATACGCAAAAGATGATGTTGCTTTATATGAGATCGAAGAATTTAGTGCAAAAAATCCACAAGCTTTGATCGAACGCTATAAGATCAACGAAGAACTTTTGGAATTGCCGACAGTTGAAGTTCTACTAGAACTAACTCGTAAATTAGGTTTTAAAGATGACTATGAGCGAGCAAGTGAACGGTTGATCTTTGATTGTCGTAAGGGAAAATTAGGGCGTTATACTTTGGATGACGTTCCTAAAGATCCAGCTAAAGTTTAGAGCATATTCGAGAGGGACTTGCAGTAGCACGCCCCTCTTAATTTATTAATTGGGGGAATTTATTTTGGGCCACACGATCGCACAGATCAAGGCGCTATTAAAGGCTGAGCCTAGCGCTGAAACATTAAAAGAATTGCAGGACGACCCACGTAAAGGCGTTCAGACTGCTTTAAAAACGTATTATAAACAAAAAGAAAAACAGGCACAAAAGTTAGTCAAATTTAAAGAACGTTTACGTTTAGAAAAACAACTATGGAGTAACGGTGTTGAATATGTCGCTGGGATCGATGAAGTCGGTCGCGGCCCTTTGGCTGGTCCAGTCGTTACAGCTGCAGTGATCTTACCACATGATTTTCAATTAGTTGAAGTCAATGATTCAAAGCAGTTATCTGAAAAAAAACGTGAGGAACTTTATGACAAGATTTTAGAACAAGCAGTTGCGGTAGCCGTTGGGATAGCAGAAAATGAGCTGATCGATGAAGTCAATATCTATCAGGCAACTCGGATCGCAATGAAAGAAGCCTTGGAAGCTTTAACGATCAAACCCGGTCATATTTTGATCGATGCGATGCAGATCGACACTGACATCCCGCAAACAAAATTGATCAAAGGTGATGCTAGATCAGCTTCGATCTCGGCCGCTAGTATCGTTGCTAAAGTCAACCGTGACCGCCTGATGAAGTTTTATGATACGGTATATCCAGGCTATGATCTGGGAAATAATGCTGGCTACGGGACACCTAAACATTTGGCTGGCTTAGCTCAAAAAGGGGTCACCCCGATCCATCGTAAGACATTTGAACCAGTTGTTAAATATTTAAGCAAATAGATCCCCACCTTTTGCGTATTTATATAGCGAGAGGTGTTTTTCATGAACGAATTAGAATTTTTCTTGTTGAAGCTACATTTATGTAACCTAGATCTTAAAAATGAATTACGGGTCGTTCGTTATATGCTTTCATTTGAGCGTTGTCCTAGTAAGGATGAACTCTTTTTACTTTTAAAATTAGGTCAAACGCAAAAAAATGATCTGTGGAATGCTCTACAAAGTAAGCAATTATCTCAAAAGATCCAGCAAAATCTAAAAGTCAGCCATTTTTTGACGATTTTAGATAAGCGCTACCCATCACAATTACAAGAGATATATTCACCACCGGTCGTTTTGTTTTATCAAGGAGATCTCGAACTGCTGGATTCTAAAAAACTCTTAGGTGTCGTCGGGGCACGTCAATGTAGTTCATATGCACTGCAAGCCTTGACCCAATTATTACCTAATGTGATCCAACAAAAACTTATCCTTGTCAGTGGTTTGGCTAAGGGTGTCGATGGACTCTCCCATCAATTGGCTTTAAAGCACCACGGTAAAACGATCGCTGTGATCGGTAATGGACTAGATATCAGTTACCCCAGCTGCAATCGCGCTTTACAAACACAGATCGCACATGCGGGACTGTTACTTAGTGAATATCCTTTAGAAAGTCGCCCGTTGAAATATCATTTTCCCTTGCGTAATCGGATCATTGCGGGGCTATGTCAAACAGTGTTAGTTGTTGAAGCAAGACATCACAGTGGGAGTTTGATCACAGCCAATCTCGCACTACAAGAAAATCGTAATGTCTTAGCTTTACCAGGACGGATAAATGATATCTATTCGACGGGATGTAATGAATTGATCGCAGCAGGTGCCAAACCAGTCTTAAATAGCAACGATATCTTAGAAGAATTTATTTAGGCAAGGTAAATATTGACTGATAAATGTTCAAACTGCTTGACAAAGTTAGTTTAAATAGCATAACATGAGTATCGAATTTCGTGACTGGTCAATTGATCGAGTCAACAGATATTTTTAAATCAAGACTATAGTATGAGGGAGTTGTTGGTATGCCGAGGTCTACAACTGGGACTGCTACCAAAAAGAAAACAAAACGTAAAGTAAAAAAGAATTTAGTGATCGTGGAATCACCTTCCAAGGCTAAAACGATCGAAAAATATTTAGGCTCACGCTATAAAGTTATGGCTAGTTTAGGGCATATTCGTGACTTGCCTAAGAGTAAGATGGGGGTCGATGTTGAAAATAACTACGAACCACATTATATTTCGATCCGCGGTAAAGGTGATGTGATAAAAGAACTAAGAAAAGAAGCTAAAAAAGCTGCTCACGTTTATCTTGCAGCCGATCCGGACCGTGAAGGAGAAGCGATCGCATGGCATCTATCTTACCTTTTAGGACTTGATCCAAAAGACAAAAATCGAGTCGTGTTCAATGAGATCACTAAAGATGCTGTTAAAAATGCTTTTAAAAACCCCCGGGCGATCGATATGAATTTAGTTGATGCCCAACAAGCTAGGCGAGTTCTTGATCGTTTGGTAGGTTACTCGATCTCACCATTATTATGGGCTAAGATCAAAAAAGGGCTATCAGCCGGTCGCGTGCAATCGATCGCTTTAAACTTGATCATTCAACGTGAACAAGAGATCAAAGCTTTTAAACCTGAAGAATATTGGACTTTAGATGCCCAATTCAAAAAGGATAAAGCTAAATTCGATGCTAGCTTCTATGGTCTAGACGGTAAGAAAGCTGAGCTAAAGAACAACGAAGAAGTTCAAAATGTTTTAGCTAAGTTAGACACTAAGAAACCATTTACTGTTTCAAGTGTCACTAAAAAGGAACGTAAACGGATGCCACAGCCACCTTTTACAACTTCGACTTTGCAACAAACTGCCAACAACACATTGAAATTCAAGACGCAAAAGACGATGATGGTAGCCCAACAACTCTATGAAGGGATCAGTTTAGGGCGTGGTGGAGCCGTTGGGTTGATCACATATATGCGGACTGATTCAACGCGGATCTCTAGTGTGGCTAAACATGAAGCATCAACATTTATCCATGAAGAATATGGCGAAGAGTATGCCGCCTTAAAGCCACGTAAGACTAAGTTATCTGAAGGAGCACAAGATGCCCATGAAGCGATCCGGCCTTCTTCAGTTATGCGGACCCCTAAATCGATCGAGAAATATTTGACTAAAGATCAAATGAAACTCTATTCTTTGATCTGGTCACGGTTTGTGGCAAGTCAGATGACACCAGCGATCGTAGATACGATGCGGGTCGATCTAACACAAAATGGTGTGACCTATCGTGCGAATGGATCAAAACTAAAATTTGATGGTTTTACTAAAGTCTATGCCGAATCCAAGCGCAAAGATAATATCTTACCAGATCTAAAAGAAGCCGATGAAGTTTTGATGGTCAAAAATCAACCTAATCAACACTTCACTTTGCCACCAGCTCGTTATACTGAAGCTAGTTTGATCAAAACGCTCGAAGAAAACGGTGTTGGGCGCCCTTCGACATATGCGCCAACACTAAATGTTATCCAAAAGCGCTACTACGTTAAATTAGCTGCACGTAAATTCGAACCAACGGAATTGGGTGAGATCGTTGATAAGATGATCCAGGAATGCTTCCCTGATATCTTAAATGTTGATTTTACTGCTAATTTAGAAGGTCAGTTAGATGAGATCGAAGAAGGTAAACAAGAATGGGTCTCTATTATTGATGAATTTTATCAACCATTCTCTGATGAGGTCAAAGAAGCTTCTGAAAAATTAGCGAAGGTCACGATCAAAGATGAACCTGCTGGTTTCAATTGTGAGATCTGTGGAGCTCCAATGGTCATTAAAATGGGGCGTTATGGCAAGTTTTACGCTTGTAGCCGGTTCCCAGATTGCCGTAATACACAAGCGATCATCAAACAGATCGGAGTAAAATGCCCGGTTTGTGGCAAGGGACAAGTTGTTGAACGTAAATCTAAGAAGAATCGCGTTTTCTATGGCTGTTCACGGTATCCAGACTGTGAATTTGTTTCTTGGGACAAGCCGGTCGGTAGAAATTGCCCTAAATGTGACCACTATTTAGTCTATAAAAAGACTAAAAAAGGACAACAAGTCAAATGTCCAAATGGTGACTATGAAGAAGCCATTCAAAAATAACTAAGGAGTAAAATAATGACAACTACTAGCATTAAT
>ERZ808040.914-NODE-914-length-22116-cov-16.377150_pt1 | contig 22116 bp, 26 predicted proteins | sample MGYA00380191_ERZ808040 | MGnify/ENA primary metagenome ERZ808040 (study PRJEB31490, sample SAMN06133395) | mouse gut metagenome | isolation source: J6 | host: mice | place: China: Chengdu | collected 2015-05 ...
TAATTTAAACTGAGCAAAGTCTCGAAAGGTACTTCCTCCAATACGTTCCGCCCCCGGTTATGCCGGGGGTTATTTTTGAGGCTTGACAAGCAGAGCAAAAAAAAGTATTATTAAAATCGAACAGATGTTCTTTCTCGGAAGGGAGGGGAATAGAGGAAGTTTGTTGAATTTGATACAGGACTCTTGAACTTTTAAGGGGAAATAGAGTATAATAAATGTAGGAAAATGAGACGATAGGATTAATGTCAAAACGGGGGACTTTTTATGGAGAGTATTTACAAAATTGCGGAATATTTTTTATCAAAAGACTCCATGTCACATAAGAAGTTACAGAAATTGTGTTATTATGCACAGGCTTGGTATCTCGCAAATTATGGGAGACCCCTGACAGCGAACCGCTTTGAGGCATGGGTACATGGCCCTGTGTCACCAGATTTGTACAGCGAATATCGGGATTGGGGTTGGGTGGCTATACCAAAACAAAAAAATGAGCCTCAGCTTAAAGATGATACTGTGAAAGAGTTATTGGATAAGGTGTTTGAGACGTATGGTTCCTATGATGGAGATATGTTGGAAAAGATAACTCATGCAGAAGAGCCTTGGAGGGAAGCTAGAAAAGGTTGTACGTCAGATGCCTATTCTAGAAATCCTATATCGTTTGAAAGTATGAAAAAATATTATGGACAGAGGATTGGAAGAAAGTGGTAAAAGAAATTGTTATCTCGTTATGCACAGGAGTGATAATTGGCTTTTTCCTTGGTAGACTGAAGCCAAGGAATATGGGGATATACCAATTTTTAAGAAAAATATATACCAACTTAGATAACTTTATATTGCTATCATCAGTAGTGGTTGTATGCATATCTATATACCTTTCATCAATTGGAAAGTTGGAAGCGTTTGCGACATCAACAATCAATATATTTGGAAGTATCGTGTTTTCTTGGCTCTTGACCAAGAAGTCCGCAGAAATTGACTTTAAGAAACGAGAAGAAGAGTTAGCTTTACGATCATATAGATATATTAATAATATTGAATCATCAGCAAAAACAGCTTGTAAAACTATTGAAACTTATATTGGGGATAAAGAGCTTGATGAAAATGTTAGGTTGATGTTAAGTAGAGCAATGGATCAAATTAAATACATACAGGGCGGTATAAATACAAGTAAGCAAGACTGGTATGATATGCTGTCGACAGAGGAGAAGAAACGGCATAAGGAACAAGGAATGGGAGATGAAGAAAAATATGGAAAAGTTGATATGGAATTAAATGAAATGGAGTATAATCAGGAAGATGCGTAAAATGGCCGTGATTTGCTTTTATTGACACGATGATGTTTGGGCTACTGAGAACATCTAAAGTATAAAAAGAGCTCTCTTCGCGGCTCTTTTTAATTACAAAAAAGCAACCAAATGAACGTAAGTTGGTGATCTTAAATGAGACGAAAACAGAAAAACAATACACATATCGGCTTACTACAGACGCTTGCTTAAAGCGTTCCACTTAGAAGAGAGATGCCTGTGATAGGCATCTTTTTTTGTTGGCAATCCGAAGAAAGGGGGCATTTTCATGGGCAGGCCGAGAAAATTTAACAGCGTAAAGCAGCTGGAAGAGACATGGGAAGCATATAAGGCTGCCTGCGATAACCGGATGGTTCTTACCCATGACTTCAGCTCCAAAAACTCGGAGTTTGTCAGCAAGGAACTGAAGCGCAGCGTAACCTATACCATCGAGGGCTTCTGCGTGTTTGCGGGAATAGCCAGGCAGGCTTTTTACGCCACCTATGCGGACAATCCTAAATTTTGCGACATGGTTACGCGCATGAAAGAGGAATGCGAGGTCGATGCCAGGACGAAGTTTGAGCTGGGGATTGTTCCGTCGCAGCTCGCCGGCCTTTGGATGTCGAGACATGGCTATACGACCAAAGCGGATGCCGGCGCTCCGGATTCGGTTCCGGTTGTGATTGTCAATGATCTGAGCGGACAGGAGGGATAACGGGATGCAGCTGTCTTTGCAGCAAATGGTTGGCGGCAGTTACGCGGACTTCTGGAAGACAAGGAAAAGATACCGAGTCTGCAAGGGAAGCCGCGGTTCGAAGAAATCAAAAACAACTGCGTTGAATATGATCTGCCGGATGCTCGAGTATCCGGAAAGCAACGGGCTCTGCGTCCGGCGTTATTCCAATACGCTGCGGGATTCCGTATTCAGCGATCTGAAATGGGCGATCCACCGGCTGTGTCTGGATGCGCATTTTGACTGCATGGTTTCGCCGATGCAGATCACCCGCCGTTCTACCGGACAGAAAATCCTGTTCCGGGGGTTGGACGACGGCCTGAAGATCACCTCGATTTCTGTAGACAGAGGCGTTCTCTGCTTTGTCTGGGTCGAGGAGGCTTATGAGATCGTGAAAGAGGAGGATTTTAACAAGCTGGATCTTTCCATCCGCGGGGAAGTGCCGGAGGGATATTTTAAGCAGATCACACTGACTTTTAATCCCTGGTCTGCCACCAGCTGGCTGAAGGCGCGTTTCTTTGACGCGCTGGACGAGGATACCTTCACAAAAACGACAACCTGGGAGTGCAACGAATGGCTGGATGAGGCCGATCGCAGTATTTTTCTTCGGATGCAGCGGGAGAATCCCCGCCGGTATCGCATTGAAGGGGAAGGCGAATGGGGAATTGCAGACGGCCTGATTTATACCAATGTCGTAACCGAGGATTTTGACGTGGATGAAATCCGCAGGATTCCGGGAATAAAATCCGCATTCAACCTGGATTTCGGATATACTGACCCAAATGCTTTTATCTGCGAGCTCGTGGATAATAATGCAATGCGGATCTATATCTTTGACGAGTGGTATCAGACCTGCGTTACCAACCGGGCCATAGCGGAGCAGATCCGGGAAATGGGCTATGGAGGCCAGCGCATTATCTGCGACAATGCGGAGCCGAAAAGCATTGCGGAGCTGCAGGAAGCAGGAATCCGGGCGGAGCCGTCCCGAAAGGGAAAGGACAGCGTGAACCACGGCATCCAGCTGATTCAGAATTATCAGATCGTCGTTCATCCCCGATGCACGGAGTTCAAAAAGGAGATTGATAATTATTGCTGGGGAAAGGATAAGAACGGGAAATTGACGGATAAGCCGGATCATGAATTTTCCCACGGGATGGATTCTATGCGGTACGGGGTATCAAAGCTCCTGCTGCCGGATGCATTCAGCTTTGACTGAACAGCTGAAAACAAAAAAGGGAATGGCAGGGAACCTTGTGAACGTTTGATTTGCAGGTTCCTGTTTTTATGCGCAGGCGCGCATTCGGTAAAGGAGGCGGCAGCAGTATGCTGGATTTTATAGATTTTTGGAAGGGCAGGATTGACCGTCTGCTCCGGCAGGGCGCGGAGAGCCGGCTGTCCGACCGGGAATTTCTCGAGCGGGAGATCGCCCGATGGAAGCGTAGTTCCCGGCGCGCCATGCAGATCAAAGGGGATTTATACTACGAGGGCAGGCACGACATCCTGTGCCGCAAAAGAACCGTGATCGGGGAGGACGGGGAGCTGACAGAGGTGGAAAACCTCCCGAACAACCGCATTGTGGATAACCAGTACGGGAAGCTGGTAAACCAGAAGGCGAATTATCTTTTGGGACAGCCCTTTGTTGTGGAAAGCCGCAGCGAGGCGTATGCCGGCTGCCTTAAGCAGATTTTCGATAAACGGTTTATGAAGACGCTGAAAAATGCCGGAAAGGCGGCGCTGAATCAGGGAATCGCATGGATGTATCCGTACTATGACGAGGCCGGGGAGTTTTCCTTCCGAATGTTTCCGGGGTACGAGGTGCTGCCCTTCTGGAAAGACCGGGAGCATACCCGGCTGGATTTTGCTGTCCGGCTGTATCTGGCGGAAAGCTATGAGGGACGGATGTTCCGCCTGGTCGAGAAGGTGGAGGTATATGATCTTCAGGGCGTCCACCGGTTCCTTCTGGACGGTGGGCGGCTGGTTCCGGATGAGGATATCGGGGAGCAGTCCGTTCCAGCATCCTATGTCACGGCAACCGGCGGCGACGGCATACCGATGGCGCTGAACTGGCAGCGGATACCGCTGATTCCTATTAAGTGCAACGATCGGGAGATCCCGCTGCTGCAAAAGGTGAAATCACTTCAGGACGGAATCAATCTTATGCTGTCGGACTTTGAAAACAATATGCAAGAGGATTCCCGGAATACCATTCTGGTGCTGAAAAATTATGACGGTACGAACCTCGGCGAATTCCGGAAAAATCTTGCAACCTACGGTGCGGTAAAGGTGCGGTATGACGGGGAAACCAAAGGAGGAGTAGAGGCACTTGAGGTTCAGGTGAACCCGGAGAATTACCGGGTCATTCTGGAGCTTTTTAAAAAAGCTCTGATGGAAAACGGGATGGGCTACGATGCGAAGGATGACCGGATTTCCGGAAACCCGAACCAGATGAATATTCAGTCTATGTATTCGGATATTGACCTGGATGCCAACGAAATGGAGACGGAGCTCCAGGCAGCGTTTGAGGAGCTATTCTGGTTTGTCAATGCCCATCTTGTCAACACCGGACAGGGGGATTTTGAGGGCGAGGAGGCCGCGATTATTTTTAACCGCGATATCCTGATGAACGAGAGCGAAGCGATTGCCAACTGCGCCGCTTCGGCTGGTATCCTTTCGGACGAAACCATTGTCGGACAGCATCCGTGGGTGGACGACCCGCAACAGGAGCTGGAACGTCGGAAAAGACAGCAGGAGGAAGCGCAGGCGGAATGGGAGCGGCAGGGATACGACCCGTTCCGGCAGCAGGGGAAGCCCCCGTCAAAAAGAGAAGGTGATTCCGATGGCAGGGATGAGAAAGGTTGATGCGCTGATTGCCGTACAAATCGGGGAGGATAGTGCCTGAAATGAAAAACAGCGATTACTGGAAGGAGCGGTTCAAGCAGCTGGAGGAAGCGCAGAACCGGGAGGGCGCGGCGTTGCGCACGGAGCTTGAGCGGCTGTACCGGCGGGCCGAACGGGAACTGGAAGGAAAAATCCGCGCGTGGTATCAGCGGCTTGCCGACAACAACGGAGTATCCATGGCGGAAGCCCGGCGGATGCTTTCCGCACACGAATTAAAGGAGTTTCGCTGGGACGTCTGGGAATATATCCGGTGCGGCCAGGAAAACGAGCTGGATGAAAGATGGGTGAAGGAGCTGGAAAATGCCTCCGCACGGTTCCATATTTCCCGGCTGGAGGCTTTCAAGCTTCAGACGCAGCAGAGTCTGGAGGTCATGTTCGGCAACCAGCTGGACAGCGTAGATGCGGCAATGAAGCGCATTTATCTGGATAGCTATTATCATACGGCTTATGAGCTGCAGAAGGGGTTCGGGATAGGCTGGGACATTGCAGGGATAGACCAGCACAGGGTTGCAAAGGTAATCCGTAAGCCGTGGGCGGCGGACGGAAAGAACTTTTCCGAACGGATCTGGGGCAATCGGCAGAAGCTGATCGGCGAGGTACATAACGAGCTGACGCAGAATATCCTGCTCGGGGCAGACCCGCAGAAGGCGATTGATGCGATTTCACAGAAGATGAAAAATTCCCGATACAACGCCGGACGCCTTGTTATGACGGAGGAGGCTTACTTCAGCTCCACGGCGCAGAAGGATTGTTTTCAGGAGCTGGGAGTGGAGCAGTACGAGATTGTGGCGACACTGGATTCCCATACGTCCGAGATCTGCCGGGGCCTGGACGGGAAGGTGTTCCCGATGAAGGATTATCAGGCCGGCGTGACCGCGCCGCCGTTCCATGTGTTCTGCCGGAGCACGACGGTGCCGTATTTTGAGGATGATTTCGGGCAGCCGGGGGAGCGGGCTGCGAAGGGGGAGGATGGGAAGACGTACTTTGTGCCGGCGGATATGACGTATGGGGAGTGGAAGAAGAAATTTGTTGACCAATCTCCATCAGCAGATAAATCACAAAGTAAAACCGCCGCAGATTACCTGTTCAGAAGCCATGAGCCAGGGCAGGATATAACAAATGAGCGCAGGACGGTGGAAGATACCATTTCATCCATGCCTGAAAAAGTCAGGGGAGCGTTGGAGCAGGGGACAATAATTGATATTGGAAAAGACGGGGCTAGCCAATACGATTATAATCATGATATACTATATATAGCAAAAGGGTCTAATGAAACAGCAGTTATCCATGAAATCGGACATATGGTCGAGAATAAATTGATGGATTCTAAGGCGGTAGCGACGTTAAAAGAGGCGTTTTTAGAGAATGTACCACCGAATAATTGCATCAAAGATATATATTATGCTGGCGATATTCCTGTAGAGGTTTACATACTGAAAAACGAAAATTTTGTGTCAGATTACCAAGGACGAATGTATGTGAATGATTGGTCTGAAATATATGATGAGAACTGGAGGATAAGGCCAAAAGTGTTACAGGAGTTTATATCAGAACCTTTCAGGGAGTTCATAGAAAATCCGGAAAGGTTAAAGAATGACTTCCCGGAATTTTATAAGCTGATAAAGGAGGCTGTAGAATGACACCAAAAGAAAGATTACTCCAAATGAAGACCTATGAGGAATACAGACAGGGGAGGGAACTGCTAAATGGATTAAAACCTGACAAAGAAGTTTTGGAGCATCTTTCAAAATTATTTGGAAAATCCCCGAACCCGCCGGAGGAACTTTATAGAACTCCGCCGTATCAGCAATGCAGAGACTGCCAGAATTGGCAGGCGTTCAATGGCTGCGGCCTTTATCCGCATGTCTTGAAAGAGATACCTAAGCTATCGGATGAAACGATTTGTTCATACCACAAATAGTATCATAAAATAATCAGGACGTCCTCTCCGTGAGGGCGTTCTTTTTATACAAAAAATTAGAAAGGAAGGCAGGATAATGAAGAAAGAAGAGTTTATCGCTCTCGGCATCAGCCCGGAGCTGGCGGCGAAAGCCGCTGAGGCATCAACGAAGGAGCTGGAGGGATATGTGTCCAAAGATCAGCTAGATACGGCCAACGCGGAAAACAAGACGCTGAAGCAGTCGGTCGCCGACCGGGATAAACAGCTGGAGGAGCTGAAGAAATCCAGCGGCGACAACGCTGAACTGAAGAAGCAGATCGAGACGCTGCAGCAGCAGAACGCTGACCGGGAAAAGGCACATCAGGCCGAGCTTGCACAGCTGCAGCTGGATCATGCGATTGACGCAGCCCTGACCGCTGCCGGGGCGAAGAATGGAAAGGCGGTAAAAGCCCTGCTTGACGTTTCCAGGGTGAAGCTCGGAGAGGACGGGAAGCTGTCCGGCTGGGACGAACAGATTAAGGCAGTGCAGAAGTCGGATAGTTACCTGTTTGCCGCGAAGCAGCAGAACCATTTCCGCGGCTTCCAGCCGGGGGCATCCAGCGACAACAGGCCGGGTGCAAATCCTGATATGTCCAAAATGAGCTATGAGGAGCTCGCTGCCTATATCGAAAACAATCCGGATGCGGAATAACCGCCCGGCAAAGAAAGGATGATAAAATATGTCAAAATTTGATGCAAAAAGCTTTAATGAGCGGGCGTTTGGGAAGTATATGTCCGCCGTCCCGAATGTGAAGCTGAACAAGCTGAGGGAATCCCGGGCAATTGTTCCGGACGCACGTCTCCGGGAAACCTTCGTCACCAGCTCGCAGACCGGGACGGTTTACGCGGTTCTTCCGTTTTTCGGGCTGATCGGCGGGGACGCGCTGAACTATGACGGGGAAACGAATCTGACTGCGCAGAAGACGGACACCTTCGAGCAGGGCGTTTTCACTTACGGGCGGATGATGGGCTGGACAGAAGCCGATTTCAGTTATGACGTAACCGGCGGGGTAGACTTTATGGCGAATGTCCGGAACCAGATCAACCGTTACTGGAACGAGGTAGACCAGGGGACCCTGCTGGCAATCCTGGAAGGGATTTTCGGGATGTCCGGGACCGGCTCCGGAGCAGTCAAAGCGGCGAACGCGGAGTTTGTCGAGCAGCACACCTACGATGTAACCGGCGGGGCGACAGAGGAGGATCAGCGCATGGGGGCGACCTCCCTGAACGTAGCCATTCAGAAGGCCTGCGGGGACAATAAACAGAAATTCAGCCTTGTGGTCTGCCATTCCACGGTTGCCACCAACCTTGAAAACCTGAAGCTTCTGGCGTACCTGAAGTACACGGATGCGGAAGGAATCGAACGCGACCTTGGTATGGGAACGTGGAACGGGCGGCTGGTGGTGATCGATGATTCCATGCCCGTCGAGGTTGTCCCGGCGGTTCCGGCCTCCGATGGAGCTGCGGCGCAGGAGGCCTATACAAAATATACTACCTATGTGCTCGGCGAGGGCGCGATCGGTTTTGAGCCCGTGGGGGCGAAGGTGCCTTATGAGATGGTGCGCGACGCGAAGACCCGGGGCGGGGAGGATACCCTGATCTCGCGCCGGCGCAACGCCGTGAGCGTAGCCGGGATTTCCTATCTGAAGGCGGTGCAGAGCACGAACAGCCCCACGGACGCAGAATTGAAAAACGGGAAAAACTGGGCGCTGGTGAGCAATGGAAGCAGCAAGACAATCCATCACAAGGCGATCCCGATTGCCCGGATTATTTCCCGGGGCTGAAGCCGGAAAAAACAGGAGGCGTGCGATGCTGGAGCAGGTAAAAAAACGCCTGGAGTCCTTCGGTTACGCGTGGAAGGACGGGGACGATATTCTTCTGGCCTTTTCTGTCCAGAAGGCGGAAAACATCATAAAAAACGACTGCAACGTGCCGGTTGTCCCGGAGGGACTGGAGCACACAGCGGTCGATCTGGCCGCCGGGGAATTCCTGACGGCCAAAAGAACCTTTGCGCCGGCGGATATTGCAGGGCTGGATCTGGATTTTGCGGTCAAGCAGATCCAGGCGGGCGACACGACTACGGTATTTGCCGTCGGGGAAGGGAGCTCAACCCCGGAGCAGCGGCTGAGCGCCTTCCTGGATTACCTTTTAACGCATGGGCGGGATGAATTTTCCTGCTATCGGAGGATACGATGGTAAAAGCGATGGAGGCTGCCCGGGCGGCGGCAAGAAAAGCGGTCGAGCGCACCTACGAGGGGAGCTGCCGCGTGATAGAGTATGTCCCCGTTACCGATGAAAAAACGAAGATAACCCGCTGCCAGGAAATGCCGGTGCTCCGCGACCAGCCCTGCCGGCTGTCCTTTGAGAAAATCAACGCCGCGGTACCGGACGGCGCGGCGGCGAAGCTCTCCCAGGGCGTGAAGCTGTTTGTTGCGCCGGAGGCCGTTATCCGTCCGGGCTCCAGGATTATCGTCACGCAAAACGGCGTAACCGGCGATTACGCGGCGAGCGGGCCGCCGGCGGTCTACCCCTCGCACCAGGAAATCCTGCTGGAATTGTTCCGGGGGTGGGCGTAATGGGAAAAATGGGCGGCTTTGCGGCAGGGGATATGAAAAAGCTTCAGCAGCAGCTTCTCGCACTGCAGAAGACGCAGGAGGATTTTCTGGCGGGATGCGCAAAAGAGCTTGCGGCGCGGCTGCTGGCAAAGGTAATCAAGCGCACGCCGGTGGGCGATTATTCCACGGAAGTGGAAGTGGAGGCAAAAAGAAATTCAAAGCATCACAAAAAGGGAGAAACCTATAAGAAAAGGGTGAATCCTTCCGGAAAGATGGGCGGAACGCTGCGGCGCGGCTGGACGGCGAAAACGCAGGAGGAAGCGGAAGCCGGCAGCGGGAAGCCCGGGGCCGCCGAAGCGGCGCAGTACGCGGCTTCGATTCCGGTCAGGAGGGTGGGGGATCTGCTCGTGGTCGAGATTGTGAACCCGGTGGAGTATGCGTCCTATGTAGAATACGGGCACCGGCAGACGCCCGGAAGATATGTCCCGGAATTAGGGAAGCGGCTAAAAAATGGCTGGGTTCCCGGGAAATTTATGCTGACCATCTCCGAGCGGGAGATTCAAACGATTGCCCCGAAGGTGCTGGAGGCCAGGCTGAAAAAAGCCATGGAGGAGTGCGTAAAGTGATTCATTCGATCGTTTCAGGAATCAGCGTCGCCCTGAACCGGGAATTCGGGGACGGCTGCCGGATTTATGCCGAGGAAGTAAAACAGGGCCTGGAGGAGCCCTGTTTTTTTATTTCCTGCCTCCGCCCGGCATACCGGTCGCTTTGTAAAAACCGGTATTTCCGTGAAAACCTGTTCAGCGTCCAGTATTTCCCGGCGGAGGTGGGACGGGAAAGGGAAGAGTGCCACGAGGTCGCCGAACGGCTGTTTTCCTGCCTGGAATGGATTTGCGTCGGCGGGGTTCCCGTGCGCGGGACAAAGAGAAATATCGAATTTACGGACGGCGTGCTTAACTTCTTTGTAAACTACGACCTGCTTGTCCGCCGGGAAGAGAAGCCGGAGCGCATGGAAGAGATTGCGGAAGAGGTTTCGGTAAAAAACGGGAAAAGCTAAGGAGATGCTGATGAAAGCGTTCCCTTAACCGAAGATCGGGCAGGAAAAAACGATATCGAAAAGAAAAGCGGAAAGGAGGCGGAAAAATGGCGGCAGACCGAAAAGAGAGAAAGGAAACCCGTGCCGGGGAAGAGAGACCGGAACCGGCAGAGCGCTTATTTTCAACGGAGCAGCTGCTTGCTTCGGAGCGGTACCGGGACCGGAGGGATATTCTGACGGCCCTTTTAACGCCGGGGGAGCAATACGCGTTCTCGGACGTGGAGCAGCGGATAGAAAAATACAGGAAAGGACAGGTGAGATAGTATGGCACTGGGCGGCGGGACTTTTACGGCGCAGAACAAGGAGCTTCCGGGCGCGTATATCAACTTTGTATCAGCGGCGTCCGCAAATGCGGCGCTTTCCGACCGGGGCATTGCAACCATGCCGCTGGAGCTGGACTGGGGCGTGGACGGGGCGGTTTTTGAAGTAACCAGCGGGGATTTCCAGAAAAACAGCCTGGAGATTTTCGGGTATGATTATACCCATGATAAGCTGAAGGGGCTCCGGGATTTGTTTCAGAACGCGCGGACCCTTTACGCTTATAAGCTGACCTCGGGCGGCGCAAAGGCGGAAAATGAGTATGCGGAGGCACTTTACAGCGGGATCCGCGGCAACGACCTGAAGATTGTCATTCAGGCGAATGCGGACGACGATACGCTGTTCGATGTGAAAACGGTGCTCGGGACAACGGAGGTCGATGCGCAGACGGCGCCGTCGGCGGCCGCGCTGAAGGCAAACCGTTTTGTGTCATGGAAACCTGGCGCAACGCTTACGGCAACGGCGGCCGCGCCGCTTTCCGGCGGCACGAACGGCACGGCGGACGGCGCGGCGCACCAGGCTTATCTGGATAAAATCGAGGCTTATTCCTACAACGTAATGGGCGCGGCGGTGACGGATGAGACGACAAAGGGCCTGTATGCGGCTTTTGTCCGGCGTCTGCGAGAGGAAATGGGGATTAAGTTTCAGCTTGTGCTCTATAACAAGGCGGCGGATTACTGCGGCGTGATCAGCGTCAAAAACCCGGTGCAGAACGAGGGCTGGAGCGAGGCGGGCCTTGTCTACTGGGTCACGGGCGTTTCGGCCGGCTGCGAGGTGAACCGGAGCAGCCAGAACCGGCGTTATGACGGCGAATTTTCCGTTTATGCCGGTTATACGCAGAATGAACTCAAGAACGCAATCCGGGCCGGGGAGTTTACGCTTCACAAGGTTGGCTCCGACCTCCGCGTGCTGGAGGATATCAATACCATGGTTACGGTTTCCGATACGCAGGGCGGGATTTTCAAAGAGAATCAGACCATGCGGGTCATCGACCAGATCGCGAACGATATCGCGGTGCTGTTTCGGACGAAGTATCTGGGCGCCGTCCCGAACGACGCTGCAGGCCGGGTTTCCCTCTGGTCGGATATCGTGGCGCACCACCGGCAGCTTGAGCGCATCCGGGCAATCGAAAATTTCTCGGACGCCGATGTGGCCGTCGAGCCAGGCGCGACAAAAAAGTCTGTCATGGTAAGCGATTCCGTCACGGTGGTAAATGCTATGAGCAAGCTGTACATGACGGTCACCGTGGCATAGGAAGGAGGGAGGAAAAATGTCGGATACGATGATGAATTCGCGGGACGCCGTGTACGGCGGGCTTGCGGAATGCTATGTCACAATTAACGGGCGGCGCTTCAATTTTATGAGCATGACCGATTTTGAGAGCAAATGGGAGGTCAACATCGTTGACGTGCCGATACTCGGGAAGGTGGGGATGGGGCACAAGATCGCAGGAGGGAAGGGAACCTGGAGCGGCACGATGCATTACAACCAGTCCTGCTTCCGCGAGCTTGCGGACAGCTATCAGAAGACAGGTGTAATGCCGTATTTTGAAATCCAGGTAAGCAACGAGGACCCGAGCAGCACCGTCGGTCGTCAGACCGTTATCCTGCGGGACTGCCTGTGCGAAAGCTTTATCCTGGCGAAATTCCAGGCGGGGGAGGAGCTGCTGGACGAGGAGATTTCCGGGACGTTCGAGAGCTGGGACCTGCCGGAAAAATTTAAAGAGCTGGACGGCTTTGCTGCAAATTAAGGAAGTGTCTTCCTTGTTGACTTATACGCATAACAGGCGTATAATAGGAAACGGGAGGGAACGGGGATGAAAACAAAAGATCTGATTAAGCTGTTAGAAAGCAACGGCTGGGAGTTTAAACGGCACGGTTCCGAGCACGATATTTATATAAAAGGTTCGGAACGTGAAAGCGTCCCAAGACATAATGAGATAAAAGAAAACCTGGCAAACGCTATTATAAAAAGGCGCGGGCTGAAATAAGCCTGCATAAAATCAGGAGGTGTTATCAATGAAAAATTCTTATCCCATTATTTTAATGCCGGATCCGGTTGGTTATGTCGTTTATATCCCTGATTTTAATATCAATACGGAGGGCAATACCCTGACAGAAGCCATCGAAATGGCAAGGGACGCCATAGGGGTTGTCGGAATCGATATGGAGGATGAAGGGGAAGCCCTGCCGGAGCCGACCGCGATTTCCGAGGTAAAAACCGGTTCGGCGGATATTGTGACGCTTGTCGATGTGGATTTCGGAGAGTACCGCAGGAAAAATGATTTGAGGGCGGTAAAAAAGAACTGCACAATACCATCCTGGCTGAATTTTGAAGCGGAAAAAGCCGGCGTCAATTTTTCGGCAATCCTGACAGCGGCGCTGAAAAGCGAGCTGAAAATCCAAAGATAAGCTTTGTAAGGAGGAGCAGAAGGCGCAGAGGCAGGTCATGCTTTGCATAGGGCCGCCGGGAGGAATTATGTCAGCGGAGCTGACGGATGTCCTGTTTGGTTAAATTTAGGGATACGTGGAGGAAAGCGTTTCTTAAGTAATGGATCATAAGAGGCTGTTGTAAAATGGCCGGTTCTCACAATATAACGCGCAATATTTTCGAGATTGCCGCGTTGCTTTGAGAGCCGGCCATTCTGCAGCAGTCCTTTTCTTATGGGGAAACGCGGAGGAAAGCGCTTCTGAAACATAAAAGGAAAAGGAGGCAAAGACATGTCAAAATTCGCAAAATTTATGAAGGAAAACAAAATCACCCGGGCAAACGAGCTTCACGCCGTTACAAGGTCGATCTGCGACGAAAAGGGCAATCCGGTCGAGTGGGAATTCCGCCATATTACCTCGAAGGAAAACGAGGAGATCCGCGAGGCCTGCACGGTAGAGCTTCCGGTAACGGGAAAGCCGAACCTGTACCGGCCGAGGCTGAAATCGGGACTTTATGTCCAGAAGCTGATCGTGGCCTCCATTGTCGTGCCGGATCTGTACGACGCGCAGCTGCAGGATTCCTACGGCGTAAGGACTCCGGAGGACCTGCTCCTCGCGATGGTGGACGACCCGGGCGAATACAATGACCTCGCCGCCTATGTGCAGAGCTTCCAGGGCTTCAATGCTTCGTTTGAGGATAAGGTGACCGAGGCAAAAAACTGATTGAGGGAGGGGATTGGGAAGCGAATTTTGCTTACTATGCCCTCCTGAAACTCCATGTCCTGCCGTCTGTCTTTTTCGCCATGGACGAGCAGGAGAAAGCCTTTGTCGTGGCGGCGGTAAAGATTAAAATCAAGAATGACCGCGACAGGGAAAGAAAGCTGAAAAAGAATGCAAACAGGAAAGGCAGGTGATCCGAGTGGCTTCCATTCGAACAGCGATCGAGCTGCAGGACAATTTTACAAGCGTCCTGTACCGTGTCATTGATTCCGTGAATATCGGGCTGGCGACAATGGAGGACTTCCGCCAGACAATGAATGCGCCGGTGGATGCGGTATCCATGGATGCGGCCAGGGATTCCATCCTGCAGGCGACGATGGCCGTCCGGGAGCTGGACGAAGCCATGCAGAGGCTGGATGCTCCTGCGGTACGGGCGCCGGAAGTCCCCCGGAAGGCGCCTGTAGCGTGGCAAAGCTTCGAGGGGCCGGAGGTTTTTATTCATACCGGCGCGGAACGCCTTGGACAGGAGGTTGCAGGCGTAAACGCCATGCTGCAGCGACTGGAGGAGACGCAGGCCCGGATCACGCAGCAGGCAGGCGGCGCAGAAATACTTCCCCCGGGGGCGTCGGAGGATATCCAGGCGGTGGAAAGCAGGCTTCAGGCGTTGGCCGGAATGATAAATCAGGCCGAAAATAGCCCGCTGCGCATCGGAACAGAGGAAGCGAACGCGCAGCTGGAACGGTTGCGCATCCAGTTGAACCAGACCCTGCAGCTTCAGAATAATCTGGATGCGGCCATGCAGGAGATGGATATCGGCGAAATCAACGCCGCATACCAGAAGCTTTCGCAAAATGTGGCAGAGACGCAAAGGCTTGTCCGCGATTCCTTTGCCGATCTTCCGCCTGTGGAGATCCCGGTCCGCTGGGATACGGACACAATGCCCGTTTTCACAGGCTCGGGAATCGAGCGGTTCGGACAGGAGGTGCAGGGCGTAAACGGCATGCTGGAGCAGCTTTGCGCGATGCAGGATGTCATTGCAAGGCAGGCGTTCGATACGGCCCTGTTTCCGCCGGGGGCTTTCCGGGATTTGAACAGCATGGCGGTCCGGATGGACGCGATACGCAGCCGGATCCAGGAAATCGAGAACAACCCGGTGAATTTCGGCGCGGACGCCGCGAACGGGGCGCTGGAGCAGCTGCGCGCGCAGCTCGGCCAGGCGGTCCGGGAGCAGGAAAATCTGAACCGTGCCGTGGAGGGCATGGATGTGCAGGCGGCAAACGCGGCTTATCTCCGGCTGTCGCAGACGGTGGGAAATACGGAACGGTATATCCGCGACAATGTGGACGAGCAGGGGAGCTTTAACCGGGAAATCGAGGAAGGCACGGAAAAGGCGGATGGACTGATGCAGACGATCAAGGGCGCGATTGCGGCCTATGCCACCGTTCATACGCTTTCGGCAGCATTGAATTTATCGGATCAGATGACCTCCACGGCGGCCCGGCTGGATTTAATGAACGATGGGCTGCAGACCACAAAGGAGCTGCAGGATATGATATACCTTTCCGCGCAGCGGTCGCGGGGCTCCTACCAGGAAACCGCCGACGCCGTTTCGAAGATGGGGCTGATGGCCGGGGATGCGTTTGGCAGCTCGAAAGAGATCATTGCCTTTATGGAGCAGGTCAACAAGCAGTTTGCGATTGCCGGAACAGAAGCGTCGGGTATCGACGCGGCTATGCTGCAGCTGACGCAGGCGATGGGGTCCGGTGTGCTCCGCGGGGAGGAGTACAACAGCATTCTGGAGCAGGCTCCGAACATTATCCAGGCGATTGCCGACTATATGGAGGTTCCGAAGGGGAAGCTGAAGGATATGGCGGCGGAGGGGCAGATCACAGCGGAGATCGTCAAAGCGGCCATTTTTACGGCGACGGATGAAACCAACGCGGCGTTTGAGAGTATGCCAATCACCTTTGGGCAGGTCTGGGCCTCCTTTCAGAATACGGCCGTAATTGCATTTCGCCCTGTTTTACAGCAGCTGAACGAGCTGGCAAACAGCGAAGCGTTTCAGGATTTTGTAAGCAATGCGGCGGAGGCTCTCTCTGCGGTTGCCGGAATAGCCCTTGAAATCTTTGGCCTGCTAGCGGGCGCTGCGGGGCTGATTTCGGACAACTGGTCATGGCTCGCGCCGGTTATCTACGGCGTGGCGGCGGCCCTGACAGCTTATTACGGGGCGATGCTCCTGTATAATATGATTACTGCAATTTCAACGGGAATTACAGCAGCGAAGGCCCTTGCAGAAAAAGTTCATGCTGCTTCGCTTGCCATGCAGACTGGTGCAACCTTTGCTGCAACGGCATCACAGTATGGCTTCAATGCGGCATTACTTGCCTGTCCGATTACCTGGATTATTCTGGCGATTATCGCGCTGATTGCCCTGTTTTACGCAGCAGTTGCGGCGGTAAACCATTTCGCAGGAACTTCGGTTTCAGCAACCGGTATTCTGTGCGGGGTATTTATGACAGCCTTGGCGTTTGTTGGGAATATTTTTGTTGCCGCAATTAATTTTATCATTGATCTTTTTGTCACATTATGGAACTTTATTGCATCCTTTGCAAATTTTTTTGCAAATGTATTTCACGATCCGATCACTGCAATAAAGCGTTTATTTTTTGACTTGGTTGATACGGCATTGTCCCTGCTTCAGTCGCTGGCTTCTGCAATCGACTGGATTTTTGGTTCCGATCTTTCCGGAAGCATTCAGGGGTGGAGGGATTCCCTTAGTGAGTGGGTAGAGGAAGCCTACGGCAAGGGAGAAGAGATCATGGCGAAGGTAGACGCGGAAGACCTGAAGTTTGGCCGGTTTGAATATGGCGAAGCGTGGGATGCAGGTTATTCCTTTGGCAAAGGGATTGATGAAAGTATTGCAAATTTTGATCCTTCTTCCCTGTTTGGCGTGAGCGACATTCCCTCGCCGGAGGACTATGAAAATTTGGGCAGCTATGGCGCTGAGATTGTCGGGAATACCGGGGCAATCAAAGATTCCATGGACATTACAGAGGACGAACTGAAGTATCTCCGCGATATTGCGGAGCAGGAGGCGATCAACCGGTACACAACCGGCGAAATCACGATCGAGCAGACAAATTACAACACAGTTTCCGGAAAGATGGATTTGGACGGTATCATAGACGGGCTGACGGATCTCGCAAATGAAACGGCGGACCGGATTGCGGAGGGAGTTTAAGGAATGGGGAAAAGCGGATATGATTTTTATCTGGATAAATGCCTGCTTCCGGTAGCGCCGAAGAAGCTGCAGATCAAGATCCAGAATGCCAATTCCACGCTGACGCTGATAAACGAGGGGGAAATCAATCTGCTGAAAACGCCGGCGTTGACGGACATTGATTTCGAATGCTGGATTCCCCAGCAGGAATACCCGTTTGCGGTTTATCCGGACGGGTTCCGGGGGGCGGCGTATTATCTTGGAATCCTCGAAACGCTGAAGACGCAGAAAAAACCGTTCCAGTTCATTGTTTCCCGGACGCTGCCGGACGGGACTGTGCTGTTTTCCACAAACCTGAAGGTTTCCCTGGAGGATTACGCGGTCACGGAGCAGGCAAAGGACGGCTTCGACCTGACGGTAAAAATCAAATTGAAGCAGTACCGGGAGTATGCCGCAAAGACCGTGAACATTCGGGAGAGCGGCGGCCGGGCACAAGCGACGGTGCAGGCAAAAAGGGCAAAATCTACTGTCCGGACGCCGAATCCGGCCGGAAGGGGGACGGAAGTTCTTGTAAACGGGCGGCTCCACCGCGACAGCTACGGGGGCGGCCCCGGGCGGACGCTGGCGAATTACCGGGGGAAAATCAGCTTTGTAAATAAAAAGGGCTCGCACCCGTACCATATTGTTTCGCCCTCCGGCGGATGGCTGGGATGGGTTACGGCTGGCAGCGTAAAGGAAATATAAATTTGCGGTGTGCAGGGGGGACAGGAATGAAGATTGAGCTTTTGATTTCGGATCCGGCCGGCGACGGAGGATATCTTCCGCTTGTGGCGGAGGGCGTCGAATGGAGTACGGAGCGGAAGGGAGCGCCCGGCAAGCTGAGCTTCCAGGTATTGCAGGAGGAGGCGATCCGCTTCGAGGAGGGCGCGGCGGTGCGGCTGAGGGTGGACGGGAAAAATGTTTTCTTTGGCTTTGTTTTTTCCCGGAAGCGGGATAAAAACCGGATTATTACCGTGACCGCTTACGACCAGCTGCGTTACCTGAATAATAAGGATACATACATTTATACGAACAAGACGGCCTCGCAGCTCCTCCGGATGCTTGCGGCGGATTTCCGGCTGAATACCGGGACAATCGAGGAAACGGGGTTTGTGATTGCGTCCCGGGTGGAGGAGAACACCTCGCTGTTTGATATGATCGGGAACGCGCTTGACCTGACCCTGCAGAACACGGGAAAAATGTTTGTGCTGTTCGACGACGCCGGCCGGCTGACGTTGAAAAATGCCGCTTCCATGCGGGTCGGCAGCCCGGGAGCTTATCTTATGATTGACGAGGAGACGGGAGAAAACTTTGAATATACCTCCAGCATTGACAGCAATACGTACAATAAAATCAAGCTGGCTTATGACAACGAAAAAACCGGAAAGCGGGAGGTTTATCTGGCGCAGGATTCTGCCAGCATGAACCGGTGGGGCGTGCTGCAGTATTTTGATACGCTTTCCGAAAAGGAGAACGGGAAGGCAAAGGCGGACGCCCTGCTGAAGCTGTATAACAGCAGGACAAGAAACCTTAAGATTACAAACGCGGTCGGAGATACGCGGGTGAGGGCGGGAAGTATGCTTGTGGTAAAGCTTGCGCTCGGCGACATGGAATTAAAGAATTTCATGCTGGTGGAGCGGGCGGCGCATACCTTCCAGCTGGACGGGCATTTTATGGATTTAACGCTCAGAGGAGGCGAATTTGTTGGCTGATTCGGTCGGATTTATCAATATGATCAAACGGGTGGCGCTGGCGGCCGTGCGGGCGTCGAAGCCGGCGGAGGTCTGCTTCGGCAGGGTCATCGGCACGGAGCCGTTAAAGATTGCTACGGAGCAGAAAATGCCGCTCGGGGAAGAGCAGCTGGTGCTTGCGCAAAGAGTAACCGAGCAGGAAGCCTGTATCAGCGCGGAGGAGATCCAGGCTTCCTATTATGAAGGGGAGTCGCCGGATGCTATGAAAAAAGGGGATTCTTCCCGGCTCCGCGCCGTGCGGGAGATGCCGGTCACCATCCATAACGGGTTGGCAGTGGGGGATCGGGTGCTTCTTCTGCGGCAGCAGGGCGGACAAAAATACATTGTATTGGACAGGCTGGGATGATACCGTTTACCGCCGGTTTTTTTGCGCAGGATTTTGAAACGGAGGAACAGCCAACCCATACCTACCGGATCGATTTGACGGCGGGCCGGATACGCGGCGAGGCGGACGAGCTGGAAGCGATGCGGCAGGCCGTCGGTAAAATTCTTTTGACGGAACGTTTTCAGTATGATATGTACAGTGCGGATTACGGAATCGAAACGCTGGATCTATACGGGCAGCCGGTTTCTTATGTCTGTCCGGAGCTGGAGCGGAGGATTGCGGAAGCGCTGCTCTGGGACGGCAGGGTCCAGAGCGTTACGGATTTCCAATTTGAGACGGCCGTCGGCTCCGACGCAAAGGGGCTTCCGTCCGGCTGTCCGCAAAAGAGAGTAATCCATGCCGGGTTTACGGTGCATACCATTTTCGGCGAAATCCGGGCGGAAAAGGAGGTGAAGATCTGATGTTTGAAAGTATGTCCTATCAGGGCTTGCTGGAACGGATGCTTGCGCGCGTCCCTGAGAAATTTGATAAACGGGAGGGGTCGGTCCTTTATGATGCGCTTGCGCCGGCGGCAATGGAGCTGCAGCTGATGTATTTCAGCCTGGAGGGAATGCTGAAGGAGCTGTTCGCGGATACGGCGTCCCGGGAATACCTTGTCCGCCGGGCTGCCGAGCGCGGGCTTGCCCCGCTGCCCGCTTCGTACGCCGTCCTGAAAGGGAAATTTGCGCCTGCGTCAGCGACGATTCCGGAGGGAGCCAGATTCAGCTGCGGGGAATACGATTACGCCGTATTGGAAAAAACGGCGGACGGGGAATACCGGCTGCAGTGCGAGACGGCGGGCAGCGCCGGGAATACGGTTTTCGGAAGCCTGATCCCAATCGATTACATCGCAGGGCTGGAAAGCTGCGAGCTGACGGAGCTGCTTATCCCCGGAGAGGATGAGGAGGAAACCGAGCATTTCCGGAAACGGTATTTTGACAGCCTGAAATCCCAGGCCTTCGGCGGGAATGTGGCGGACTATAAGGAAAAAGCGGCGGCGATCCAGGGCGTGGGCGGGGTTAAGGTGTATCCCGCCTGGGATGGCGGAGGAACCGTTAAGCTGGTGGTCATCAGCTCGGAGTACCAGGTTCCGTCGGCGGAGCTGGCGCAATTTATCCAGGAGGCGATCGACCCGCCGGCGGACAGCGGCAAGGGCTACGGCATTGCGCCGATCGGGCATCATGTGACCGTTGTGCCGGTCAGCGGGGCAAACGTTGATCTGGAGCTCGGGCTTATTTATCAGGAGGGATATCGCTTTGAAGATGTGAGGGCTGCTGTGGAGGAAATGGCAGATACTTATTTTCAGGAGCTGAATCAGACCTGGGCGGAAAGCGGGCGCCTTGTTGTCCGGATATCCCGCCTGGAAAGCCGGCTCCTGGAAATCGAAGGAATTCTCGACATCACAGAAACAAAGCTCAACGGAAACGCGCAGAATGTGATTCTCGGAGAGAATGAGATCGCCATAAGGGGGAATGTCAGTGAAGCAGGAGATTGAGCTGATCCAGTATTTGCCGGAATTCTTGCAGGAGATCACGGAATATCAGCAGTTGTTCAGGGCGGAAAACCCGGAATTCGCGCTGCTGTACGAAATGGCGGATGCCCTGCTGAATAACGGATTTATCAAAACGGCCGATCTGCAGGGGCTGAAACGCTGGGAAAAGCTGCTTGGAACCTCAACGGCGGGACAGGATATGGAAGAGCGTCGGGCGGCGGTTCTTGGAAAATGGAATCGGAGCCTGCCGTATACCATAACCCGGCTTTATGAGTATCTGGATATCCTGGCAGAGCGGACAGCGTACCATATCGGGCTTTTTCCGTCGGAATATCGGCTGGAGCTGATTACGGAAGACCTCCCGGCCGGAACCTTGCGGGCAATGCGTGATCTGGTGCAGGTGATGCTTCCGGCCAACCTGCTTTTTCTTTTGACCGACCGGATTCCGGGTGCCGCCGCCGTACTGTTGGAGGTGCAGGCGCGCATGCGCATAACGGGCGCTTTCTGGCCGCGCTCCAACCTTCCGCGGCATCTCCTGGACGGGGCGACACGGCTCGACGGCAGATATCCTCTGAACGGCTATCTGTCCGGACAGAGCCTTGATTTTTATCCGCTGGAGCTGCAGGTGGCAGGAGCCGTTGTTTGGCGACCGACTGGCGCCGGCGGGGAGGCAGGGGACGCTGCGGCGGAGATACTGCTGCAGTTTTTGTCGCAGGCGCGGCAGCCGGTTGATTCCGGAATGGATTTCGGGGCATGGTGGGGAGCGACGCTTGCACTGCGCCCGGCAGGCCAGCTGCATTTGTCCGGTGCTGCCGAAGCTTCGCCGGAGGCTGGAGCGGCCGCGGAAGTGCGCGGTGAGGCAGCGGAGGTTATAAGCAGCGGCCGGGCCGGGATGGCGGTGAAGGGTGAGGCGGATGCCGGGATTTTGCCAGCGGTGACTGCGCAGATTTTGAGCAGTGCTGGAAGCGCGGAGGCAGCGAAGTCGGAAGCCGGCTTGATCGTGGAAAAGGCATGGGGCACACTGGACGGCAACGGGCAGTTGGATGGAAGCCGGCTGCTGAATGCGGCGCGGTATGCGGTGGGGCTGTGAGGGCAGCGGCAAGAACGCGAACCTTACCATAACGGTAGATCAGCAAAGGTAAAACGGCGGTACGCGGAAAGATAAAACCGTAACGCCGGCAGAATAAGAACATCCGGCAAGACCGGGAGAAAGGATGGAATACAACATGGCACAGGGAGTAATCACAAAAACAGGACGCGAAAAGCTCTGTAAGGCGCA
>ERZ808040.915-NODE-915-length-22114-cov-4.601806_pt1 | contig 22114 bp, 18 predicted proteins | sample MGYA00380191_ERZ808040 | MGnify/ENA primary metagenome ERZ808040 (study PRJEB31490, sample SAMN06133395) | mouse gut metagenome | isolation source: J6 | host: mice | place: China: Chengdu | collected 2015-05 ...
CATTTTGGTCTTTATGCGGGCGCGGATGCCCACCGCGCGGGAATGGTTCTCTCAAAAAAAATTTACAAATCTTCTATTTTATGTTACAATGACCGTGATTGGGACAAGAAGTCCGGGATATGAAGGATTTACGGGCTTTTCCCTGCGGTGTCTTTTTCGCATGCGGCAGGGACATAAATAGAATGAATAAGCAGAAGCCGGGAACGGCCGGCTTGCGGAAATGAGGAAATATACATGGCGATGGATCAGAGCAGGATACGGAATTTTTGCATTATTGCGCATATTGACCACGGAAAATCAACCCTGGCAGACCGCATTATTGAGCAGACGGGGCTGCTCACGAGCCGGGAGATGCAGGCGCAGGTGCTTGACAATATGGAGCTTGAGAGGGAGCGCGGCATCACGATCAAGGCACAGACCGTGCGGACGGTGTACCGCGCGAAGGACGGCGAGGAGTATATTTTCAACCTGATTGACACGCCGGGGCACGTCGATTTCAATTATGAAGTGTCGCGCAGCCTCGCGGCCTGTGAGGGTGCGCTGCTTGTCGTGGACGCGGCACAGGGCATCGAGGCGCAGACACTCGCGAATGTCTACCTGGCGCTTGACCATGATCTTGACATTGTTCCGGTGATCAACAAGATCGACCTGCCGAGCGCTGAGCCGGAGCGTGTGAAGGCGGAGATTGAGGATGTGATCGGGCTTGACGCGCAGGATGCGCCGATGATTTCGGCAAAGACCGGCCTTCATATCGAGGATGTGTTGGAGGCGGTTGTCAGGCAGATCCCGGCACCGGGCGGAAATGCCGGGGATCCGCTTAAGGCGCTGATTTTCGACTCGGTTTACGATTCGTACAAGGGCGTGATTATTTTCTGCCGTATTATGGAGGGTACGGTGAAAAAGGGAACGCCGATCAAGATGATGGCGACGGGGGCGACTGCCGAGGTTGTGGAACTCGGTACGTTCGGACCGGGACAGTTTTTGCCGTGCGACGAGCTTTCGGCCGGCATGGTCGGATATATTACGGCGAGCCTGAAGAACGTGAAGGATACACGGGTTGGTGATACGGTCACAAACGCGGACAAGCCGTGCGCGGAGCCGCTGCCGGGGTACAAAAAGGTAAACCCGATGGTCTACTGCGGCATGTACCCTGCCGACGGCGCGAAATACCCGGATCTTAGGGACGCGCTTGAAAAACTGCAGCTTAATGACGCGGCACTGCAATTCGAGCCGGAGACCTCAGTTGCGCTGGGGTTTGGCTTCCGGTGCGGATTCCTCGGCCTTTTGCATCTTGAAATCATCCAGGAGCGGCTGGAGCGCGAATATAACCTTGACCTTGTGACAACCGCGCCGAGTGTTATCTATAAGGTATATAAGACGAACGGCGAGCAGATTGACATTACAAACCCGACCAACCTGCCGGACCCTTCGGAGATTGATTCCATGGAGGAGCCGATCGTGAGCGCGGAGATCATGGTGACGACGGAGTTTGTCGGCGCGATCATGAAGCTCTGCCAGGAGCGGCGGGGTGTGTATCTCGGCATGGAATATATGGAGACGACGCGCGCTCTGTTAAAATACGAGCTGCCGCTCAATGAGATCATCTACGACTTTTTCGACGCGCTCAAATCCCGCTCAAGAGGCTATGCCTCGTTTGATTATGAGTTAAAAGGCTACGAGAAGGCGGAGCTTGTGAAGCTCGATATCCTGATCAACAAGGAGGAGGTGGACGCACTTTCCTTCATTGTGCCGGAGGCGACGGCTTACGAGCGCGGGAGGCGGATGTGCGAAAAATTAAAGGAGGAGATCCCAAGGCAGCTCTTTGAGGTTCCGATCCAGGCGGCGGTCGGCAGCAAGATCATTGCGAGGGAGACCGTAAAGGCCATGCGAAAAGATGTTCTGGCAAAGTGTTACGGCGGCGATATCACGCGCAAGAAGAAGCTTTTGGAGAAGCAGAAGGAAGGAAAGAAGCGCATGCGCCAGGTCGGCAATGTCGAGATACCGCAAAAGGCGTTTATGAGCGTGCTGAAACTGGATGAAGACTAAGCTGGCAATTTATGTACACATCCCGTTCTGTTTGAGAAAGTGCAATTACTGTGATTTTTTATCAGCACCCGCCGCGGAGTATGAGATGGAGGGTTATATCAGGGCACTTGGGCAGGAAATAAAAAATTTTGCAAGGAAGAACGAACCGCTCCTTTCCGGCTATGAGGTCTGCTCGGTGTTTTTCGGCGGCGGGACACCGTCCCTGCTTGCGGCGGGGCAGCTTATGGGGATTTTGGAGATCCTGCGCGGGTGTTTTTGCATCCGGGGGGACGCGGAAATCACGGTGGAGTGCAATCCGGGCACATTGACGGAAAGAAAGCTTGCAGAGTACCGCAGGGCGGGTGTGAACCGTTTAAGCCTTGGGCTGCAGTCCGCCAATGAGAGGGAGCTTCGCCTGCTTGGCAGGATCCATACATGGGAGGATTTCCTTTCGGCTTACCGCCTTGCAAGGAAGACGGGATTTGACAATGTCAATGTTGATATCATGAGTGCGCTGCCGGGGCAGACAGCCGATTCTTATGAGAGAACCCTGCGGCAGGTGCTCACGCTGCGCCCGGAACACATTTCGGCGTACAGCCTGATCATCGAGGAGGGAACGCCTTTTTACGAGCTTTACGGCGGGGAAAGGCAGGACGGTGTGACACTTTGCGGGGATGACGGGAAAAAAGGGCAGGAGGGGGATTCTTCCAGATGCCGCGGCGGGGGGGCATGTTCCGGCTGCGGGTGTGGACAGGAAAAAGAAGAAGCGCTATTCCCGGGATATGGCGGGGGGGCACCGTCGGGAATCCTTCCTGCGGCAGAGCGCCTGCCGGATGAGGATACGGAGCGCAGGATGTATGTCTGCACGGGGGAGCTTTTGCGCAAGGAAGGCTATCAACGTTATGAGATTTCTAATTATGCCCTTCCGGGAAGGGAGTGCAGGCATAATATCTGTTACTGGGAGCGCACAGAATATGTTGGTTTTGGCATTGGTGCGGCATCCTTGTTCCAGGGGTGCCGCATGGAAAACGAAAGGGATATTTCGGAATACGAAAGAAAAATCGGGCAGGGGCTTGGCGCGTGTGCCGGAAGGGATACGCTTTCGGAGCGCGAATGCATGGAAGAATTTATGTTCCTTGGACTGCGCATGATGCGGGGGGTATCAAGGGAGGCGTTTTTCCGGCAGTTCGGGCGGGACATGGATGTTGTTTACGGCGCTGTGCTGAAAAAATATTTTGAGCTTGGATTCCTTGGGGAAGCGGACGGCCGCGTATTTTTGACGGAGCGGGGGATTGACGTGAGCAATGCGGTCTTTTGTGATTTCCTGCTGGATCCATAGAAGAAGGAATGTCTTTGGGATTGGTGTGCCGCAGGGCATGGAAGGATGGGGGAAGAAGATGAACAGGGGAATGGGATACCGTAAAACGGGCTGGTTGAGAAACTTATTGTGCTCGGCAGCTGTCTGCCTGCTCTGTGCCGGAATGTGGGATGTGGATATGCCATTTTTCCCGGCGGCAGGGGAGATCGTGGCGAATGCCGCGCAAAATTCATTGAACCGCACGGAACTTACGATCAGCAAGGGGGAGCGTTTCGCGCTGTCCGTGAAGGGAAGTTATAAAAAGATATTTTGGAGCGCGGGCAATAAAAAGATTGCCACCGTCTCCGAAAAAGGTGTTGTCAAGGGCGTTTCCGCGGGAAAAACCGTGGTGACGGCAGAAGTGGATGGTACAAAATACCAGTGTAAGGTGACCGTGGAATCCCCAAGCCTGAATAAAACAAAAGTAAACGCGGAGATGGGGGATACGTACCAGCTGAAAGTATCCGGCACGAAACGCAAGGTTTCATACAAAAGCTCGGATACTTCCATAGTAAAGGTTTCCTCCAAGGGCAAGCTTTCTTTTCTAAAACCGGGGAGCGCGTCGGTGACGGCGACTGTGGGCAGCAGTAAACTGACTTGCACGGTCAAAGTAAAAAATTCCCTTCCCGCTGCGGTGAAGACCGACTATTATGAGGGGCTTTCCGAGCAGGATGGAGAGGTGGCAAAAAAAGCGCGGGAAGTGTTGGACTCCGTGGTCAGGGAAGGGATGGAGGATATCGAGAAGGTTTTGGCGCTGCATGATTATATTGTATTACATACTGCGTATGATACGAGTTACACAAAATATTCCGTTAAAAATACGCTGCTTGACGGATCAGCAGTCTGTCAGGGTTACGCTGATACGATGAAGCTCTTTCTGGATGTACTTGGGATAGAGAACCAGTTGATTTATGGCGTGGCAGGGGGGGATCACCATGTGTGGAACTTAGTCTGCCTTGACGGGCAGTGGTATCACTTGGATGTGACCTGGGATGACCCGCTTCTGGACGGGAAGGATGTACCGGGCGAGGTGTGTTATGAATATTTTATGGTAGCGGACGGGAATATGGCGCGAGACCATAGCTGGGAGCGCGCGGATTATCCGTTGGCGGAGGGCGGCATATACACGGGTTATATTTGGGATAAGCTCATGGAAGAGGCGGAGGCGGCGGGACTTTTTGCTGCGACAAAGGAAGAATTCTCCCGTATTGTGACAGGAACCGCGTCGGAGGGAGAGCGTGAGGTAGCAATTCTATGTAAGGGTACATCCGCCGATGCTGAGACATTTTTGTCTTGCGCGATGGATGCGTTGATGCGGGCAAATCCGGGCAGGGAGATCAGGGTTTCTTACCGTATGGAGGCGGCAGGGGCATATACGCGGATTTGGCTTGGGATGGAATTTCGGTAGTATCACGCAAGGTATATGGATATCAGGGCTGTTGCGGCTTGCGGCTGCCGGACAATAGAAGCGGAGGAACGGGAAATCCCCACATATTGTCCTGCTTATCTGCATTTTGCGGCAGCCCGGATTTGTTTGGGCGGGCATCCGGGGACGGAAGGTTCGTCCATTTCCGGTTTTCTGCGGATTTTATGGAAAATTTAGAAATAACTGTTGACAAACGGATGGGTAAGTGATATTTTATGTATAGATGTTAGCACTCTTACGAAACGAGTGCTAACAATCCGGAACCAAGACACGGTGTCCAAAAAGGTTGGTGTGTGGATGGAATTAGATGAGAGAAAACTGAAAATACTAAAAGCGATCATCTGTAACTATCTGGAAACCGGGGAACCGGTCGGGTCGAGAACCATTTCCAAATATACGGACTTAAATTTAAGTTCCGCGACCATCCGCAACGAGATGGCGGATCTTGAGGAGATGGGCTATATTGTACAGCCGCATACTTCGGCAGGACGCATCCCGTCGGATAAAGGCTACCGGCTCTATGTGGATTCCATGTTGAAGGAGAAGGATGCAGAGGTCGAGAGCATGAAGGAAATCCTCCTTGAGAAAGCCGACAGGCTTGAGACGCTCTTAAAGCAGGCAGCAAAGCTTCTCGCGGCAAACACGAACTACACGACGATGATCACGGGACCGCAGTATCAGAGCCGGAAGTTAAAGCTGCTCCAGCTTTCCGAAGTGGATGAGACGCAGCTTCTGGCAGTGATTGTCCTTGAGGGCAACCTGATTAAAAACAAGATCATACGGCTTTCCGAGCCACTTGGCAAGGAGACGGTACTAAAGCTGAATATCTTGCTGAATACTTGCCTGCAGGGGTTGAACCTTGCGGAGATCAACCTTCCCCTGATCCAGAAGATGAAGGAAGAGGCGAGGGAGTACAGCATGGTCGTCAGCGATATCCTTGATGCAATCTCACAGGCGGTCAGCGAGGACGACGATGTTGAAATCTTTACAAGCGGCGCGACGAACATATTGAAGTATCCGGAACTGAACGATACGGAGAAAGCAAGCGGCCTTCTGTATGCGCTTGAGGAAAAGCAGCAGTTGAACGAGCTGATGGCGGGGCTGCCGGAGAAAGAGGGAGAGCAGCACGGAATCCAGGTTTTTATTGGTGAGGAGACACCGCTTGAATCCATGAAGGACTGTGCCGTCGTGACGGCGACCTACCGGATTGAAGAGGGTGTTTACGGAAAAGTCGGCATCATCGGGCCAAAGCGCATGGATTACGAAAAGGTGGTAACATCCCTGCAAAGCTTGATGAATCAGCTGGACGGCATATTCAAAAAGCCGGGATGATGCAGTGTATGCACAGGGAATGCAGATGCGGGACTTAAAACAGCAAATGCCCGCAGGATGCCGGAGGAATTTATGGAAGAGAAGCGGACGGAAATTCCTCCACAGTTGGTCGGTATCCAAAAGGCGGATGCGGGACTTAATATAGAAAGGTGATGATAACGTGCAGGATAATATAGAAGAAAAGGAGCGTGCAGAGGACGTGGCTGTAGAGGAAAAAGCTGTCCCGGAAGAAGAAAACGGGCAGGCTACGGAAGATGCGGCGTGCGAAGAAGTGCAGGATTCTGAAGCGGAGGAGGAAATTTTAGAGGAGGCGGCGGAAGAAGCGGACGCGGAAACCGAGGACGGAACCGTGCCAAAGGAGAGGAAGTCTTTCTTTAAGAAAAAGGAGAAAAAAGATAAGAAAGACGAGAAGATTGAGGAACTGAATGACCGCCTGATCCGTTCGATAGCGGAGTTTGATAATTTCCGCAAGCGCACCGAGAAGGAAAAAGCGCAGATGTTTGAGATTGGCGCAAAGGATATTGTGGAGAAGATCCTTCCGGTCATTGACAACTTTGAACGCGGTCTTGCGACTGTACCGGAAGCAGAGAAAGAAGGCGCGTTCGTGCAAGGCATTGAGCTTGTTTACAAGCAGCTGCTCAAGGCGCTGGAAGATGCCGGGGTAAAGCCGATTGAGGCTGTCGGCAAGGAGTTTGATCCCAATTTCCACAATGCGGTGATGCATGCCGAGGACGAAAGTTTCGGTGAAAACATTGTGGCGGAGGAATTCCAGAAAGGATATATGTACCGGGATAGCGTTGTGCGGCACAGTATGGTCAAGGTTGTGAATTAGCGCAGGACATCTGCTTTTGCGTATAATTATAAAGATATATAGAACTTAATAATTGTATGCTGCGTCCCACGGTCATTGGGGCTGGGAGAGTGGTATGCGGAAACTCAAAAACAGCATGCCACCGGACAGTGCCGGGAGAAATTTCCGGAAGCTGTGCGGACGGAAATTCCTTCCACGGATACAGGGACTGGGAGAGTGGCATGCGGAACTTAAATAGGAGGAATAAAATTATGGGCAAGATCATTGGTATTGACTTAGGTACTACGAACTCGTGTGTCGCGGTCATGGAAGGCGGAAAGCCGGTTGTCATCGCGAACACCGAGGGGGCAAGGACAACACCGTCCGTTGTCGCATTCACAAAGACCGGGGAAAGGATTGTGGGGGATTCCGCAAAGCGTCAGGCCGTGACGAACTCCGACAAAACAATCTCCTCAATCAAGAGGCATATGGGCACGGATTTCCGTGTTGCGATCGACGACAAGAAATTCTCCCCGCAGGAGATTTCCGCGATGATCCTGCAGAAGTTAAAGGCGGATGCGGAAGGCTACCTCGGTGAGAAGGTAACGGAGGCGGTCATCACGGTTCCGGCGTACTTTAACGACGCGCAGAGACAGGCGACCAAGGACGCGGGCAAGATCGCGGGTCTTGACGTAAAGCGTATCATCAACGAGCCGACGGCAGCAGCGCTCGCTTACGGTCTTGACAATGAGCGTGAGCAGAAGATCATGGTATACGATCTTGGCGGCGGCACATTCGATGTCTCCATCATCGAGATCGGGGACGGCGTGATCGAGGTACTTGCGACCGCGGGCGACAACCGTCTTGGCGGCGATGACTTCGACGACAAACTGACAAGATATTTTATTGAGGAGTTCCGGAAAGCGGAGGGGGTTGACCTCTCGACCGACAAGATGGCACTCCAGAGGTTAAAGGAGGCAGCGGAGAAAGCAAAGAAAGAGCTTTCCTCAGCAACGACCACGAATGTAAACCTTCCGTTTATCACGGCAACCTCCGAAGGACCGAAGCATTTTGATATGAACCTGACGAGGGCGAAGTTCGACGAGCTCACCCACGAGCTGGTAGAGCGCACGGCAGGTCCGGTGCAGAACGCACTGCGCGACGCGGGACTTTCCGCTTCCGAGTTAAAGAAGGTTCTCCTGGTTGGTGGTTCCACAAGAATCCCGGCCGTACAGGATAAGGTAAAACAGCTGACTGGACAGGAACCGTCCAAAACGTTAAATCCGGATGAATGTGTGGCGATCGGTGCTTCCATCCAGGGTGGTAAGCTCGCGGGCGATGCGGGCGCAGGCGATATCCTGTTGCTTGATGTTACGCCGCTCTCCCTCTCCATTGAGACGATGGGTGGTGTCGCGACCCGCCTGATCGAGAGGAACACCACGATCCCGACGAGAAAGAGCCAGGTATTCTCGACCGCAGCGGACAATCAGGAAGCGGTTGATATCAATGTCGTACAGGGCGAGCGCCAATTCGCAAGGGATAATAAGAGCCTCGGCCAGTTCCGTCTGGATGGGATCCCGCCGGCAAGAAGGGGCGTGCCGCAGATCGAGGTTACGTTCGATATCGACGCGAACGGTATCGTGAATGTATCCGCGAAGGATCTGGGCACAGGAAAGGAGCAGCATATCACGATCACGGCGGGCTCCAACCTTTCGGATGCGGATATTGAGAAGGCCGTGAAGGAAGCGGCGGAATATGAGGCGCAGGACAAGAAGCGCAAGGAAGCGGTCGAGGTGCGCAACGATGCGGATTCGATGGTATTCCAGACAGAAAAAGCGCTCTCCGAGGTAGGTGACAAACTTTCCGATTCCGATAAGTCGGAAGTGCAGGCAAACCTGACACACTTGAAGGAACTGATCGAGAAATCGAATCCGGAGGTAATGTCCGACGGTGAAGTGGAGGATATCAAGGCGGCGAAGGAGAAGCTGATGGCTTCCGCGCAGTCCCTGTTCCAGAAGATGTATGAGCAGGCGCAGGGTGCCGCGGGTGCACAGGGCGCAGGCCCTGACATGGGCGGTGCAGGATTTAACGGTGCACAGGGCGGTCCTGCCGATGATGTTGTGGACGGGGACTACCGCGAAGTTTAAAAACGGAAGGAACGGTGTTCATTTTGCTTAGGATGGCGGCATATGTTAAGCCGCATCAATGGAGGGAGTTTTGCAGATAGGAAATCCGTCCACATAATTATTACCCGGGTGTGGGAGAAATTTCACATCCGGGTTTTCATGATATCAGCATGTCCCCGAACCGTACCGGAAGAGATTTGCGGGAGATATGCGGGACTTTATTATAGAAGGGAGAGGATTGTATGGCAGAGAGTAAGAGGGATTATTACGAAGTGCTCGGCGTGAACAAGGGCGCTTCGGATGACGAGATCAAAAAAGCATACCGCCAGCTGGCGAAGAAATATCATCCGGATATGAATCCGGGCGACAAGGAGGCGGAAGCCAAATTTAAGGAGGCTTCGGAGGCATATGCCATTTTAAGCGATCCGGACAAAAAGCGCCAGTATGACCAGTTCGGACATGCCGCGTTTGAGCAGGGCGGGGGCGGAGGCGGTTTCGACTTTGACATGGGCAGCATGGGCGACATCTTCGGTGATATTTTCGGTGACCTTTTTGGCGGGGGCAGGAGCCGTGCGCGCGGCGGGAACGGCCCGATGAAGGGGGCAAATCTGCGCACCGGTATCCGCATCACGTTCGAGGAAGCCGTGTTTGGGACGGAGAAAGAGCTGGAATTAAACTTGAAAGACCCGTGTGAGAAATGTCACGGCACAGGGGCAAAGCCGGGGACATCCGCGGAGACCTGTAAGAAATGTAACGGATCCGGCCAGGTGGCGGTGACCCAGCAGTCCCTGTTCGGCATGGTGCGCCAGGTGCGGCCTTGTCCGGATTGTAACGGTTCCGGCAAGATCATCCGCGATAAATGCCCGGATTGCTATGGCAGCGGTTATATCACGAAAAAGAAAAAAATACAGGTTTCCATCCCGGCGGGCATTGACGACGGCCAGAGCATCCGCATCCGTGACAAGGGGGAACCGGGCATCAACGGAGGCGAGCGCGGTGATCTTTTGGTCGAGGTGACGGTGAGCTCCCACCCGATCTTCCAGAGGGAGGGAGTTGATATTTATTCCTCCGCGCCGCTTTCCTTTACCACCGCGGCACTCGGTGGGGATGTGCGCATATCCACGGTGGACGGCGACGTACTTTACACGGTAAAGCCGGGCACGCAGACAGACACAAAGGTGCGGCTGCGCGGAAAGGGCGTGCCGAGCCTGCGAAACAAACAGGTGCGCGGCGACCATTATGTAAACCTCATTGTGCAGGTGCCGACGAAGCTTACAAATGAGCAGAAGGATCTGATAAAAAAGCTGGATGATTCGTTCAACGGAAAACCGATCGAGGAAGATGCTCCGAAAGAAAAGAAAAAACCGTTCTTTAAAAAATAGCATGCCGTCTCCCACTGTATGATAATTTGTGCGGGACTAAATATGAGGAGATCATCATGAAATGGAAAAAACTAACCATCGAGACGACGACGGAAGCGGTGGATTTTATCAGTGACCTGCTTTTAGAGCTTGGGATCGAGGGCATTGAGATTGAGGACAACGTGCCGCTCTCTGAGGAAGACAAACAGAAAATGTTCATTGATATTCTTCCGGAGCTGCCGGAGGACGACGGCACGGCGCGCATCAACTGCTATCTTGAGATGGACCAGGATCTGGAGGATATCGCGGCGCGCATACAGGCGGGGCTTGAAGAAATCCGCGCATTTGCCAATGTGGGTACGGGACATATTTCGTTTGGCGAGACCGAGGATAAGGACTGGATGAACAACTGGAAGGAGTTTTTCAAACCGTTCCGGGTGGATGATTCCATCGTGATCAAGCCGACATGGGAGAAGTTAAAGGATGTGGAACCAGGCGACCTTGTCGTGGAGATTGATCCGGGCACGGCATTTGGCACCGGGGCGCACGAAACGACAAAATTGTGTATCTGTAACCTGAAAAAATATTTGAAACCGGGGGATACCCTCCTTGACGTAGGCTGCGGCAGCGGGATTCTTTCCATTATCGGGATGAAACTCGGCGCGGGCTGTGCCATCGGCACGGACATCGACAAAAACGCGGTGGAGACAGCGCGGGAAAATGCGAAAATTAACCATTTGGTGGTACAAAGCGGGAAGGAAACTGCCACTCGTCTTCCAGGCACGGCAGAATTTCGAACCGGGAATATCATTGGAGATGATGCTTTTGCCCAACAGGTGGGGGAGGGATGCTACAATGTTGTCGTGGCAAATATCCTTGCGGATGTGATTATCCCACTGTCTGCCACAGTGAAAAAGCATATGGTAAGCGGCGCATACTTTATCAGTTCCGGCATTATTGACATGAAAGCTATGGAAGTGGCGGATGCGCTCATCGCGAACGGTTTTGAGATTGTGGAAGAGACAAGGATGAAGGATTGGGTTTCCTATGTTGCCAGAGTGAAAGAATCCGGGAAATGACAAAATGCTGTCCGGGGGAAGGCAGGGAACCAGAAAAGCTTTAAGACCGATGGCCTAAGACAGAAACGGACAGAAAAAGCGGGGCGGTGTGGGAGTGGGGCATTTCAAAGAGGGAGGAAGCGCTTTTCCGCACCATCCCGCCATGTAAGGTTTTGTGTAGATGTGCAGAATCAAACATAGAAAGAGGATGTGGAATGAGAAATATTACCGATAAGATCTATTATGCCGGGGCACAGGCGGGCGGCGGTTTTTTGTTTGAAAACCAGTACGAAGTGCCAAACGGTGTTACATACAATTCTTATGTGATCATGGACGAGAAAACTGCGGTGCTTGACACGGCGGACGCGAAAGTGGGGGAGCAGTGGCTCTTGAACCTGAAAGAAATCCTGTCGGGGAAGAGACCGGATTATCTGGTGGTGTCGCATATGGAGCCGGATCATGCTGCCAACATCGGCACATTTTTAAAAGAATTCCCGCAGGCGGTGGTAGTAGCAAACCAAAAAACTTTTGATATCCTTGCCTGCTATTTTGACATTGACTTTTCTGGGCGCAGCCTCATCGTGAAGGAGGGGGATACGCTTGGCCTCGGCGGGCACACGCTGCAATTTTTTATGGCTCCGATGGTGCATTGGCCGGAGGTTATGGTCAGCTATGAACAGAAGGAAAAAATCTTATTCTCGGCAGACGCATTCGGAAATTTCGGAAAAACTAGCGACATTTTCCTTGCTGCGGGCAAAGAGGAAGAATGGTCAAAAGATGCGGCGCGCTATTTCCTGAATATTGTAGGGAAATATGGCAAGCCGGTGCAACAGCTGCTAAAAAAAGCACAGGGGCTTGACATCCGGATGATCTGCCCGCTGCACGGACCGGTGCTTAGGGAAAATCTTTCCTTCTTTTTGGATAAGTATGGTGCATGGAGCAATTACCGCGCTGACAAGGCGGGTGTATTGGTGCTGTCCGCGTCCATCTACGGCAATACCGATACGGCAGGGGCATACCTTGCGCAGTGTATCCAAGAGAAGGGGGTTCCGGCAAAGCATATGGCACTTGCAGGAACAGATCTGTCTTATGCGGTGGCGGAAGCGTTCCGCTACCAAACGATCGTTTTTGCGTGCGCGACCTATGACGGCGGTCTGTTCCCGTGCATGGAAGATCTTTTGTACCGCCTATCCTCTAAAAATTTCCAGAACCGCAACGTTGCTTTGGTGGAAAATGGTTCCTGGGGACCGATGGCGGCAGGGAAGATGAAAGCAGAGCTTGAGAAACTATCCGGGATCGAATTTATCGGGCAGACCGTCACGGTCAAAGGGGCGGTTCAGGAAGCGGACAGGGTAAAGCTTGCGGAGCTTGCAAAAGCGGTCGCGGCAGTGTAAAAAGCAAAGCGGCGGCCCGCCGCAGTATGGTAGGAAGATTGCGATGGAAAAACGAAAAAAACCGGTGGGTACGAGCTGTGATTCCTGTACAAACTATAGGTACGATGAGGAATATGATTATTATGTCTGTGAAGTCAGCCTTGACGAGGACGAGATGGGGCGTTTCCTGCGGAGTACGGTTGAGAGCTGTCCGTATTACCGGCGGGACGACGAGTATGCGGTGGTGAGAAAACAGATGTAGGAAAGAAAATAACAGCCGGGAAAAAGCCGCTATGTGGAGAGGAAAAAAGATGACGGGGCAATATGAAAATGAAGTTTTTGACAGGGTGAAAAAGTCGGAGCGGGAGGCTGTTTTGGCGATCTACCGCGCGATGGTGGGAACACCCGGCTGTACATGGAGTATGGAATATCCCAACGAGACGGATATTGAATCGGATCTGGCAAGGGAGGCACTTTACTGTATGCGCGGGCCGGAGGGCGGCATCCTTGGGCTGATTTCCGTGGATGCAGATGAGTCATGTGCCGCCCTGCCGCAGTGGAGCCCGGCAAAAAGGGCAGCAGAATTAGCGCGGCTTGCCGTAATACCGGAATACCAGAACCGCGGGCTTGCGCGCAGAATGATCCTGTCCGTGACGGAAATATTGAAACAGCAGGGATATGGTGCGGTACGTTACCTTGTCAGCCCGGAAAACAAAAAGGCGCTCGCCTCCTATGCGAAGCTTGACTTCGTCTACTGCGGGGAAGCTTTTTTGTATGGGCGGGAATGGAGGATGTACGAGAAAGTATTGCAGCGTATGTAGCAGAATCGAGGGGAATTATGCATGACCGTTTAACAAAGGGCGATATCAAAAAAATGGAGGAAGAGATCGAATACCGCAAGCTTGTTGTTCGCAAGGAAGCAATCGAGGCGGTCAAGGAAGCCCGCGCCCAAGGGGATCTGAGTGAGAATTTTGAGTATTATGCGGCAAAGCGCGATAAAAATAAAAACGAGAGCCGCATCCGCTATCTGGAGCGAATGATCAAGACGGCACAGGTGATCGAGGATACCTCAAAGGAGGATGAAGTCGGCCTGTACAATACGGTTGAGCTTTACTTTGAGGAGGAAGAGGAGACGGAGACTTACCGTCTCGTGACGACTGTGCGCGGCAACACATTAAACGGCTCAGTCAGCATTGATTCTCCGATCGGGAAAGCCATCCTTGGGAAGAAGGTCGGAAACCGTGTCTATGTGGCGGTGAGTGAGAACGCCGGATATCATGTGGTGATCCAAAAAATCGAGAAGACGCAGGATGACGGGACGGATAAACTGCGGGGTTTTTAAACTGTGGCAAGGGCAGGTTCTAACGAAAAATGCAGATTTTTGGAGAATATAGTTGTTTTTCCCGGAAAATTTAGCAGGAATTCTTTTATTTTAGAAAGTCTTAATTAGTTCGTCACAGCTTGCTCACAAATAGCCGCTATAATAATAACTGTAAACGATAAGGAGTGAGCAATTTTTCAAAGCGCGCATTGACCGCTCGCTCCGCCTAACAATTATCTAAATTTTGATAGATACTTTTTCCCACTACAACCCTTCTAAGGAAAGAAGCTGCCGAAAGGCAGCTTTTTTCCTTTGTCACCTTTTTAGCCCCCCGTCATATATTTAGATTATAACACGCAAAAAAGCAGGTATCCCAATGGAAAGAGCAGTCGGTATTTTTGGCGGGGATGACAGGCATTGTTATCTTGCGAATGACCTGATATCGCGCGGGTATGAAGTTTTGGTGTGGGAGCTTGGGAATGAGAGAAGGGCGTGCCCGATGCTGCCCGAATTTGACAAAATAAAAATTGCAAAAAGTTTTTCTGAACTGGCGAAGGACTGTCAGATTCTGGCTGGACCGCTGCCGTTTTCAAAATATCTCGCGGTAAAATCCCACAAAGGCTGTGAAAATTTCGGCGATACTTTATGCGCGCATGTGCGGGAAGGACAGCACTTTTTTGCGGGCGGGATCCCGAAAGACCTGGCGGAGCAGTTAAGGAAAAAGGGTGTGCGGGTGACCGACTACCTTGAGGACGAATTCTTCCTGAAAGAAAATGGGCAGCTGACCGCGCAGGGCTGTGTCGCCGAGGTGATAGGCGCATGGAAAAAAGGGATTCGGCACGCAAAGGTGCTTGTTACCGGATTTGGCTTCTGCGGCAGGGAAATCGCGAAGGTCATGCGCGGCGTGGGGGCTGACGTAACGGTGTGTGTGCGCCGGATGCAGAGCGCCTGGCAGGCGTATGAGGAGGGATTTGCCATCGGTTATTACGAGCAGCTGCATGACTTGCTGCCCCGCACGGATATCGTGATTAACACGGTTCCGGTTCCGGTGCTTCCGGAAAGTAGGCTGCGCCATGCGCGGGCGGGAACGGTTTTGGTGGAGATCGCCTCTGCGCCTGGGGGATTTTTGCCGGAAGCGGCGAAAGATCTGGGGCTGACGGTGCTTCTATGTCCCGGGCTTCCGGGAAAATACGCTCCGGCAGGGGCTGCACGTGTGATGGCGGATTGCATGGAAAATAGAAAGTGTGGGGAATAGAAATGGAATTGATCGGAAAGAATATCGGAGTCGCATTTACAGGCTCCTTTTGCACATACAAAAAAAGCTTTGTCGAGCTTGAAAAGCTTGTCGAGGCGGGGGCACAGGTGCAGACCATCTTCTCGGATGCGGCGCAGAAGATAGACAGCCGTTTTGGCGAGGCGGACGGCTTTATACAAAGAGCAGAGGAAATCACGGGGAAAAAACCGTTCCGGACTATCAAAGAATCCGAGACGGTTGGGCCGTCTGCCATGTTTGACCTTATGGTGATCATGCCGTGTACCGGCAATACGATTGCAAAATTAGCAAACGGCATCACGGACAGCCCGGTACTGATGGCGGCAAAAGCGCACCTGCGCAACGAAAGGCCGCTCGTGCTCTGCATGGCGAGCAACGATGCGCTCGGCATGAACATGAAAAACATCGGTCTGCTGATGAATGTAAAAAACATTTATTTTGTCCCGTTTTCCCAGGATGATCCGGTCAAAAAACCGAATTCACTGGTAGCGCACTTTGAACTGCTCACGGAGACCGTGAAATTTGCGCTGGCGGGGAAACAGCTCCAGCCGGTGCTGGCGGTATAGAGGGAGGAAAGAGAACCGGGAGGGTATTTGCGGGACATAAAAAACAGCGAATGCCCGGAACGGTGCCCGGGAGGATTTATGGAAGCGGAGCGGACAGAAATGCTCCTGCGGTGGGGTGGTGCCGGGAGGGCATTTGCGGGACTTAAAATAGGAGGATGCAGAATATGTGTGGAATTGCCGGTTTCTGCGCGCCGGGGCGTGATCTGACAGCGGAAGAAGGGTATCGCAGGAATGTACTGGATACGATGAACCGGGTGCAAAAGCACCGCGGACCGGACGAGGAGGGTGTATATATGTCTAAGCACTGTGGGTTGGCACATGTGCGCCTCTCCATCCTTGACCTGGCACACGGGAAACAGCCGATGGCACGCAAAAGGGGCGGGGAGGACGCGGTCATTGTCTACAACGGTGAGATATATAACACGCCCGCACTGCGGATGGAACTGGAAAAAGAAGGGGAAGAATTCCGGACAACAAGCGATACGGAGGTTATCCTAAACGGCTATTGCCGCTATGGAAAGGAATTTTTTAAGAGACTGAACGGCATTTTTGCTTTTGCGGTCTGGGATGAAGGACAGCAGGAACTCCTGCTTGTCCGTGACCGCCTTGGCGTAAAACCTCTGTTCTACGCATTTCATGAGAATATGCTGTATTTTTCCTCCGAGATCAAAGGCATCCTTGCGGCACCGGGTTTTTCCGCCGAGGTTGACCGGGAAGGCCTGTGTGAAGTATTTGCGTTAGGACCGGCCAAAACACCGGGAAAAGGCGTTTTTTACGGTGTGAAGGAGGTGCGCGCGGGGAGTATCCTCACCTTACATGCCGATGCTGCCTTGGACGTAGAAAAAAGTATGCAGGAGGAATATTACTGGAAGCTTGCCGTAAAGGAACATACGGAGGATTTTGCGCAGACCGTGGAACACACGGCTTGGCTGGTCACGGATGCCGTGCGCATGCAGATGCTCTCGGATATTCCGATCAGCACGTTCCTTTCCGGCGGTGTGGATTCCAGTCTTGTCACTGCCATCTGTGCGGCGGAACTGAAAAAGGAGGGTAAGGTTCTCGACACCTTCTCCTTTGATTTCACGGGGAATGACCAGTATTTTCGCTCCAGTGCATACCAGCCGTCGCAGGACCGCCCGTTCGCGGAGATGATGGTAAAGCAGTGTGGCACGAACCACCATTTTCTTGAATGTGACAATGCGCTGCTTGCGGATTATCTATACCTGGCAGTGCGGGCGCGCGACTTGCCGTGCATGGCGGACGTTGAGGCATCCATGCTCTATTTTTGCAGGCAGGTCGTGCAGTATGACAAGGTAGCCCTGACCGGAGAGTGCGCGGACGAAATCTTCGGCGGCTACCCGTGGTTTCACCGGGAAGACTTGTTAAAAAAACATGGATTTCCGTGGTCAAATGAGTTTTCCATGCGCACCGCAATGCTAAAGGATGAGGTGCTTTCAAAATTGCATTTGCAGGAATATGAGGCGGCCGCTTACGAGGCGACGATGAAGGCGGCCCCGGTGAATGAGGAGCTTTCGGAGTTAGAGCAGGGCAGGCAGAGGATTGGCTGGCTGAATCTGAACTGGTTTATGGTGACGCTCCTTGACCGGATGGACCGCACCAGCATGGCAAGCGGCTTGGAGGCGCGGGTTCCGTTTGCGGACCACCGGATCGTGGAATATGTCTATAACGTGCCGTGGGAGATGAAATGTCCGGACGGGATGGTAAAAGGGCTTTTGCGCAAGGCAGGGGAGGCTTATCTGCCGGATGAAGTATTGTACCGCAAAAAGAGCCCGTACCCAAAGACCTACAATCCGGGCTACGAGCGGATCTTAAAAGAGCGTTTTACGCAGATGCTCGACGATAAGAGCCAGCCGGTTCACGCGCTGCTCGATGAGAAAAAGGCGAGAAAATTCATGGCGATGCCTTCGGATTACGCGAAGCCTTGGTATGGGCAGTTAATGGCGGGACCGCAGCTATATGCATATTTGCTGCAGGTAAATTACTGGCTGGACGCGTACCGTATCCGGATTCGGCTTTAGACGGCGGATGCAGGGCATCGTGTCATAGTTTGGAAAGGTTTGAAAAAGGAAGGGCTGTGGTGAGGGCAGCTCTTCCTTTTTAGCATTGTCCGTGTTCATCCAATAGAGGAAGTTCCTTTTGGTGCTACGCCTGACCGATTTTTTCCGAACGGATTCCGGGAAATTGTTTTCACCAATGGGCAGGGCATCTGCTTTTTTGCTTTGGATCCACCCATAAAAATCGGCTGAATTATCTTGCGTAATCAGAAAAAAGGGTTGACGTAAGCCCATAAAGAAAGGATAATTGTAGTATGAGAAAAATGGTATTGCCGGACACTCACTTTAATGATTTAACTCATGAAAACTTTGAGAGGAAACAAAACCAATGCGCAAAAAAGAACATCTATCCTATATCATAACGTTGCTTTTCACCCTGACTGCCCTGACTTTTATGGTCGTTCATAATTTTTCTTCTTTTTACTCAAACGCAGTCTCCAATATGGATGAAATGGGGGCGAGCAGTTTGGCGAAGGAAAGGGAGTATCTGGAAGGATACCTGACGAAAGGCCTGGATGTTATGCAGGTCACTGCCATCACAATTGAATACATGATGCAGAACGGGGCATCCTCCGAAGAGATTAAAGCCTTTCTGGCGGAGGAATCCAAGCGCTATATGGAGGACATTGATGCCAATTTTACAGGGATATATGGTTTGTTTAACGGGGATTATATCGACGGCATAGGCTGGGTGCCGGATGATGATTACCTTCCGCGGGAAAGGGAATGGTACATGGCCGCAAAGGCGGCACAGGGAAGACCGACGATCGTTTCCCCGTACCTTGATGCACAAACGGGCACAATTATGATTTCTGTCAGCCAGTTGCTCTATGATAACGACAGCGTGATTTCTCTTGATATTGTTTTGAACCAGATCCAGATCATTACACAGGACATCCACATGGACGGGATGGGCTACGGCTTTATCATCGACCGGGAAGGGCTGGTCGTCGCCCATTCCGACGAAGCAGAAAAAGGAAAAAATTACGAAGATGACGCGGAAATGAAAAAGCTTTTGGACAAGGTCTATCAAGAGCATGGTTCTAAAAACTTCCAGACGAAACTGTACGGGGAGGACTGTACCGTTTTTGTCGATACGGTCATGGATGACTGGTATGTTACTATGATCATCAGCAATACCAAGTTGTATCAGGACATCCGGAATATTTTAATGCACAATATTATCATATGCGTCCTTGTCTTTGCCCTGATCGCATCGTTTTGTACCGCCGCGTTCCGCAAGATCGGCTTACATATGAGGAAGGTGGAAGAAGGCCAGCGGGAACTGGAGAAAATGAATGAAAAAATGGTTGCCACGGTCGCGAAGACCATTGACGCGAGGGACCGGTATACCAACGGCCATTCGCAGCGGGTTGCAAAGTATGCGCTGGAGCTGGCAAGGCGGATGGGTAAGACGGGGGCGGAGCAAAAGGAGATCTACTACGCGGCGCTGCTGCATGATGTCGGAAAAATACATATCCCGGACGCGATCATCCATAAGCCTACCCGCCTGGACGACGAGGAGTTTTCCCATATTAAGCTGCATCCGATATCAGGTTATTATATCTTGAGGGATCTTGACGAAATGGGTCTGATCGCGCAAGGCTCCAAATGGCATCACGAGAGATATGACGGAAACGGTTATCCGAACGGGCTTGCGGGGAAAAACATTCCGGAGGTGGCACGCATTATCGGGGTTGCGGATGCGTATGATGCCATGACTTCCAACCGCAGTTACCGCAAGATTATGCCGCAGGAAAAAGTGCGGGCAGAGATTGAAAACGGAAAAGGCGTGCAGTTTGACCCGGAGATCGCGGACATTATGCTGCGCATGATCGACGAGGACACCGGATACCGGATGAAGCAAAAGGGTGTGACGGAAAAAAGGATCTTGGTTGTGGATGATGAGCCGGCGGTCTTGGATACGGTGGAACATATCCTGCAAAGTGAACCGGAATACAGTGTATCAGGGGCAGCATCCGGGGAGGAGGCGTTGCGTGTCTTAAACGGGGGGCGGGTGGATCTGGTGCTCCTTGACATCCGGATGCCGGATATGGACGGTTTTCAGGTCTGTGAAGAAATACGAAAGATATCCGCTCTTCCGGTCGTTTTTATGCTTGCTGACAAGAATTTTGAGACCATCAAGAAAGCGGCAGCAATGGGAATCCGGGATTATCTGGCGAAACCGGTCACAAGGCTTGCGCTGTTGGAAGTCCTGCGCAGTATTTTGCAGGAGGAAGATTATAAGCTTTAGATACGAAACCAAAGATTGCAGAAAGGAGGGGCAAAGCCGGTACGGCGTTGTCCCTCCTTTTGCGTTTCGGACGGAAAATATCATTAAAAAAGATTTTACCGGATATTAAGAGTTGTTACGGCGCTTACAGATTCTTATTCTTCTGCATATTTACAACAAAACTTTGTGAACCGTGCCGCATTTTCCCCGACGGAATAGAGCGCCATCACCACCCCGGTAAAGCCTCCTGACACCTCGCTGGTCAGATATTTTGCCTGTCCGCTGCCAAGGCGGTGTTCCCCGTCCTGCGTCAGGACAAAAAAATTGTAATGAAAATGGTCGGAGCGGATCACCAGCTGCGCGCGCGGTGCATCAAGCGGGAGAACGGCCTGGACGTGTTTGATCCCGCCGATATTTAACTTTAATACAGCTTCATATCCGTCATTTCCCACGCGCAGTGCGATATCATAATGCTCATTTTCGCACATGTAGGCGGTCAGTCCGGCTTCCCCGCAGTCAATTTCCACGGATGCGCGGAATTCCATTGTAAAGTCGCGCTGCCGCAGGCCGATGAAGGTCGGCGAGGCGGTTTCATCCAGTGTGATGCCGCAGCCGTGCAGGATGTATGCATCCGGTAAAAATTCATAATTGGCAGGTTCCGGATGGCGCAGATAGCACCAGTCTATGGACGGGTCTGTATTTGCGAAGGTATATTCTGTTTTGGTTTGTTGGATGAAATCTCCCCTAGTCTCGTATTCGGTATCCGTTGTACCATCCTTTCCGGCACAAAACCAACCGTTTTCTAAAAAGGAGACCGGGGTCAGGAAAACTTCCCGTCCGAGGTTATGGTATGCCATCCACAAATGCTGCTGGCGGAATCCAAGGCTTAGAATGTGCCAGTTACCATAGACATCCTGGATCAGGTCGCCATGCCCGATTCCCTGAATGATGTAAGGCGCTTTGTTGCGGTTGGTGAGTACCGGATTGTTTGGGTTTGATTCGAAAGGCCCCCAGACCGAGGAGGCACGCGCACAGGTCACCATGTGCCCATATTCGGTGCCGCCCTCCGCCGCCATCAGATAATACATACCGTTGATCCGGTACATGTGCGGGCTTTCTAAGAAGCGCCCGCCAAAACCCTGCCAGATCATACGGCTTTTTGTGAGTTTCTTTCCCGTTGCAATATCAATTTCGCACTGGGAAACGCCGGACACCCCGTCCGCGTCGCTGCCGTTGCTGATAAAATAGGCATGGCCGTTTTCAAAATAGAGGGACGGGTCAATGCCGCCCTGGTCCACAAAGACCGGGTCAGACCATTCGCCGTGGATATCGTCCGTATATACGTAGAAATTTTCGTGTGTGGTGTCGTTGGTGGTGACCATATAAAACCGCCCGTTGTCACAGCGGATGGTCGGTGCGAAAACGCCGCCGGAACTGGCAATGCCCTCAAGCATTATCTGGCTTTTGCGGGTCAGCACATGGCCGATCTGTGTCCAGTTCACAAGGTCTTCGCTCTCAAACAGCGGCACGCCGGGAAAATACTGGAATGAACTGCAGACCATATAGTATTTCCCGTTTGCCGTACAGACGCTTGGGTCAGGGTAAAAGCCCCTTACGACCGGATTGGTATATTTCATAAAACCCTCTTTTCTGCGCTGTTATTGAGTTTTACCTGACAGCGCGCAGGTATGCTGCCCCCGGCGGATGCACACGGTTTGCCATGGCAGATGTCCTCCTTTATCGGACGGCGAACCGGCGCTGGTATAACGTCTGTCGATATTATACCATGTTCTCCGAA
>ERZ808040.917-NODE-917-length-22100-cov-54.699314_pt1 | contig 22100 bp, 20 predicted proteins | sample MGYA00380191_ERZ808040 | MGnify/ENA primary metagenome ERZ808040 (study PRJEB31490, sample SAMN06133395) | mouse gut metagenome | isolation source: J6 | host: mice | place: China: Chengdu | collected 2015-05 ...
TTACAAAAAGCAAGCCCAACTTCTGCCGTTCAGGAAGTTGGACTCGCCTTTTTATGGTTTAGCGGACAGTAATAATTATTAAACAAGCTCTAAAAGAAACAGGAGGTATCCTCTGTTACCATCCGATGACACGGCATGATAACAATACGGATACCTCCTGTTTCTTTTATAGTTGCCGAGGCCTTATGACCTCTCTATGCATCAGCCGTGGTTTACGGCATCACAGGCTCGACATCGCTTGTCTCGATTCTCGACTCGATCTCGGCAGCCTCGTTGAAAGCGTCGGTGAACTCGTCCTTGCCTGACACCACTATGCGCTCGTAAGAGCGGAGTCCTGTGCCGGCGGGGATGAGGTGACCGCATATGACGTTCTCCTTCATGCCCTGCAGATAGTCGGTCTTGCCGTTGATCGCAGCCTCGTTGAGCACCTTGGTGGTCTCCTGGAAGGATGCGGCCGACATGAACGAGGATGTCTGCAGCGCGGCGCGGGTGATACCCTGAAGTATCTGCTCGGATGTCGCGGGTTGCGCGTCACGCACCACGATGGGCCGCAGGTCGCGACGCTTGAGCGATGAGTTCTCGTCACGGAGCTTGCGGGCTGTGATGATCTGACCCTTCTTGACATTCTCGCTGTCACCTGCGTCGGTGACAACTTTCTTGCCCCAGATACGGTCGTTCTCATCCATGAAGTCACGCTTGTCGACAATCTGCTGCTCGAGGAATCCGGTGTCGCCCGGATCGAGGATGTTGACCTTGCGCATCATCTGGCGCACGATCACCTCGAAGTGCTTGTCGTTGATCTTCACACCCTGCATGCGATACACATCCTGAACCTCATTTACTATGTACTCCTGTACGGCAGTCGGGCCCATGATGTTGAGGATATCGGCGGGGGTGATGGCACCGTCGGACAGAGGTGTGCCGGCACGCACGTAATCGTTCTCCTGCACGAGGATCTGCTTCGACAGCGGCACGAGATATTTCTTGGTCTCGCCAAGCTTGGAAGTGACAGCGATCTCGCGGTTGCCGCGCTTGACCTTTCCGAAGTGCACTTCGCCGTCGATTTCCGACACGATAGCGGGATTGGACGGGTTGCGGGCCTCGAAGAGCTCGGTGACACGGGGCAGACCGCCGGTGATGTCGCCGGCGCCGCCAGTGGCGCGAGGGATCTTGACGAATATCTCGCCGGCCTTCACATCCTGGTTCTCGTCGACCATGAGGTGGGCACCCACAGGGAGCGCGTAGGTCTTGACGATCTCTCCGGATGCGTCCACGATGTTGGCCTCAGGAACCTTGCCACGTTCTTTCGACTCGATAATGATCTTTTCACGTATGCCGGTCTGCTCGTCGGCCTCTACGCGGTAGGTGACATTCTCCTCAAGGTTGGAGTAACGCACCTTACCGCCAACTTCGCTGACAATGACAGCGTTGAAGGGGTCCCACTCGCATATCACATCACCCTTGGTGACCTTGGATTCGCTATCGAAATAGAGCTTGGCACCATAGGGGATATTGGCGTTGGTGAGCATCATCTTGGTTGTGGGGTCGATGATTCGCATCTCGGCGAGTCGGCCTATCACCACTTCGACATTGCGTCCCTTGGCATCAACCTCGTCGGTGCGCACCGTGCGGAGCTCATCGATCTCAAGGATACCGTCGTAACGCGAGGTGAGCGAGTTGACAGCGGCGATATTGGAAGCCACACCACCGACGTGGAACGTACGGAGGGTAAGCTGTGTACCGGGCTCGCCGATGGACTGGGCTGCAATCACGCCGACAGCCTCGCCCATCTGCACCATACGGTGTGTGGCAAGGTTACGGCCGTAGCACTTGGCGCACACGCCGCGCTTTGACTCGCAGGTGAGCACCGAACGGATCTCGACTGATTCGATAGGCGATGCGTTGATGCGGTCGGCAGCTGCGTCGTTGATCTCTTCGCCAGCCTCCACGATGACCTCGCCGTTGGTGGGATCGACGATGTCATGGACAGATACACGACCGAGGATGCGCTCGCCGAGCGAAGCAACCACCTCGTCGTTGTTCTTGATCTCGGTGCACACGAGGCCGCGGAGTGTACCGCAGTCCTCCTCGTTGATGATGACGTCGTGGGCCACATCGACGAGACGGCGGGTGAGGTAACCTGCGTCGGCAGTCTTAAGCGCGGTATCGGCAAGACCCTTGCGGGCACCGTGGGTAGAGATGAAGTACTCGAGCACCGACAGTCCCTCCTTGAAGTTCGCAAGAATAGGGTTCTCGATGATCTGACCGCCCTCGGCACCGCTCTTCTGCGGCTTCGCCATAAGACCACGCATACCGGAGAGCTGACGTATCTGGTCCTTCGATCCACGGGCACCGGAGTCGAGCATCATGTACACGGAGTTGAATCCCTGCTGGTCCTCCTTCATCTGCTTCATAAGGGTGTCGGCCAGACGGGAGTTGACATGTGTCCAGATGTCGATGATCTGGTTGTATCGTTCATTGTTGGTGATGAAGCCCATGGAGTAGTTGTTCATCACCTCATTGACCTGCTCGTAGCCTTCGCGAACGTACTGCTCCTTCTCGGCCGGGATAAGCACGTCACCGAGGTTGAAGGACAGTCCGCCCTTGAACGCCATGTAGTAACCGAGGTTCTTGATGTCGTCAAGGAACTTGGCCGAGCGGGGTATGCCGCAATATTTGATAACCCTGGATATGATGGTGCGCAGAGACTTCTTTGAGAGGATCTCGTTGACATAGCCAATCTCCTTGGGCACATACTGGTTGACAAGCACACGGCCCACCGAGGTATTCTCGATAAGACGCTTGCAGGGATTGCCCTGCTCGTCGATATCATCGACGACAACCGAGACGGGGGCATGGAGGGTGACACGGCCTTCGTTGTAGGCGATCTCAGCCTCTTCGGGTCCGTAGAACTTCAGGCCCTCACCCTTGTCGCCTGAGCGGAGCTTGGTGATGTAGTAGAGGCCGAGCACCATGTCCTGCGAAGGCACGGTGATAGGCGCGCCGTTGGCGGGGTTGAGGATGTTGTGCGATCCGAGCATGAGGAGCTGGGCCTCAAGCACGGCCTCGTTGCCGAGAGGAAGGTGCACGGCCATCTGGTCACCGTCGAAGTCAGCGTTGAACGCGGTACATGCGAGCGGGTGGAGCTGTATGGCCTTGCCCTCGATCATCTTGGGCTGGAATGCCTGGATACCGAGACGGTGAAGTGTCGGGGCACGGTTGAGGAGCACCGGGTGGCCCTTCATCACGTATTCAAGGATGTCCCATACAACGGGTTCCTTGCGGTCAACGATCTTCTTGGCACTCTTTACAGTCTTCACTATTCCGCGCTCTATGAGCTTGCGTATAACGAACGGCTTGTAAAGCTCGGCCGCCATATACTTAGGTATGCCGCACTCGTGCATCTTGAGCTCCGGACCGACGACGATCACCGAACGGGCCGAGTAGTCGACACGCTTTCCGAGAAGGTTCTGACGGAAGCGGCCCTGCTTGCCCTTGAGCGAGTCGGAGAGCGACTTCAGGGGTCGGTTGGCTTCGGTCTTGACAGCCGACGACTTGCGTGAGTTGTCGAGCAGAGAGTCCACAGCCTCCTGAAGCATGCGCTTCTCGTTACGGAGGATCACTTCAGGAGCCTTGATCTCGATGAGACGCTTCAGACGGTTGTTACGTATGATCACACGACGGTAAAGGTCGTTAAGGTCGGATGTGGCGAAACGTCCGCCGTCCAGGGGCACGAGAGGGCGAAGCTCGGGGGGGATCACAGGCACAGCCTGGAGTATCATCCACTCGGGTTTGTTGCGGTCGCGCGAGGCGCGGAACGATTCCACTACCTGCAGACGCTTGAGGGCTTCAGTCTTACGCTGCTGCGAACCCTCGGCGTTGGCCTGGTCACGCAGAGCATAGGATAGATCGTCGAGGTCAAGCTCCTTGAGGAGATCGTAGATGGCCTCGGCACCCATCTTGGCGACAAACTTGTCGGGGTTGCCGTCCTCGAGCATCTGATTCTCGCGGGGGAGATGGTCTATGATGTCGAAGTACTCTTCCTCGGTGAGGAGGTCGAGCTTGGCCACCGGCTTCTCGGGATTGAGCTCGGCTGCCGCTCCGGGATTGATCACGACGTAGCGTTCGTAATAGATCACAGCGTCGAGCTTCTTGGAGGGGAGACCTAACAGGTAGCCTATCTTGTTGGGGAGTGAACGGAAGTACCAGATATGGGCCACGGGCACAACGAGCTTGATGTGACCCATACGCTCGCGGCGCACTTTCTTCTCGGTGACCTCTACCTTACAACGGTCACAAGTGATACCCTTGTAACGGATGCGCTTGTACTTTCCGCAATGGCACTCGTAGTCCTTGACAGGACCGAAGATCGCCTCGCAGAACAGACCGTCGCGCTCGGGCTTGTAGGTGCGGTAGTTGATGGTCTCGGGTTTCAGCACTTCGCCGCTTGACTGCTCGAGAATCTCCTCGGGGGATGCGAGTCCGATGGAGATCTTCGAGAATCCGGTTTTCTGTTTATTGTCTTTTCTAAAAGCCATATATAATATTATGGATATCGATTATCAAAAAGTGTGTTACTGCTCAAGCTTGATGCTGAGACCGAGGCCGCGGAGCTCGTGGAGGAGCACATTGAGCGACTCGGGGATGCCGGCGGCGGGCATAGGCTCGCCCTTGACGATCGCCTCGTAGGTCTTGGAACGTCCGGTGACATCATCACTCTTGACAGTGATGATCTCCTGGAGCACGTGTGACGCGCCGAATGCCTCGAGCGCCCATACCTCCATCTCTCCGAAACGCTGTCCGCCGAACTGGGCTTTACCGCCGAGAGGCTGCTGGGTGATGAGCGAGTACGGACCGATGGAACGTGCGTGCATCTTGTCCTCGACCATGTGGCCGAGCTTAAGCATGTAGATCACACCTACTGTAGCCGGCTGGTCGAAACGTTCGCCGGTGCCGCCATCGTAGAGATATGTCTTGCCGTAGCGCGGAAGCCCAGCCTTGTCGGTCCACTCGTTGAGGTTCTCGAGGGTGGCTCCGTCGAAGATCGGGGTTGCAAACTTCTCGCCGAGCTCACGGCCGGCCCATCCGAGCACAGTCTCGAATATCTGTCCGAGGTTCATACGCGAAGGCACACCCAGAGGGTTGAGCACGATATCCACGGGGGTACCGTCGGCGAGGAAAGGCATATCCTCCTGACGCACGATGCGTGACACGATACCCTTGTTGCCGTGACGTCCTGCCATCTTGTCGCCCACACTGATCTTACGTTTCTTTGCCACGTAGACCTTGGCGAGCTTCATGATTCCCGATGGCAGATCATCGCCTATGGATATGTCATATTTCTTGCGGCGGTGTGAAGCCTCTATCTCCTTGCTCTTGCGCAGATAGTTGACTATGGTTGCGCGTATGAGGTCATTCTTATGAGCGTCGGCGGTCCACTTCGACAGGTTGATGGTGTCGTAGTCGATCTCCTTGAGAGTGCCGGCGGCAAACTTGGCTCCCTTGGGTATGATGTCGCTGCCGAGGAAATCCTTGACGCCCTGCGAGGTCTTGCCTTCGGTGAGTGTCATAAGTTTCTTGACAAGGATATCCTTGAGGTTGTTCTGACGCTCTTCGTACTCCTCGTCGAGTTTGGGGAGCACTGCGCTCGATGCCTTCTTGGTCTTCTTTTTCTCGGCTTTCTGATACAGGTGTGTGCCTATCACAACGCCCTTGAGCGACGGGGATGCCTTGAGCGAAGCGTCCTTGACATCGCCGGCCTTGTCGCCGAAGATGGCGCGGAGCAGCTTCTCCTCGGGGGTGGGATCGCTCTCTCCCTTAGGCGTGATCTTGCCGATCATTATGTCGCCGGGGATGATGTGTGCGCCCACACGCACGATGCCGCGCTCGTCGAGGTCCTTGGTAGCGTCCTCGCTGACGTTGGGTATATCGGAGGTAAGCTCCTCCATTCCGCGCTTGGTCTCGCGTACTTCGAGGGTGAAGTCGTCGACATGGACTGATGTGAGTATGTCCTCCTTGACCACACGCTCGTTGAGCACGATGGCGTCCTCATAGTTGTAACCCTTCCAGGGCATGAACGCCACTTTGAGGTTACGTCCAAGAGCGAGCTCGCCGTTCTCGGTGGAGTAGCCCTCGGTGAGTATGTCACCCTTCTGCACGCGCTGTCCCTTGTTGCATATGGGGCGAAGGTCGATAGTGGTGCTCTGGTTGGTCTTGCGGAACTTGGGCAGGTGGTATTCCTTGACGCTGTCCTCGAATGCCACGAACTCTTCCTCTTCGGTGCGGTCATAGCGTATGCGGATGACAGTGGCGTCGACGAACTCGATGACACCGGCCCCCTCGGCCATGATCTGTGTGCGGGAGTCGCGTATGAGCTGGCCCTCTATGCCTGTGCCGACAATCGGGCTCTCGCTGCGCATGAGGGGCACCGCCTGACGCATCATGTTGGAGCCCATGAGGGCACGGTTGGCGTCGTCATGCTCGAGGAACGGGATGAGCGATGCGGCAATCGATGCTATCTGAGCGGGCGACACGTCCATGAGCTCCACCTGATCGGGTGAAACGATAGGGAAATCGGCGTCCATACGTGCCTTCACGCGGTCGTTGACGAAGTGGCCCTCGTCATCAACAGGAGCATTGCCCTGAGCGATGATCTTGCCCTCCTCAACCTCGGCAGTCATGTACACGACATCGTCGTTGTTGAGGTCGACCTTTCCGTCCTTCACCTCGCGGTAGGGGGTCTCTATGAAGCCGAGGTCATTGATCTTGGCATAGACACAGAGCGAGGAGATAAGACCGATGTTAGGTCCTTCAGGTGTCTCGATAGGACAGAGACGTCCGTAGTGGGTATAGTGCACGTCACGCACCTCGAATCCGGCACGCTCACGCGACAGACCGCCGGGGCCGAGTGCCGACAGACGACGCTTGTGGGTAATCTCGGCCAGAGGATTGGTCTGGTCCATGAACTGCGACAGCGCGTTGGTGCCGAAGAACGAGTTGATGACGCTCGATATTGTCTTGGCGTTGATGAGGTCGATGGGGGTGAACACCTCGTTGTCGCGCACATTCATGCGCTCGCGGATGGTGCGTGACATACGTGCCAGACCCACGCCGAACTGGTTGTAAAGCTGCTCGCCTACGGTGCGCACACGACGGTTGCTCAGGTGGTCGATATCGTCGACATCAGTCTTGGAGTTGATAAGCTCTATGAGATACTTGATGATGGCGATTATGTCCTCCTTGGTGAGCACCTTCACATCCATGGATGTGGTGAGCCCGAGTTTCTTGTTGATGCGGTAGCGGCCCACCTCGCCGAGATCGTAACGCTTTTCGGAGAAGAACAGGTTGGTGATCACCTCGCGCGCGCTCGCATCGTCCGGCGGCTCGGCGTTGCGCAGCTGCCTGTAGATGTACTGGATAGCCTCCTTCTCTGAGTTGGTGGCATCCTTCTGGAGAGTGTTGAATATTATCTTGTAGTCAGCGGTATTGGCATCTTCCTTGTGCAGGAGGATTGTCTGCACCCCTGAGTTGAGGATGTTTTCGATATCGTCCTCCTCTATGACGCTTTCACGGTCGAGTATCACCTCGTTGCGCTCTATTGAGGCTACCTCACCGGTGTCCTCGTCGACGAAGTCCTCGGCCCATGTCTTGAGGACACGTGCGGCGAGTTTGCGTCCGACAGCCTTCTTGAGGTTGGTCTTGTTGACCTTCACCTCCTCGGCAAGCCCGAAGATCTCGATGATGTCCTTGTCGCTCTCAAGGCCTATGGCACGGAGCAGGGTGGTCACAGGGAGTTTTTTCTTACGGTCGATGTAAGCATACATCACGTTGTTGATGTCAGTGGCAAACTCTATCCAGCTGCCGCGGAACGGTATGATACGCGCGCTGTAGAGCTTGGTGCCGTTGGCATGGGTGCTCTGTCCGAAGAACACGCCAGGCGAACGGTGGAGCTGCGACACCACGACACGCTCGGCACCGTTGATCACGAAGGTGCCTTTGTCGGTCATATAGGGGATAGCTCCGAGATACACGTCCTGGATCACAGTGGCAAAGTCCTCGTGGTCAGGATCGGTGCAGTAGAGCTTCAGCTTTGCCTTGAGGGGCACGCTGTAGGTGAGACCTCGCTCCAGGCACTCGTCGATAGTGTAGCGGGGGGGATCAATGTAATAGTCGAGGAACTCGAGCACAAAGTTGTTGCGGGTGTCAGCGATGGGGAAGTTCTCGGCAAACACATTGTAGAGGCCCTCGTTGTTACGCTTCTCCGGCGGAGTGTCGAGCTGAAGGAAATCCTGGAAGGACTTCAGCTGCACCTCGAGGAAGTCGGGGTAAGGGAGGGGATTTTTGACCGTCGCAAAATTTACGCGCGGCTTGATGGCTTTGGTGTCTGACATCTAAAAATTATCTGTTTAACTATATTTAACTACCAGATTAAACCTAATTTGCAATGATTCAGCGGTTATACCCGTTCTGAGGCTTGTAAAGTGGAGAGCAAGGCTTAACTTTTATTTATAAATATAATTATTTATGATTTTTTAATCAAAGGAGGAGTGTCTTAACGCAAACAGGTTAAGAGACACCCGGAGGTGAATCTTAACCCTGATAGTTGCGATGTCACGCGCTATGCGGCTACACGAGCCACCGTGCGCGACTTATTTTCGGATGGTGATAGCTTATTTGAGCTCAACCTCGGCACCAGCCTCTTCGAGCTGCTTCTTGAGGCCCTCGGCATCAGCCTTGGCAACGCCTTCCTTGATAACAGAGGGTGCGCCGTCAACCATCTCCTTAGCCTCCTTAAGGCCAAGACCTGTGAGTTCCTTAACGAGCTTCACAACAGCGAGCTTGCTTGCGCCGGCTGCCTTGAGCACTACGTCAAATGAGGTCTTCTCCTCGGCAGCGGGAGCACCTGCTGCGGGACCAGCTGCTACTGCTACAGCTGCAGCTGCGGGTTCGATGCCGTATTCGTCCTTGAGGATCTGAGCGAGTTCGTTGACTTCCTTAACGGTGAGATTAACGAGTTGTTCTGCAAAAGCTTTGAGATCTGCCATGATTGTATTGGTGTTTTGTTGTTTTTGTTTTGTGTTGAAAGGTGTGATGTGGGGGTGGTTGAGACTATGCCTCCTTCTTTGAGAGGGTCTCGAGTATGCCATGAAGCTTGTTTGCGCCGGACTGGAGACCGGAAACAACATTCTTGGCGGGTGACTGGAGAAGAGCGATGACATCGGCGATGAGCTCGTTCTTGCTCTTGATAGCCTCAAGCGTGCTAAGCTGATCGGCACCTACGTAAACTGTCTCCTCGACATAAGCGGCCTTGAAAGCGGGGAGCTTGGCGTCCTTGTCCTTCTTGAGGATCTCCTTGATGAGCTTGGCGGGCGCATTGCCGACATTGCTGAGCATCAGAGAGGTGGATCCGTGGAGGGCACCGTAAAGCTCGGAGTAGTCAGCCTCGAGGCTCTCGAGAGCCTTGTGGAGAAGGCTGTTCTTGACTACCATGAGCTTCACCTCGGCCTTGTTGCAGGCACGGCGAAGTGCTGTGGTCTTCTCTGCGTCAAGGCCTGCGGTCTCAACGAGATAGAAACAGCTGTACTCCTCGATAGTCTTGGCTATGTTCTGGATAGCTATGATTTTATCTTCCTTTTTCATTTTGTTCAGTCAGCTTTAGATGGATTACTCATCAATCGACTTGGGGTCGATCTTGATGCCCGGACTCATGGTGCTTGAAAGATAAATGCTCTTGATGTAGGTACCCTTGGCGGTAGCGGGCTTGAGCTTGATGAGGGTATTGATGAACTCGCGGACATTCTCGCGCGCAGCCTGAGGGTCGAACGACACCTTGCCTACGGAAGAGTGAACGATACCGTTCTTGTCAACCTTGAAGTCGATCTTACCTTTCTTGACCTCCTCCACAGCCTTGGCCACGTCGACGGTCACAGTGCCGCTCTTGGGGTTAGGCATCAGGCCGCGGGGACCGAGGATACGGCCGAGGGCACCGATCTTACCCATGATAGCGGGTTGGGTGATGATGACATCAATGTCGGTCCATCCGCCCTTGATCTTGTCAATATACTCATCAAGGCCTACGTAGTCAGCACCGGCAGCCTTGGCGGCAGCCTCGGCGTCAGAGTTGCAGAGCACGAGAACGCGCACCTGCTTGCCTGTTCCGTTGGGGAGTGTGACAACGCCACGCACCATCTGGTTGGCCTTGCGGGGGTCTACGCCGAGGCGGACATCAACGTCCAGCGAGGCGTCAAACTTGGTGAAGGTGATCTCCTTTACGAGGTCTACAGCTTCTGCAAGCGTGTAGAACTTCCCTGCATCAACCTTCTCCTGGGCAATCTTTTGATTTTTGGTCAGTTTACTCATGTCAATTGAAGATTAAATGTTTTCGGGAAATGTTCCTTTCACAGTTATACCCATGCTTCTGGCAGTACCGGCAACCATACGCATTGCCGATGCAACGTTGAAACAGTTCAAATCAGGCATCTTGTCCTCAGCAATTGTCTTTACCTGATCCCAGGTGATCTCCGCAACCTTGTTACGGTTGGGCTGAGCGGAACCGCTCTTGATCTTGGAAACCTCAAGGAGCTGAACGGCAACAGGAGGAGTCTTGACTATGAAGTCAAAGCTCTTGTCGGTGTAATAAGTGATTACTACAGGGAGCACCTTGCCGGCCTTGTCCTGAGTGCGGGCATTGAATTGCTTGCAAAACTCCATGATGTTGATACCCTTTGAACCGAGGGCCGGACCAACTGGAGGAGAGGGGTTTGCTGCGCCTCCCTTGATTTGCAATTTGATCTGTCCAGCAATTTCTTTAGCCATGATAAATCTAAATTTTTTGTTAATGATTCGGTTAAAACGATGCCATCTCTAACAGAGATCCGCATGGACGCTGCGTAACCAATGTCCTGCCTCTTTCTATTGTCGTGACATCTCCCGTGGCACCGGGCATCTCTCACACACTCATCCTCTCCCTTGTCACTTTCGCGCCACGGAAGGGGTTGATATACCGAGCATGTTGCCGAGATCTGCGACCGGCAGCCGCGCGACAATTATTCACGCACCACTTGCGAGTTCTCGAGTTCGAGCGGAGTCTTGCGCCCGAAGATCTTGACCATCACCTTGAGTTTCTTCTTCTCACGATTGACTTCCTCGATGATTCCGTCAAATCCTGAGAACGGACCTGAAGTCACCTTGACAGCCTCGCCTACCATATAGTCATTTCCTTCAGCCACAGCGTCGAGCATCTCGTCGGCTGCACCGAGCATGCGGCGCACCTCTGATTCGCGCAACGATTCGGGCGCAGCATCCTTGCCACGTCCGCGCAGGAAGTCAATGACATTAGTGGTATTGCGGAGCTCGTAAAGGACTTCCCCGGTAAGAATACACTCGACAAACACGTAGCCGGAGTAGAGATTCTTCTCCTTGACCACTTTCTTGCCGTTCTTCACCGACATAACCTTCTCGGTAGGTATCAGCACCTGAAAGACGTAGTCGCCAAGACCGGTGTTGCGGATAGCTCCGTCAAGCACCTCTTTAACCTTAGCTTCTTTACCTGAGATGGCGCGAAGCACATACCAAGCTTTCTTCAATTCTTCAGCCATTGCCGTGATTAACCAGATAGGGGTTACTGTCCGAGTGAGTAGATAAAGTGCATGATGGTGTCGACCACCTGATCCATAACGAAGATGATCGCTGCTATAATAATGGAAGCGATAAGCACGATCACCGCGCTCTTGATCAGCTGGGTCTTAGAAGGCCAAGAAGTCTTATACCGGAGCTCGGTATATGACTCCTCGATATCCGTAAGCAGTTTTAGTTTACTCATTTGCGTCTGTTTTTAGCACGGGAAGAGAGGCTCGAACTCCCGACACCTGGTTTTGGAGACCAGTGCTCTACCAACTGAGCTATTCCCGTATGTCAAAGAAACCGGACCGACCGGAAGTCAATTATGGCACGCCTCGCAGAGGGCCCGGTTTCTTTTTAGGTTTATCGAGATAACACCCGTTTTCGGAGAGTATTATTCAAGGATTTCGGTGATCTGACCGGAACCTACTGTACGTCCGCCCTCACGGATAGCGAAGCGAAGACCTGCATCGCAAGCAACCGGGTTGATGAGCTCAACGTTGATCTCAACGTGGTCACCGGGCATAACCATCTCTACACCTTCGGGGAGTGTGATCTCACCGGTAACGTCAAGTGTACGGATGTAGAACTGGGGACGATAGTGGTTGTGGAAAGGAGTGTGACGGCCGCCTTCCTCTTTCTTGAGGATATAGACGGAAGCCTTGAACTTGCTGTGGGGCTTAACAACACCCGGGTGGCAGATTACCATACCGCGCTTGATGTCCTTCTTGTCGATACCACGGAGGAGGAGACCTACGTTGTCACCAGCTTCGCCCTGATCGAGGAGCTTGCGGAACATCTCGACACCGGTAACGACTGACTTCATGTCAGCACCAAGACCCATGATCTGGACCTCGTCACCTACCTTCACGATACCTGTCTCGATACGACCGGTAGCAACAGTGCCACGACCTGTGATTGAGAACACGTCCTCAACAGGCATAAGGAAGGGCTTGTCGATATCGCGGGGAGGCAGGGGGATCCAGGTGTCAACAGCGTCCATGAGCTCCATCACCTTCTCTTCCCACTGGGGCTCGCCATTGAGAGCGCCGAGGGCAGAACCGCGGATGATAGGAGTGTTGTCGCCGTCATATTCGTAAGACGAAAGAAGATCGCGCATTTCCATCTCTACGAGATCGAACATCTCCTCGTCGTCAACCATGTCACACTTGTTGAGGAACACAACGAGACGGGGAACGTTCACCTGACGGGCGAGAAGGATGTGCTCGCGGGTCTGGGGCATGGGACCGTCGGTTGCAGCTACCACGATGATAGCACCGTCCATCTGAGCGGCACCGGTAACCATGTTCTTCACATAGTCAGCGTGTCCCGGGCAGTCTACGTGAGCATAGTGGCGGTTAGCTGTCTCATACTCTACGTGAGCGGTGTTGATTGTGATACCACGTTCTTTCTCCTCGGGAGCGTTGTCGATCTGGTCGAATGACTTAACCTCGGAGAGACCCTTCTTTGCGAGCACTGTGGTGATGGCTGCGGTAAGAGTAGTCTTGCCATGGTCAACGTGTCCGATGGTACCGATGTTTACATGCGGCTTCGTTCTTTCGAATTTTTCTTTTGCCATAACTTTGCTATTATTGCTTGATTAATGATTGCGTTTTCGACAAGACGCCACGATAGCGTTAACGCACTACCGGGGCGGCATTTCTTGATTTGAGATGGAGCCGATGGCGGGATTTGAACCCGCGACCTCTTCCTTACCAAGGAAGTGCTCTACCCCTGAGCTACATTGGCATTGTGTCTTGATTGGAAAAGTGGAGCGGAAGACGAGGCTCAAACTCGCGACCCTCAGCTTGGAAGGCTGATGCTCTATCAACTGAGCTACTTCCGCAAAGTTAGTTGTGTGGGCGAAGATGGATTCGAACCACCGAAGGTATAAACCAGCAGATTTACAGTCTGCCCCATTTGGCCACTCTGGTATTCGCCCTAATTCACTAACAGTTTAGTTGAGCCTCTTGTCGGATTCGAACCAACGACCCCGAGATTACAAATCACGTGCTCTGGCCAACTGAGCTAAAGAGGCAACAATTCTATGTTCTCAGCAATCAAGCACAAGTGTTTTTCTCAATTGCGATGCAAAATTACAACGAAATATTTTACCGTGCAAATATTTTCGCAACTTTTTTCGCACCATTTTCCCACGGACATCCATACATCGGCCAAACACCCGCCCGGATGGGCCGATACACCTATATAATATTATTGGCCATTTACTTTATGGCATTTATTATCGGCGCACGAAACCGGCCTTCCGATCATATGGATATGCCAAACTCATGCTTGACCTCCTCCATCACAAATGTAGACTCAAAGGTGAGCACGACCTCCATCGCGCCAAGCACATTGAGTGCGAACTCCCTATAAGCCCTCATGCTCGGCACCTGAATCTTAAGCAGATAGTCGAAACGGCCCGAGATGTTGTAGCACTCGGTGACTTCCCGAAGCCCGCGCATCACGGCGGCAAATTCCGATGCATTCTCCTTATTCTGCTGCTTGAGCGTCACACTGCAATACACCGTGAAGCCCATATTCAGCTTCTCCTCGTCAAGAACTGCGACATAGGCTTTGATGTAGCCCTCGCGTTCAAGCCGCCTGAATCTTTCGTAAACAGGAGTGGACGAAAGGTTTACCTGCGCGCCTATCTCCTTAAGCGTGAGGCGAGCGTTCTGCTGAAGCAGGCGAAGTATCTTGACATCAGTGTCATCAAGCCGTTCTATAGCGGTAGCCATTGCTTCTTTCTCGATAATTAGTATGAATCTGTGAATGCTTGGGATTTCTTAAGATTTCCACCTGCAAATATAGTTAAGTTTTCTATAAATCTCCAAACATTTGCAGAATTATTTTCCATCATTTTCACAGTAAAAACAATGTCTGGGCCACGCATTCACAGCGACACCCCATTTTCCCCGCAGACGCCATACTAAAATACGACACAGGCACCGGCCGGCCCCACACCGCGAAAGTCCACATGGGGAACCGGGCCTCATTCAGCCAATCAATCTTAGCTCCCCTGTAAACGAATCCATTATATAGCCGCCCACCTTGACATCGTGCGCCATTAGCGGATGGTTGCGGATAAGGTCAACCGTCTCGGCAACAGCCGCTTCAGTCTCCTCGAATCCATGAAGCCAGCCATCGAGGTCTATACCGCAATGACGCATCAGCGAGACATGCTCCTCACTCACTCCACGTTCACGCATCAGATGCAGCATCTCCTCGGCATTCATCCCCTGTACACCGCAACCGGTGTGCCCTATCACCATTATCTCATTCACCCCCAGCTCATACACCGCTACAAGCAGCGAGCGCATGGTCGAGTCGAATGGGTTGGTGATCGTACCGCCTGCATTCTTTATGATCTTCACATCACCGTTGCGCAGCCCGAGAGCAGCCGGAAGCAGCTCCACAAGACGTGTGTCCATACAGGTAACTATGGCAATCTTCTTGTCGGGATACTTCGACGTGGCAAACTTCTCATAACCTTTCTGCGCCACAAACTCACGATTGTGCCTGAGAATCTCTTCTATTATCATAACAGATCACTTTTTATAACATATTTCTCTGCAGCAGCAAATATACGCATAATCGCCAGCACCTCCAAACCACTGTACCCACAGCAATCGTCGCCACGCAATCTCGAAACCGCTCTCAATCAGCTATATCACAATCAGATAAGTTCCCACAGCAATAACATAGTCAAATATCCCACATTATTGTCCGTTTGGTCCTATTCGGCACCGAGCTTCTTGACTTTCAAATAAAAAGACACTATATTTGTCAAATCACGTTTTAACACATAGTCCCCATGAAAAAAATTCTTCTCTCTGATGTTTCTGACATGCATAGTCAGTATTCCCATACTTAAAGCAGCGGATGACCCGATTCCACCTCCTGTGGAAAAACGCAGATATGTATGCGAAGTCGGTTTAGACCCATTATATGATTCAAAAGTCGAATGGCATTATCCTGCAGAAGGGCTCTTTACATGGGTGGTAACCGCCAGCCTTGAAGACAGAAGTTTTTTCGCATATCTGACATGCCATAACCCAGTAAAAAACGGACAGAAAGAAACCCATTTAGTCGCAGCATACGCCAAGTCATACATATACGTCCATGGCAGACAATGGCAATTCGGATGGGTTGACGAATACCACAATTTTGACAGAGCCATAAAACTATGGCATTTTTCAGCTTCCCTAAAAGAGAATTATGAGCCATGGCAATTAGCCATTTTCATATGCTTTGACGACTTGGAAGAAAATCCGCCAATCATAGCAGCCTATAAGCAACAGCAAAATAATCATCATTAATACATAACTCAACTATGAAACATTGCATTTTCATCACCATTCTTGCCTTGATAGGCATGGCATCATGTTCGAGCCATGAAGAGCTTGCATCAACCACCTCTACCAAGCTTGATAAAGAAATGGCCTCTTCACTGCCAGTACCAATAGCCACCGCAAAGATGTTGGTCGACAACAACTCATTTATTGATGTCGACATGGAAGCTCACGACAGAGCCACAGTCGAGAACTACAATCCCAAAATACCCGGGTCATACAAGATCGCAGCAGAGCTCTATCCCGAAGAGGAAGCTCTGTCCAGAGCTGCTCTATACCGTTATTACAGCAAACTATCCATTATTGACGGACAATGGATATGTTCAGCAAAAAAAGCCTCAGATCTAAATATGTCGGAGCGCACCTTCAACTATATGAACGACAATATCAATAATTTAAACGAACAAGCAAAACAAGCTCGCGAAGAAGGCATGACTGTACGTATGCCAGAAATCACAGCCGAATATCTAAAATCTCTTATCGAATATTAAAACATTACACTCTGAAATAATGGGCAGGGCGTTTGCCCTGCCCATTTCATGCTTTGAAAATATTCATCCGCGCGATCTCATCACCGCTGAATTTCAGTTTGCGAAAATTGATATAAATCACTACCTTTGCGGTCTCGAAACCAAAAATCTATGTACAGGACAAATACATGCGGAGAACTCCGCCTGAGCGACGCCGGCCGTGAAGTGACCCTTGCCGGCTGGGTGCAGAGGACACGCAAGATGGGCGGAATGACTTTCGTCGATCTACGTGACCGCTACGGCATCACGCAAATAGTATTTGAGAGCGACGCCGACGCCGCCCTCTGCGATACCGCCAACCATCTTGGACGCGAATGGGTGATCCAGGTCACAGGCACCGTCACCGAGCGCACAAGCAAGAACCCGCACCTCCCCACAGGCGACATTGAGATAATAGCCCGTGAACTCAAGGTGCTCAACCGAAGCGAAGTCCCGCCGTTCACCATCGAGGACGACACCGACGGAGGCGACGACCTGCGCATGAAATACCGTTACCTCGACCTGCGACGCTCATGCGTGCGCCGCAACCTCGAGCTGCGCCACCGCATGGCATTCGAGATACGCCGTTATCTCGACTCCAAAGGCTTCCTTGAGGTGGAGACACCTGTGCTAATAAAGTCCACACCCGAGGGCGCACGTGACTTCGTGGTGCCCTCACGCATGAACCCCGGACAGTTCTACGCCCTGCCACAGTCGCCACAGACATTCAAGCAGCTGCTAATGGTCAGCGGATTTGACCGCTACTTCCAGATAGTGAAATGCTTCCGCGACGAGGACCTCCGCGCCGACCGCCAGCCCGAATTCACACAGATAGACTGCGAGATGTCGTTCGTGACTCAGGAAGACGTCCTGCAGATGTTCGAAGGACTTGTAAAGCATATATTCAAATATGTCAAGGACATAGATTTTACAGAACCGTTCCCCCGCATCACATGGGCCGATGCGATGCGCCTCTACGGATCCGACAAACCCGACACACGCTTCGGAATGGAATTCGTGGAGATAAAGGACCTCACAGGCGGCAAAGGCTTCTCAGTGCTTGACGACGCCGAATATGTCGGAGCGATCGTAGCCCCCGGATGCGCCGGCTACACCCGCAAACAGCTCGACCAGCTCACCGACTTCGTGAAGCGTCCACAGATCGGGGCCAAAGGAATGATGTGGGTCAAGATCGAAGAGGACGGCTCCATCAAATCGTCAGTATCGAAATTCTACACCGAGGAAGAGCTCCGCGCATGGGCCGACCGCGCCGGAGCCGGCAAGGGGGATCTCATGCTGATCCTTGCCGGGCCGACAATGAAGACCCGCAAGCAGCTGTGTGAACTGCGTCTCGAGATGGGCTCACGTCTCGGACTGCGCGACCCGCAGAAATTCTCATGCCTCTGGGTCATCGACTTCCCCCTCTTCGAATGGGACGACGAGACACAGCGTTACTACGCTATGCACCATCCGTTCACCTCACCCAATCCCGATGACGTGCATCTGCTTGACACCGACACCGGCGCAGTGCGTGCCACAGCCTATGACATGGTGGTCAACGGCAACGAGCTCGGAGGAGGCTCCATACGTATCCATGAGGCAGAACTTCAGGACCACATGTTCCGCCTGCTCGGCCTAAGCGAAGAGGACGCACAGTACAAGTTCGGCTTCCTCATGAACGCATTCAAGTACGGCGCACCCCCACACGGAGGCCTCGCATTCGGCTTCGACCGCTTCGTGTCGATACTCGCCGGGCTCGACTCCATACGCGACGTCATAGCGTTCCCCAAGAACAACTCGGGACGCGACATGATGATCGACGCACCCTCGTCAATCGACGACAGCCAGCTCGACGAGCTCCAGATCAAGCTCGACCTCAAAGAATGACCCACAATGATATAATCGCAGCCATAGAGGCCTATGCCGACCCTTCGCTTCAGGAATCCTGGGACAACACGGGCTGGCAGACGACCCCGATGGGAAGCTCGGACGAATGTTCGGGCGTAATGCTGTGTCTTGATGTCACCCCTGCCGTGGTTGAAGAAGCCATGGCGCAGGGGTGCAATCTTATAGTGTCACACCATCCCCTCATATTCAAAGGCCTGCGCACAATCACCGGAGCCACTCAGGCCGAGCGAGCCGTGATCCTCGCCATACGCCACGGCATAGCGGTCTATTCCAGCCACACCGCGCTTGACAGCGCGCCGGCAGGGGTAAGCCGCGAACTCGGATCGCTGCTTGGGCTCACCGACATGCGCCCCCTCGTCCCCGACAGACACGACCCCTCGGCCGGGCTCGGCATAATAAGCTCGCCTGCAGGTGGCACAATATCACCCGACTCTCTGATCGAAGCAGTCAAGAGAGTGTACGGCGCGCCAAAAGTGCGAGTGACAAGCGGACCCGAAGGGCTGTGCGAGATACACCACGTGGCTCTCTCAAGCGGATCAGGAGGAGAATTCATCATGACAGCCATAGCAGCCGGAGCGGAAGCCTACATATCCTCCGACATACGCTACCACGACTTTCTGGACCACGGACGCGACATACTCATCATCGACACAGGGCATTTTGAGAGCGAAATATGCACTAAATCAATTTTCTCACGCATTATTTCCCAAAAATTTCCTAACTTTGCAGTCCATACGGCCACGTGCGAACACAACCCAGTGACCTACGTGTGACACCAATGCACTGAAAACATAATCCACAAGGAATCAAAATCTTCACAACATATGGCCAAAGATCAAGCTAAAACCGACCAGGCTAACTCGGTGGAGCACCGCCTCCGCTCACTCTACGAGCTTCAGACAATCCTCTCGGAAATCGACCGCATCCGCACAATACGCGGCGAGCTGCCCGAAGAAGTGCGCGACCTGGAGGATGTTATCGCCGGGCTTCACACCCGCATCGACAAGTACAACCACGAGATCGAGGAGCTGCGCTCCATGTCGGCGCAGGAACAGGAAAAGATCAAGAACGCCGAGGCGCAGATAGCCACCTACAAGACACAGCTCGACAACGTGAGAAACAACCGCGAGTTTGACCTTCTCTCCAAAGAGATAGAATACCAGACTCTCGAGATCCAGCTCTCCGACAAGCGCATAGGCCAGTACGCCCGCGAGATCGAGACCAAGACTGCCGAGATCGCGTCAGCCGAAGAGAACCTCACCGACCGCAACATCATCCTCTCCGACAAGCGTCAGCAGCTCGAAGAGATAATCTCCGAGACAAAGAAGGACGAAGAGGTGCTCCGCACCAAAGCCAAGGACCTCGAGGCACGCATCGATGACCCCCGCACCCTCACGGCATTCAAGCGCATACGCAAGAACGCGCGCAACGGTCTCGGCGTGGTCTACATCCAGCGCAACGCATGCGGAGGATGCTTCAACCGCATCCCGCCGCAGAAACAGATGGAGATCAAGATGCACAAGAAGATAATAGTGTGCGAATACTGCGGACGCATCATGATAGATCCCGAGCTCGCAGGCATAACCCCCGACTCAACACAACAATAAGCCCCCTTACGACTCAATGGACAAGATTCAACCCGGGAAATACGTCGAGATAGCCTACGACCTGTACGCATCCCTGCCCGGACAGCCCGAAACACAGGTGCACACCGTGGAGGCTGACGAGCCCGAACGCTTCATCTACGGAGTCACACCCGGACTGATACCCGCGCTCGCCAAGGCTCTCGAAGGGCTATGCCAGGGAGAAGCATTCGATGTAAAAGTGGCAGCCGAGGACGGCATACCATTCAACCCCGATGACGTAGCGACACTTGACCGCGACCTGTTCCTTGACGACAAAGGCAAAATCGACCCCCGTGTCAAGCCGGGAGCGAAGATACCCATGTACACCGCCGACGGCTACCAGATCACAGGGACAGTCAAAGAAGTGACAGACCGGCATGTGACGATGGATTTCAACCATCCGCTCGTAGGACAGGCACTCCACTTCGCCAACGGCAAAATAGTCACCGTGCGTGACGCCACCCCTGAAGAGCTCCATCCGTCACGGTGTGGCGGAGGTTGCGGAGGATGCGGAGGCGGATGCGGATCCTCAGGCGACAGCGACAGCGGATGCTGCGACAACGGCGGATGCTGCGGCGGATGCAACTGACCATCCAATGCACAGGCATGCACACAACATACCCAATCCACACACACTCGACACAAATAAATCAACAAAACAGCATAAACCAATCCAATGGCAACAACTGCAGATTTTAAGAACGGCATGTGCCTCGACATCGACGGCCAATACTATTTCATAGTAGAATTCCTTCATGTAAAACCTGGCAAAGGCCCGGCTTTCGTACGTACAAAACTCAAAAACGTGCAGACAGGCCGCATCCTCGACAAGACCTGGAACTCAGGAGTCAAGGTCAATGAAGTGCGTATAGAGCGTCGCCCTTACCAGTACAGCTACAAGGACGACATGGGCTATCACTTCCTCCACACCGAGACATGGGAAGAAGTGATCATCCCCGGCGAAAGCATCGAAGGCGTACAGTTCCTCAAGGACGGCGACATATGCGAGGCCATGGTACACGCCGAGAGCGACACCATACTCACATGCGAGATGCCCACATCAGTGACCCTTGAGATCACCTATACCGAACCGGGCATAAAGGGCGACACCGCCACCAACACACTGAAGCCGGCAACCGTAGAGACCGGTGCTGAAGTACGTGTGCCCCTGTTCTGCAACATAGGAGACAAAGTGGTCATCGACACACGTGACGGCTCTTACAAGGAGCGCGTAAAATAATAATACGGCCGTAGCCGACGCTCATAGAGAGCCTAAAGGGTCAGGTGCTGCCTGAACTTTTTAGGCTCTCACATTTTTATACTAAAAACTGAAACCGCCCACAGCCACACTGGACGGCACACCACGATCCGCCATGCTCGAATCACATCCGTTCCCTCCATATCTTCCTGACGGAGCCAAGGTGCTCATAATGGGCACATTCCCGCCACAGCCCCACCGCTGGGCCATGGAATTCTATTATCCCAACCGCACCAACGATTTCTGGAAGATAATGGGCCTGATATTCTACGGCGATCCCGGCCGTCTCTACGACACCGGGACACGCTCATTCAGGCTCGGTCTCATCAAGCAGCTGCTTGATGAAAAAGGGATAGCACTCCATGACACCGGCCACGAAATAAGGCGTCTCAAGGACAATGCCTCCGACAAATATCTTGAGATCGTAACGCCTGTCCCGCTCTTCGACCTTCTCGCCCGGATCCCCGAATGCCACACCATCGCATCGACGGGGGAGAAAGCAGCCGGAGTCATAGCCGGACTCACAGGCACCGAAATACCACGGATGGGGCACATGGTCACCGACACAGTCCGCCACCTCGACATATGGCGCATGCCATCCACCTCACGCGCCTACCCCCTCCCGCTCGAAAGTAAAGCCGCCTACTACGCTACCCTCTTCCAAGCCGCAGGCATAGAGCCGTAACATCTCAATGCTAAGATAATTTGTTTGTATTACTCATAATTCATACTTTTGTAATATGGATTTAAGTACATGACAAAAATTTGAACACATCGAATTTCGGCTTGTAGAGCGGTCTTAGAAGAACGTTTGCGATTTCTT
>ERZ808040.920-NODE-920-length-22071-cov-6.519369_pt1 | contig 22071 bp, 19 predicted proteins | sample MGYA00380191_ERZ808040 | MGnify/ENA primary metagenome ERZ808040 (study PRJEB31490, sample SAMN06133395) | mouse gut metagenome | isolation source: J6 | host: mice | place: China: Chengdu | collected 2015-05 ...
GATGCTTCCCATATAGAAGATGATGATTATTTTCTGAACATCATACAGAATGATTTGAAAGCTGTCATTAGTGACATCCGTGCCCGTCACAAGAAAGATACGGAAAATGCTGCTGACATTAATATCACTGACAAAATTAATGAAACCTTTGATGATATAAACAATTATAACGGCAATCTGTTGGATTTGCTGATGTATTATTTCTGCAAGGAAATACGCCTTCCGTTAAGTTCACTGTCCAGTGAGGAAATACAGACGATGCGTGCATTGTTTCAACGTTCAGGACGTTATAAATCCGAAGCAAGACTTTTCCGCAAGGGACGGAAAAAATAGAAATGACTGTCTTTCCTCTTGAAAACAGAAAAAGCAGTGGACTGTTTTTCAATAAAACTTTGTTCACTGCTTTAATGATTTTATTCAGTCAGCGGATTATGCCAGTACAGGTTCTCTTTTCTCAATGACAGCCTCTACTTCATCAATTGTCTTTTCCACACATTCTGCTATCTGTTCTAATGTATAGCCTTTCATGTGCATATTTAAAATAATTTTTTCTTCTCTTTCTGCTCCGCCTCTTTCTCTAATTCCCTGCGAAAGATTACACATGGCACTCACATCCTTTCTTATTCTATCATCTAACGGAATACTGTACTCTTTCTCCATAATTCCTAATTTTTCATCAACAGACAACTCTATTGACAACAGTGTACTCAACAGACGATGAAGTTCATACTTATCATCATGCTTCGGAAGTTCATTTGATATACCAATCAGGATAATATTCAACAGGTCAAGCCCGCCTTGCCACGGATAAGAACCAACTAAATCATCTTTTGTCAGATGCACATAAGCCATGCTGTTTTCGTCCATGTTCATACATACCCAAATGGAGAAAACACGCTTGATGTCATTATAGTTTGTCTTGACAAAATCACGTTCTTTCTGCGAGGAAACGAGGCGGCTTACATAAAAAACTGCCCTGTTAAGAATATGGTAGCCTGTCGGCTCATCTTTCTGCGCCTCTAAATTCACGATAACCTGTGTGATGCCGTCTTTCATCCGTACATAAAAAATAATGTCAAACCGAATAAGCCCTTCGTTAATCTCCGCATTCTCCGTATTCATGCCGACAATCCTCTGCCCGTCTTTCTCCTTTTCGGTATTTGTCAGCCCCGGCTCTACCGGAACCACGCTGATAAACGGTTCTCCCTCAATATAGGATACCACGTCTTTCGGATTCATTCCACGGAATTCATCAACGGTCTTTACCAGAATATGTGCCAAAATGATTTTATTTCCCAACAGACATTTTGCTTTTGCATCATATTGGGCATCTTTGTCCGTTGCAGACACCACATTTTTTATTTCAGTGTTTATTGATATATCCACAGCCATAACCTCCTTTTTATTCATTTGCAGGAAATGCAAAAGCCATTCCCAAAAGGTATATGACCTTAAAATTATTATACCCCGAAATTACTGTTAAATCAATCGAATTTTGGGCAATATCATGCCTGCATACTATGTGCGTATTATAAATGCACATTATTTCTTTTTAACTGAATTGCGGAATGCCTTGAATTTTCTTGATTTGTTAATGTATCGCCTAGCACGTCCTTCTTCGGACGGACGCCAGGGCACATCGAGGTGGTGTAACGCAATCAACCTGTCCTGCACGTTGGTTCCGGCTCCCATTTTTGCGGTTGAGCCTAACAAAAAACGAACCTGCCCGCTTCTTACTTTTGCGAACAGCTCCGCTTTCCTTGTTTCCGTATTGGCGTTATGGATAAAAGCTATCTCCTGCTCCGGCACTCCCTTCGCCATGAGCTTATCCCTGATGTCCTCATATACGTTAAATGTCCCATCTCCCTTCGGTGTGGATAAATCGCAGAAGATAAGCTGCGCCGATTTCTGCTCTTTTGTATGCTCCCAAATCTCAAACGCCTTATCCACACAGGTTGTGGCTTTGGAGTTTTCTTCATCGGGAAGCATATCATTGATGAGCCGCTGGTCTAACGCTAACTTTCTTCCATCGTTGGTTATCTTTAGCATATTGTCGATGTTCGGCTGCACTTTCCTGTCCCTGACTGCCTCCGCCCTGTCCGCAAGTGACTGAACCATGTCCTGCTGGTACTCGCTCGGCTTTAACACGATATTTTCATAATCCGCTTCCGGCACTGGCAGCTTTAACATATCCGGTGTCTGAATGTCTGCGCTTTCTTTAAATAATGCAATCAGTTCCGGCAGATTAAAGAACTTGGCAAACCTCGTCTTTGCCCGGTATCCAGTCCCTTCCGGTGCAAGCTCAATCGCTGTCTGCGTTTCCCCAAATGATGCTGCCCAACTGTCAAAATGCCCCAATCCCAGACGCTGTAAGGTATTGTATTGGAGATAGCGCATATTTGTATAAAGCTCCGTCATGCTGTTGCTGATCGGCGTACCTGTTGCAAACGTGATTCCCTTCCCTCCGGTCAGTTCAGAGCAGTATTGTCAAGTGTGTTTGTAAACTATATTCATAAAAATTAGCTAATGCATCTTTTGTGTTATCGTATAGAATTCCAACCTTGTAAAAACTTTTCTCCATCATAAACAACACCCCCATAGTTTACTCTTAAAACCATAATTCAAAAAGAATCATACTTTAATTTCCCACACAAAGACATCTTCAAGGTGAAACTCTTGTAGAAATCCCTTATCACAATACTAATCTTCATTTTGCTCATCTAAATATTTCAAAATTCTTTCATAGTAATCTAAAACCGCCTCTTCCGCATAATCCCGTGCATCGCTCTCGCATTTTTGGTAATAATAGGAACAGAAATCTTCATATCCATTCTCATGATTTCCAAATTTCTGCGAATACGTAACGGCTTTTTTATATAGCCGCAGGCATTTAGAAGAAGTATCTGTTGTATTATAGACATCAACAAGTCGATGCTGATAACTGTGGTATGCTTCATGGCAGCATGTATCGAGCACTTCATATACCGGGTCGTTTTCCAAATGTTCAATATCAATACTGATAGTATGAGTTTTATCAGAATAGCATCCAAGTGCAAATTCCCGGAGATTCGAAGCTCCCACATTTAACTCATTGAGCAGTCCAAGATAATGAGCTTCTATATTCGCTACTGTCTGAAGAGCATCTATTCTTTGCTTCGTGGTAAGTGTCTCCCATTTATCTTCCTGCAAAAAAAATTATAATGTCAATATTATTACTAATAGTTTGTCCCTCTACATTGCTACCTTTATAAGCATAAACAGAGAAATTAAGGATATTAGTTCCCCAAATAGCCGCCAAATCCTAATACCCACATTGTAATACGCATAACCGTGACGATTAAGGATTGAAAACATGAACAACATCTGCGCAAACGATTTTTCTTTAATTCACCAAGGGGCTGTCGGGTAATAGCATTTTTTAGCCCTGTTTCCCCCAAAAGACATCTCCCGCAGAATTTCGTGCCTTTCGGCATGAACTCTTCTGCGGGAGATGTCTTTTCCCTTGTTGTTCTTCCTGATTTTAGGGCGCAAAAAACCCCCCTTGCTGCCAATTTCGGAAGTGCTCTTTTTCCTATGCAGCTTTCTCCCCGGTTTTCCCTTCGAATTTATGTATTTTATCGTGCAGAAAACGATGATATTTATTTATATTTCGGCCGATTGCATACAGCATGAATTCCTTGTATACCTTTTCCGTGGAACGGTAATTGAACCGCCGAAATTTTTCGTTTTCCTTTATATCCCCAAAGTGGCCTTCTGTCTGGATGGAGCGGATCTGGCGGTTCAGTATCCCCCTTTCGCTCTGTATGTTGGCGTGGGATTCTTCCCTTAGTTCTTCCCATCGTTCATTGACCTTCGTCACCTTGTTTTTCCCCGCATCTTTTTCCGCATCATATTTATACAGACATTTCTCCTTATGCGGACATCCGCTGCAGTCTGCACACCCATACACCTCAAAGGTCTGTGCAAATCCATCCTGTTCCCTTGTTTCCGTCCGGATATGCCTCAGTTCCCGTCCGTCATGGCATATGTAATAATGCCCGTCCCCAGTGTCCCCGCGCTTCATGTTGTAATACTTCCCAATGTCCTCCTTATAGGCACGGGTTTTCCGCTGCTCATGGTCCTGGAGCTTGATGTAGCTGGCAACCGCGTTTTCCTTCAGATACAGAAGATTCTTCTCGCTGCAGTAACCACTGTCAGCGGTTACCCCTTCCAGTACGTCCCCAAATGCTTCCCGGTGTTTTTCAAGGACATGGACCAGGGTATTATAATCTGTACGGTCATTACTCACATATCCGTGGATGATAAAATAATTTTCCACCGCGACCTGGACATTATATGCAGGTTTTAACTGCCCGTTGAGCATATGGTCTTCTTTCATCCTCATAAATGTCGCTTCCAGGTCTGTCTTCGAATAACTGTTTCTGTCTTTCCCCATAATCTCGAAGCAGTCTTTATATTTCATCAGGCGGCTCCCACATTTTTCCAGTTCTTCGTGGAGCTGCTGGATCTCCGGTTTTTTCTGGCCTTTCCCATTAACGAATGTAATCCCCTCCCCTGCCGCAACCAGCAGCAGGTTCTGCTGGAGTTTCAGGATCTCAAGAGGGGAACAGTTATCGATTTCAATCACTGTGTTATTCGAAATCTTTTTATGTTTTGTCAGCCTGTGCTTCCTGTTTTCTTCAATCACACTCCGGACCTTGTCCATACCTTCAATGATGAACATCTGCGCGTTTCCAAGATCATACTTTGCCCCGTATCCATGCCCAGATAAGAGGGCGTTGTATTTTTTATAAAGAGTATCTATCGTGTCCAGCAGTCCGGCAAGGTGGTAATTGAGCGTCCCTCGCCAGACGAACGTGTAGCGGTTCGCATTGGCCTCTATTTTTGTGCCGTCGATATAAAGCTGTCTGAGCGTGACGATCCCCTCTTTCTCCAGCCGGCGCATAAATTGATAATTCAGTCCATCCAGCACCTCCCCTTTGAGCTTTTCACCCTTGAAGTCATAAAAGGCATCTCTCTTGGGATGCTGTCCCTTGGTCAGCATGATAAAAGCAAGGTCTCTTCCGCATAAATCCACAATACGGTCAACCGCACGCACTCCGCGCATGTTTGCGTAAGTAACAACAGCATACAGCATGATTGGGTTATACCCGGTTCTTCCCTTGTCAGAATAACAGGCAAGCAGGCCTGAAAAATCTAAATCCTCCATCACTTTTTTAGGGTATAGACTGGATCGTCGTCGGGTAAAGCCAATTCATAGAAGCTGAAATTAATTTTCTGTTGACCAAGCTCAAAAAAATCGTTATAATAATCCTTGGTTAGCATAGTTCCATTATAACATGGAACGGGGAGAAGATGGTTGTCATTTGCCATCTTTTTCTTTTTTTTGGAAAAAAATTTCAGGGGGCGATGTGACTTGTATGGATCACATCGCCCCCTGCTTTGGACTATCTATTTCCCGACAGCCCCTTTGATATTGCCTCTCCAAAGGGGCATATTACTGCTCGCCCCAAAGGGCGATGCCACAAGCATTATTACTGGTCCGCTTATAAAGCGGTACTTCTTGAATCCTCTTTTCTTGATTCTTCCGCCTGCTCTTTAATATATTTTTGTACTGCCTTTTCAGTGATATTATCAATTGTTTCTACAATAATATCCTCTCGTTCAAAATGCTTTATTCCATTTACTTTGCATCACCGAATGTCTATCATAAAGCATTAGTGTACCCTTCCCTTTTAAGTATCCCATAAAATTTGATATACTCAATTTCAGTTGAATTTCCACGTTTAAATATACATGGTCTATGCACACTGCACCTGCAATTATATCCACATTTTTGTATTTGCATAATGTGCTGATGATTTCCCTTACATACATATCTTTCTATAGAATGACCGCCATTACAGCCAATGCAATAACAATCTGAATGCCATAGTTGATAAGTCCATATTTTAAGTATTGTCCAACGCCCCAGTTTACGCTTTTTCCTCCTTCATCTGTAATATTTGCATTATTCACTTTACTAGCCAAAATAAATCCCGCCGTTGCACTATGCATGAACATGGAACTGCCCGAACATATTGCAGCCGCATAAGCAACAGCAATCCAGTCCGCCCGTGTACTCAAAGGTCCATTGCAAATCTGCACTATAACCGGCATCATTGCCGCAGCGGCAGGCCCCGCGCTGAAAACACCTGCAACAATGGATGTAATAAGCATGATTGCCATAACTAATAATTTCGGGTTCTCAATGTTGCTTTGGAGAAGCGACGCCATCTCGCTTAATACCCCTGTCTGGCTGATTACCTGGGCAAAAAACAAAAATGATGCAATCGTCAGAACAGACTTTAAATCCATCGTCTGGCTGACTTTTATCTTCTTTACCGAGCATATCACCATAGCAACCACATAACCAAGCACTGCAATAATTTCAGGCGGTACCATGTCCTGCGGCACAAAGCTCCATGCTAAAAACATCCCACCAAAGACAACTGCCAGCCATTTTAATACATCAAAACGAATTTCAATGTTTTTATACTGGCTTTTTAAATTCATAATTGCCAGCTTCCTGACCGCGCCGTCATCATTCTCTTTCTTTACGCTCATCCCCCAAACCATCACCAACACCAGCGATGTAAGGGCAAAAAGCGGGAATGCATGTGTAAGATAACCCAAAAAGCTCGTAATTCCGCTTGTCATTATTATGATAGCGGGAAAGTCCCCAATCGGTGAGGCTGCTCCCCCTGTATTCGAAAGGGACAAGATTGCTGCAAAAAACACACATACATATTTCTTGTCTACTTCCAAAGTCTTCAACAGCACGAATACGATGGGTAAAATCATCATAACTGCAGTGATATTATTCAAGCAAGAGGAGAGCATGAACATCATCCCACCAAACATCATAAGGCACATACTCTTACGCCCTTTAGACAATTCCGCAATTTTTATTGCTAGCAGCTGCATGATCCCCGTTTCAGCAATGAGGTTCGTGAACAACTCCATCACAATCAGGATGGCCAGGACATCATAGGAATAATTGGCCGTGACATTTTTAACAGGGATGCCGCAAAAAAGCGCTATCAGGCTGCCTATAACAAACATCGTGGCGATCAGAATGAGCGAGCCGCTTCTGCCGAGCTTTTCGAGGATCAATCTCACTTTGCCACCTGATTTTTTCTTCGTGACTATTATGCTCCTATCAATGCTTATAACATTCGTCATAGCTCAGCCCTCCATTTCTCATTTATCCTCTGCTGTCCCATTTCCATCCACCCATCATAACGGTCTGACATTTTAAGCTCCACATATGGAATAAACACTTTCTTTCCAAGAAATCCGCTGTAATGCTCGACCATCCTGTATGTATCGTGAAGAACCATTGCCCGGTCTCCCCCTGAATAACCGCTTATCACCATCACGCTGTTTCCAGGGAAAAAGGCTTCTGGAAAATATGGTTCCTCAAGGATTGTAACTTCAATATCATGCGGCAAATTGTTTTTAAGGCGCTCCTTTGATTCCGGGTTCAGGTCACACGGGATTGCAATGATGGCTTCCACCGCCTTGCTTTCCTGCCTTGACATTTCTTCCACTATGGCAATCTCCGGCATCAGAAACATATATTTCTTTTTGTTGAACCCAAGAAGCCATTTTGCAATGCTGCACACCCTGTCTTTTATGCCTTTATCCGGAAGGGGCATGGATCCCCCCAGCTTCTGTACGACATCAGCGCTTGCGCTTACCCCGGACAGATTGACCGCAGATTCAAACAGACCGATTTCCCTTGCCGTCTTCTGCATATCCATCCTATTCACCCTCCCTCTTCATTTTCAAATAAGCAATCAGCCTTGAGATAACGGCAATTTCATCCGGTGATGTGTTAAGGATGTCCACAAAACGTTCCCCTGCATCACCATACAGCCTTGTATAGAGCTCGTGTGTATCCTCGCCTAAAACCGGTGCGGGAAATTTGGCAAAATTCATCTTCATAATCATACAACCTCCTTTTCAATCATGTTCATGACTTGGACGGCAAGGATCTGGATTTCCGGTGGGGCATCCTGGATAATCGCCGCCGCTGCCATTGCCGTATCCTCGTCCCCAAACACGTCCTTAAGCAGCCCCCAATCCTGCTCGGTGAATCCGATATGCATCATCGCGTTCCTTTCGTGGGGCGGGATATGATGTCCCGGACCGTGTTCCCTCAGCATATGTCTTTCTCTCCCTTCCCTTCTCCTTGTCTCCGTATTTTCTCCAAAAACCTTCATGGCAGTCACCCTCCTTAATTATTTTTAACCAGTTGATAGTTACATTATACTCCCTCATTTCTTCGCCTCTCGGGGAGGGGATAAACCTCCTTCTCCGAATCAGGCTGCTACCTTTACAGACACATCCGTACGCAGTTTATTCTTAAGCGCAATGATCTCATCACAGCGGTCAACGACTTTCTGGTCGTGCGATATATATACAATGCCGGCGCCAATCTTCTTTGCATATTCCTCAATATTTGCAAGAACATAGTTTGTTGCCTTTTCATCCAGATTGGCAGTAATCTCGTCGAATATAAACATCTTAGGATGGCGCAGGAAAGCCCTGGCAAGGGAAAGCCTTTGCTTCATTCCCCCTGAAAGCTCTTCCACTTTTTCACTGATCACAAAATCCAGAGCTTCTTTTGAATCTTTGCGGATGACGGTGTCTTTATGTCCGCTTCCAACAAGATGTACCTTTTCCAATGCTTCGATAAGCTCATCATCAGCTCTTTCTCTTTCAATCCCATACAGCAGATTGTCGCGTATTGTTCCGGCAATGAAGAACGAAACCTGTGGCGTGTAATAAATCATTTCTGTCAGTTCCTTTTGTGAATAGCTTTCCTGATCCCTTCCAAATAAGGTAATACGACCATCCGTATGTGGATAATATCGGTTCAGGCTACGAACCAGGCTGGTTTTACCACATCCGTTTGCGCCCTGGAGGGCTATCCTTTTTCCACATGGGATTACGACGTCCTCATACCAGGCCAGTTTTTTACTTTTTTCAGGATTTGTTATAATTACGTTCTCAAGATGAATACTATCACCAGTCATTTCCGCATGCGATGATTTGATATCAAAGATCTCATCTGAAGGGCTTGCGGCCACTTCCATAAGTGTCTTTGCCTTTACAACAGAGGATGCAGTTTCATCCATGAACCGGTACACTTCATCGATTGGTTTCACAAGCTGCTGGAACAGAAGGCAGACCGTAATAACTGCACCTGCTGACATCCTTCCATCTGCAATCAGCAATATTGATGCAACAAGCAAAATCACCTGGAAAGAAATCTTGCACAACTGCTTGAAACAGTCAAATGTACCCATATATCTATGATGCTTTTTCTCTGTCCTGCTGATGTTAAGTATGCTCGGCACAAGCCTTCTTTTTTCATACTCTTCCGCATCCATTCCCCTGATCAGCTCCAGGTTGGAGATTGATTGGCAGATTTGCCCGTCCAGTGAATTCTTCTGGTTTACAACCTTCTCCCTAATCCCATTTTGTGAGCGGATCTGGAACGCAGAGATCACAACCGTAAAAGCAAGGTAAAGGAACATAATTCCCGCCATAATCCAAGGCGCATTAAGGAACACCTGGAACAACGTACAGGCTGCGGTGAGTACAGTGGCAAAAACATCATTACACATAATCTTGATCAGCTGGCTGAATCCTGCCACGCCCTGGTTTAACTGCGCTGTTTTCTCCCCGCTTAAGCAACCCGAATAATATGAGACGGGCATTTTCAAAAGTTTTTCAATGCTGAACTCTCTTACTTCTGATTCATGGGTTGCAATAATGCAGTCCAGCATGACCCTGCGGACTATAGTAATACATTCCGCCGAAAGGTACATAAGACCGAATACAGCGATTGCCACGGCTCCCATTGCGACATTGCCAATTGTACCGTCAGAAATACTTGTATAAAGTTCCCCCAGCCTTACCGGCCATATAGATGCCAAAATAGAACTGATGAGTGACAGTGCAACGACTCCTAAACACTTCAGCTTTGTTTTCTTGCTCATAAACGCCAAATATTTTTTCATATTCATTACCTCCTTTAGGCTGCGTACTAGCTTCCGCCATGACAAAATCGATTGATACGAGGACACGCAGGGTCTCGGTTGCCTTTTTAAGCACCATGTAAAGTACCTCCATCCCTGGTGCAAGTCCTCCAAAACGAACAAATGCGGCCTGTCCATTTTCAAGTTCAATAAATAATCCCTTACTACATCCCCCGGTAATGGTTCCGCAAACCCCATCCCGGATACTAAAGTCTCCAGCATCCTAGTCTGTTTTCCACATCATTTTTACCTCCTTTTACTTCGCATAATCTCTCGGAATCTTTAATCCAGTAAAATCAAGGCTTTCAGATTCCTTTTTCATTAAAGTCCCCACTTTTTTATTAATTTAATTTCTTCAAACAATCTCATTACCTCAAATAAAAACTACTACTCTTTCCTAGTTTCGTTTTCTTTCCCCAAGCGCTTTCCCTATTTCTCTCAGTTTTCATTTCAATTCTTCACATAAAAGCACCTCTTTCCAAATATAAAGCAATCTCGTAAATCCACAAGCACAATATCAGGTTATGAACTTCCGACATTGTTCTTATATCCTCAAAATATCAATGTTTCCTCTATGTACCTGCTTATGGCACTTCTGACACAAAGTCACAATATTATCAACAGTTGCAGCCCCACCATACTGGTAATTCATAATATGATGCCCCTCCATATGATTGGTAGAACCGCAAATCTGACAAGTATACAAATCTCTTTCTTTTCCCTTCCTTTGAACAACACAATGCGCTCTTTCTCTAGTAGCCATATTATCCCTTACTTTCTAACTGTTTACGTTTTCCTGTTTGAAGCAATCCACCTACATCACTCTTTTTTCCACAGGCTATAGTCCCTCTTCCATTTGGTGCATACTTTCTCTTGGCTTTCATAATCTCCTTTGTCATCTGGGCTGCCTGCTCATTTGTTAAATCTCCAATAACCGCAACAATGGCATTATCTTTTGTTCCTGCCATAAGCTTCACCTCCTAAAAATTGGTTATCTGCACTCCATTTTCATTCTCAAATATCACTGTGTTGTCTCCATACCCAATGGTAACTATGTTTTCAAAATCTACTCTCCAACTCTCTCCGTCCTTAATTATAGGAATAATATCCACATCTCCTTTCTTTCTCTTAATAGCTACAAAATCATTAGTTACATTTAATACTTCATCATCTTTTTTTAATAAACCCAATACCATAAATATCTCCTCCTTAATCAGTTAACAGGCTCTTGCCTGCTTCTACTATTCCTACATTTAATGCTGTTGTTGTTCCCCCTGCTGCTATTGTTCCCAAAGTAGTAGCTGCAGCTGCTTCTATACCAATCGTGGTTGCTGCTCCAGCGACTGCTGTGCCTGCAATTCCTCCGATGGTAGCGGTTCCAGCCGCAACTGTTGCACCAATTGTTCCTGCCGATGCGATAACTCCACCTGTTACTGCTGCTGCGGTTTCTGCGATAACCGCAAACGCTGGTAATAAGAAAAACATACAAATCCCTCCTTCACTATGCACATTCGCTCTGGCTTTCAAACTCTTTTGCCATAATCCAACCTATGGCCTCTGTTATTGTTGCTGCTGTAGTTGCGTTAATTATATTTCCCACGCCTGGGATCCAGCCAATAAGTATCTGAGAAGCTGTTCGACCAACAGTCGCTGCTGCCGCACTGGCCACCGCCGCTTTAGCTGAGCTCTGATCTAATGTGATTCCAAATACCTTTCCCAATGACACTGCCATGGTTAACTGGATTGGTGTAATTATTAAATTATCACTTGCTGGCACCTGTGCAAAGCCACCACCAACAGCAGCCGCCGCTACACTAGCTGAATGAATGATTCCGTTACATAAACCTGTTTCTCTACTTGTCATAATAGTTTCCTCCTTAAAATTAGTGTTTACTGTTCTTAATTCGTTTGCTCAACTGAGCTTGTCTTTACTATACTCCCATCTATAGGTAACTGCCAGTGAACAGTTACCATTTTATTCTGTTCCTTTTTTATAGTAATTATTGCATTTTTTTTTAATATATGTTACCTTTATCGTAACAGCAATTAGAAATGAGGTGCTTTTTATGGGATTTATTGATGAAAATGGCTATCCTTTAATCAACGAAGAACAAAAAATTAGAATTACATTAAGTGACAGAGCACGACTAACTATGCGCGAAGACATGGAAGTATTTGGAACTAGCAAGGCTGCCACTTTTATAAATACGGTATTTGGCAATTACAAAAATGAAGCAAAATCTTCTATTTCTCTTTATTTACAACAACGTGAAATCGAATTAGACAGGCTATTTACCGGAACAAAGCTTGATGCTATAAGTAAAAGAATAGCTATAGATCAACTTCTATCTATGGAGAAAAAGACAATTGTAGTTAAAATATCAGAATATAGTACATTAAAAGGCGAAAGCAAACTGTATCACATCAACGACAGCAATGTTGAATATCTTTTAGAAGATTGTGATGAAAATCAGTACTATATTCGCCCCGGCTTATATATGCGTTCTGTCATAGAAGAATATTGTTCTCTTCCATTTATCAAAAGAGAACGTATCTACAGAAAAGATATATATGAAATCATCGAACGCGCTTGTCAGGAAAAGAGAATTCTTAAAATCAAAGCAAACTATTACGGAATGGATCAATTATTCTATGTTTATCCTTACAGGATTGTACCAGATTCCTTCCATACACAGTCATACTTAGTATGTTATTCTAGAAGGGCTGATGAAGAAGAAAAGGACAAGATAATAGCTTCATTCTCAATGGCAAGAATCAACACACCTACAATGCTTACAAAAACCTTTCATCTAAACAAACACGAAATTTTGAATATTGAGTCACAGATTTCCAATTATTCTCCGGCATATCTCATTGGAAAGCCAGAGCAAATAAAAGTAAAACTTACAAAAAAAGGAAAGCAATCCTACCAATCAAGACTATATTCACGTCCTGAAAAAATAGAATCGCTTTCCACTGATGATATATATGTTTTTGACTGCACGCAACAGCAAATCTACAATTATTTCTTTTCATTTGGTGCTGATGTTGAAATAATCAGTCCAGAGTATTTGAGAAACCGATTTATAAATGCTCACGAGAAATCCTTAAAACAATACAATAATCCCTCTAGGTAGACAAATTTTCTCTCCACAGAATATACATTATATTCTACAGTTCCCTTACAAACTCTAGAATGAAGCCGTTATTCTGTGGATTTCTTTCCCTAATTGTAACTACAATACGCTTATTTTTAAATTCGCCGGCATTTCTCGAAATACTTTCAAAGCAGGCTTTACTTATCGAACCCTTTTCACCCTTATATTCCCCTTCTGAGATAATTGTTCCCTTTAGGTTTTTCTTGGATCCCGTTTCTTCACCATAGAATAAATATTCTCCCAAATTTAGATTTTTAACAACCTCTGTAAGCGTATTGTATGTAGCAGATTTTGCAACCAACTCATCTTCACTTAATATGTTTCCCAGCTTATCTGCCGACACTTTGTTTATAGATTCTAAAATCTCTTTACAATAAATATCAATTTCTTGTTTTTCAATATCTGTAATATACTCCTCATGACCATGGGCAACTGGATTTCTTGCATTTCCGCATTTATCAAATTTTTCTCTCCACTCTCCATACCCTGATTCTTTAAAGTATTTAGAAAACACGCGCCATGCATGTGCAACTATCTTCAAAGAATCGCCAAGAGACATTACATCAAAATATGTACAGGTTCTAAAGAATTTTTTTTGCGTACTATCAATAAAGGTATCATACATTGAAATATTTTTTTGTACCCCTGGGGTATTCTGTATTATCTCTCTTTCAATATCTTTTACCGATTCTCCATATACCTGATAAAAATCAACAAGTGTGTCCATCTCTCTTTCAATTATCTGTTTTATCTTCTTTTCAACACTTATGATAGCATCCCATATACTAAAATTAAGCATATTTATACTCAAAAGCTGTGTAAAATATTCAGACACTGCTATCGTTCTATCTTCATCAAGTAGTAAATATCCTAAATTGACTAATTCATCTCTATCATTTTGTGTGACTCCAATATTAGGTCCTATAACAAATGGAATCAAACGCTTCAAGTCACCATCTCGTTCCAAATGTCTTTGGATATCTCTATAATAATCATTTATTAGCTTACAATCATTTTGAAACACATCAAATATATCAATAGGTCTACCTGCTTTCTTTCGCTCGACAAGTTTATTTCCAAAAATCGAAAGCAAATAAGGTGATGTGCCAGCATAATACTCTATGTCTTTTTTTTGGTCATCACTCAAACATATATCATATGTATTATATAAAACATCATAATATTCCTTTACATCTTCATCTGTAAAACCTTTAAAATAAATAGGATCCAACACACCATGTAAAGTTGAGCTTTGATATGTTGTGCCTTCTATCGTATAAAGATTTCTTCTGGAAATTGTTATAGCAAACAGATTATATTTAGGTGACGATAATAATTCTCGAAGCATATCATATTTCTTTGTATCATTTTCGAACACAACACTAGCCCTATCAAACTCATCCAAGACAAGAATTACTTTTATTTCTAATTCGTTTAAATATTCAAACGTGTCCTTTACAGAGTGATTTAACTTAACCCATTTAAGTTCCTCTTCATCAAAGTTTGATAATAATTTCTTGAGTTCATCATCTAGCAGTTCTTTTCGCTGAAGCTGTTTTTTTAACTTCCACATAATATCTTGCCACATTTCATAATATGAAAAATCTCCTAAAGTGACATTAACATACAGGATTTTTTCTGTTTCCGGTATATCCAAAAAAGCATTGTCAACAAAAGAGGATTTTCCAGTTCTTGTTAATCCAATAATTGATTTTGCCATTTTTACACTTGAATCAACAAACAGATTACGAAGAGACTTCACCCCCGTTTTTCTTCCAATAAAGGAATCTCCTCGTACCTGTCCACCTATACAAAATATATTATCCATTACATTATCCCTCCAAACCGTATCTTTCAATAAGCCATTCTTTATAGAGAGCCACCTTTATCTTACATCTATCTTCACCATTACGAACCAATACATCTCTTTCTACAAGTTTATCAATTATTCTTGCATTTTCCGGTTCTTCAAGTAGTAAACGAATATTTGCCCATTCCCTGTTATAGGAACCTCTCGCTATAGCTTTCAGCATTTCTTTGTTTTTAACAATAATTTTCGAATTATCCACTTCACTCTTATCATTATATTGTGGTTCAAAAAAACGAGACTCCTCGAATTCTGAAAGATTCTTTTTAAGAAAATCATCAATATGAGCTCTGGTAATATACATTGACTTCTGTTCATTCAAATAATTAACTAACTTTCCACAGAAGTTCATAATTAAGAACGCACTTCCTGAAGTCAACTCATAAAGTCTTTCAATTGCACCTTCCTTATATCTACTTTCTTTCTCACCGTTATCTGAAATCAGTAAAATAGGATCTGACATAAGAGATTTTGCGTCTGTCTCACTTAAATATGTTACCTTCTTTAACTCTGTTGTTTGAAAATCATTACTTATTACAGGACTTATACTTATATCATTTACAAATTGCATCATGTGATCTTGCCCGATAATAATAGCAAAGATATTATTGTTCTGTAAAAGAGCCTTCCACCATTGGGTAATACTGCTATCCATCTTCCCCTGACGGATCCAGTCATATATATATGTAAACTCATCTATCATAAGAACAACATTATACGCAGGCTCAAATCTTTTAACATATTCGCAAAAATCTTTGAAAATCTTATTGAAAATCAAGCGAGATCTTTCTGGATTCTCAAAAACTTCATCAGCATCAATACTTATACCGTCCCATTTCATATTCTCTATTAATTCAGGATGATATACCTGTCCTTGCACTAAACCAAGATTAGCAACTTCCTCTTTTCCAGCTTTCTTTTTGATTTCCTTTTCCAGTGTTCTCAAAATTGTATACAGAAGGTCGGTTATATCCTTATCATGTAAATCTTGATCTCCAATACTACCTGTGTTAATAATAATATTATGCTCTAAGTCCCTTTCTCTAAGACCGTTTTCAACATGATAAAGAAGAGAAGATTTTCCAGTACGCGTTTGACCATATAGAGCAAGTGCTCTGCCTTGATTGTTGTCACTTGTATTTGCTGACATTACACCAATAATATCTTCGATTTCTTTAGCTCTTCCAAAGAACATTTTTTTGTCTGACACAACCTTACCAGAAATATATGGTTCAAACGGATTAGGATTAATCGGTTTGAATTCATCCTGACTATACAATGGCACAGCAATTCTAACCGGTTCTTCATCAACCTCTTCTTCATCAAATACAGAAACTTTATACTGATAACTAATTGATACCGAAAACTCAAGCATTTTTACATTTTCTGCATCTGCATCTATCATAAAGTGTAACAAAATACTTTCACCTTTTCCATTACTTCTTACAATTTTAAGTTCACGTAATGCTCTGTCATCATGAAAAACAAATGGTTTTACCGCTTCAATGATTATCCTTACATTTTCTGCATTCTGAACATTTTCCTTGTTTGTAAAATTGATAGGAACCGTTGCTTCTCCACTCTCAAGATTCAATGAACTCTGCTGTCCCGCAGGAACTGAAACAGCTATTTTCGGTTTAGAATCCTTATATAATTCTTTTGCTTCAATATGTATTTGCGTTTCAATTGAATGCAACAAGTCAAGAATGAATTCATAAGTATACATTGTAGCCGATGTTTCTATCATCTCCTTAATATCATCAATGCTCTGAAGCATCTGACGCAACAAATCATTCTTTGCATCAAAATCAGATGTTTCAATATACTTAATAACAGAAAGTAAAACTTTTACTGTTTCCTCCCAGCAAGTCTTTTCTGATTTATTTAAAAACTTAACAAATGGATGATTCTGGAGTTTTTGGATTACATATGAATTAATGCCAAATACTTTATTTAATGCTTGATTGAAGGTTGAGCTGAAATCATCCTGCATTCTAGAATATGCTTTTATTGCGTATTCCCATTTCTTTTGAAAAGACAAGTTGTTTGTTTCCATTAGCGGAAGTCCCGCACTGTGTCCACCCGCAATTAATACATCAAGCGCTTTTTCAACTTCTCGTCTCAAATGACTCTTTTCAAGTCTATCCAAAATAATTTCACCATATTTCTTATTATTTGCATTATGGGAAAATAATACAATTAAGCCAATTGTAAATTCCATTGCGTCTGATAACAACTCACCATTGAACTCATCACATAAATTTGTTATCAACTCTTTTGCCTTTTCATCAGAACAAGTATCATTAGCTGGAGCTTGACGTTTCTTAATAATATCAAAATCAGCAAAATAAGTTTGTATATATCTTAGAAAAGAATCCAGCCAGCAAGAATATACCTTATTAACTTCCTTAAAAATATTTGTTACCTGGAAATAGCAATATCTTGCCATATCAAAATTACTTGTTGTCTTTGCATTAATTAACTGATAATCTCCATAAAAAAGCATAGCCTTTGCAATATAGAATTGATAAATCTGTTCATTAATTTTCTTTTCTTCTGCAATAGCCACTTCTCTTTCCAATATCTGTTTTACAAGTTTAGCTGCAGCAATAAAGTTATCATATTTTGCCTGATCATTTGCAGTCTTTCGTCCTGTAATGTATCCAATAGCCTTTATTGCATCCTTTTCATTTCCTTGATACACTCCATCTATTACATCCGGTATTCCTTTATCAACTTCAAGATTTGTTCTATCCAAGCAATCCAAAATGTATTTACTGATTTGAGTATCTCTCCAATAATCATCCCACGCAATTTCCTCATGAATTAGTCCCTCAACACTTCCTTCATTGATAATCGCAAGCGCTAACGTATCTGCATTCTTCATGCTTAAAATTTTATTTGCAATCACTTTCGCCTCATCAATTTTACCAAGCTTATACAACGCAAAAGCCTTACCTTGTAACATATTTATATGTGCTAATTCATAGCTAGTTGAGCCTCCAAAACTCCGCTTCTTCAATTGCTCCCATCTATCAAAATAACCGATGCTCTTTTCATATTGAGCTAAATCGTTACACACCTGTCCCAGCTTTAATAAGAAATGCATTCTTCTTGTTATTGCATCCGCATTCTCATACAATTCTTCACAAACACGAACAAACTCAGCATCATGTTTTTTCAATTTGTCCAATGTCTGAACCTTTAAATTTAAATAAACATCTCTTTTAAGAACATGTTCATATGTATCTAGCAAAGAAATTGATTTATCTAACTGACCAGTTCTCATATAGATTGAGTTTAAATCTGGCACCGCAGTTTCTAATTTTTCGCCTATTTCAATAGCTTTCAAATACCCTATCTCTGCCTTTTGCAAATCACCACTAAACAAATAATAGTGTGCTTTATTGCAATACCCTCTAGACGCAATCGGTTCCACAGAATTATTATTTATTTCTATTACACTTTCTTTCTCTTTAAGTAATATTAATGGTTCGTAAACAAATGGAATAAAAGAACTATTCTTTGCATTTTTTTTCTTATTTTCCCACGCATCCACTTCACTCTGACTAATTACTCTTGACTTTATCCACTCTTCAATTGTCTTACGATCATATTCCACAACTGAAACAATATCAGTTGCTATCTTTTTCTTATTCTTTTTACTTGGCACAAAAGTTACATCTATCATTTCAAGATTATAACTATCTAAAATATCTGCTTTTAGGTAAGGGTCAGATACGGCATCCAATATGAAGTTATATTCTTTACTTTCACAAATAATACGTCCAAACTCCTCAAATCGATTGAATTCCGAAATAAAGCCTGACTTACGTTCTATTACACTCTCACCAATTAATCGAATCTTATCGGCAGCTTTATCACCCTTTATATTTTTACCAATTGTATAAGAGACTTGATAACCTGATGTGGCAGAAGTATACAATAATTCTTGAAGTTCCTCGTCTATCACCTGATTAATATAGAAAAAAAACTTATTATCAATGAAACCAAAGTTTTTACTAATTTCAAATCTTGTGATTTTACCCACAAACTCTTCTTCCTGCACAACACTATTCTCTTTTGTAACTGCAACTTCATCATTTGGAACAATTACTGGCGTATACTGTGTAGTTAATTCTGAACTATCTACTTCAGAATATTTTTTTTCAAAAATATTAAACAAATAAACACCATTTTCAGGGCTTTCCAAGGCATCCTTATTAGGAATTTCCATCATGCAGTTATCATCTTTAAACCAAAACAATAGCATCTGTGCTCTAATACTACTATCTTCTTTTATTAATAAACTAGCTATATCTACACGATTATTAGTACGAGCATAATCCAAAAGCCACTTTCTTATTTCTATTGATGCACAACCACTCATAAAGCAGTTCATTGCATAATTCATGCAAGAAGTGTATTTTTTTAACTGATATGCACAGAAAAAAGCACTTTCATAATCAAACCCTTCATAGAATAGCATCTCTGCTTCTTCAATATTTCCTAGTTCATAATTAATCATTGCTTTCATACAATTGGCATATGGCACTACTGAGTTATCAGAATAATTTGATAATTCTGCCAATACACTTATAACTCTATAGTTTGAAGGCGTAAACTCATGCATTTTTTGTGCATGTAGTATCTTATCTTTATATTGATTTAACTCTATCTTCACATTCTTAGGGAACCTCTTTACGTACTCTTTGTACCCTTTTGAAACTGATAATTCCATGTCAAAGGAAATATCTCCCCACAGCCTCATAATCCCAGAGTTTACAGAGAACTCAATTTGTGGCTCACTTTCAACATATTGTTGTTTCTCATCAACAGATAATTGAGCTAATTTAGTCTTTTTCATTGGAACAATCAAATCCGTTTCAAAATCATAATCAACGATAATATCATAATTAATTCTCTTAGGTTTTCCTGTATCTATTCTAATCACCTTAACAGTGGTTTTATCTAAACATTCCACTTTTCCAACTATTAAATCATACTCAGTTCTTATTTTTAACAAATCCCCAACAGCAACATCGGAAATCATTTCATTTCTTGTCATCTTTTATTCCCCCAACCTCCTATTATGTTATTTCTCTTTTATGTATTTTCCACTTTAAACGCCTTGATATTCTAATTTGAAGACATAGAGTATTTATCCTTCTTACCACATATACCACATTTTTCTGCAGTTTCTTTCAACAATATGTATTTCTGTTGCACATATTATGCAGCGAATTTCCTTTTTTCCAGTTCATGATACAGAGAAATTTCCAGACATCCGACTTCGTATCCACAGAAGATGTCGCAATCATCTTTTATTTTTAATTTCAGTTTTTTGGTAAACTGCACGATATTGTCCGGATCTGGCGTTACCTTAGCATTAGGTAAATAGTGTCATCTCTGTCAAATCTTAGCTCGATTGCGCATAAAGTATAGTTTGTGCTATGGACATCCATTCCAATTCGTAATATTCTTTTCATTAAGTCACCTTCTTTCTTAAAGATTATACCACAAAAATTCTCATTTTTCGATAAATTTTGATAATTTGACATTTTTTGATGTAACATTTTTCAATTACTCCACTAAACAAGAAAACATTTTACCTTACCCTTTTATCTTTCTGTCTTGCTTGATGTTCCCTGCCTGCTTCTCTTTCTTTTACTATCTTCTCTTTCTGCCTGAGTCTGTCTCTGATGCTCATGGTATCCGCCGCTTTTTCTCCGTAAATTTTCTCATACTCCGCACGAGCCGCCTGATATTCAAGATACTCTTTTTTCGCCGCATTCAGTTCCTTATTGAATGCCTGCACAAAGTCAAACTTGTATTCCTTCACAATAGAAGAAAGACGCTTTTTCATATTTGAAATCTGATTGTCGATACTGTCAATCTCCTGCTGTAGTTCTTTCCGTCTGCCGCCTTTGAAAATCCCCGTGCATTCAGATAATTCCTTTTTCAGCTTATCCCGCTTTTTCTCACGCTCAAAAATTGCTTTGTTCTGATCTTTGAGCCTGCTGTCAATCTCTTTTAAGCGGGGATATTTGCTCGCAAGCACGGAAGGCTTTGGCTGTGGCGGTCTTTCTGTTTCCGACTGTTTTGTTTCATCAGGAACATATTTTTGCTCAGATTTCATCTGAGCGATAATAGATTTTTTGACTGTTGCAGTGGTTTTCTGTTGTGGCTGTTCCGCCGTATTCTGCATTTCTGTTTTACGCTGCGGCTTAACAGGAAACGGCATCTTCTTCCTTTCCGGCTGAACCATTGCTTCATCTTTTGTGTGGACATGGATTCTCGTTTCTTTCACTGTTTCCTTTTCGGCATCAGTCGCTTTGCCGATAACTTTTTCCACTATATCCATTACCCTCTGCATAATCTTTACAATCAGCTTCTCTAACAGTGCAACCGCCGCCCTGACGATATCCCCGAACAGCTCCGGCTTTTTGCCGTTCTGCTCCACGGATTTCTTTACCTTATCCGTAATCTCTGTCTTTTTCAATTCCACAACCTCCGTCTCAGATACGCCACTGACGATGGCACGGTCAACAGCCCTGTTCCATTCCATGCGGATTTCATTGTCTGCCTTTATCTCCTCCGCTTTCGGATTATTTTTCCCGACTTTCTTTGTTGCAAAGTACGGACCATTCTTATCAAATATACTGAGCCTGTCCTTATCATCAACCACCATCTGATTGATCAGATCCGTATAAAATACTTTTACCCCGTCCAGAAACGATTCCTGCTTAAAACGGCTGTCCTTTATGGTAAAAATTTTACGCTCGTAAACTTCGCCTTTTTTGATGATTTTACAGCCCTTGCGGATATTCCCATCTTCGTCAAGTATCTCTTTCTTTGTCCGCACATGACGCCCCTGTTCGTCATAGAACATATTGCGGGTGGCAGTCTTTTCTTCCGGCTGGTCTAACCGCTTCCTCTCCGCAAATATCATATG
>ERZ808040.924-NODE-924-length-22011-cov-3.933801_pt1 | contig 22011 bp, 19 predicted proteins | sample MGYA00380191_ERZ808040 | MGnify/ENA primary metagenome ERZ808040 (study PRJEB31490, sample SAMN06133395) | mouse gut metagenome | isolation source: J6 | host: mice | place: China: Chengdu | collected 2015-05 ...
TAATGTAAGTGGAAGTGAGGTGCATATAGAATGACAATAGATACAAACACAATGGTTTCAATTACTGAAGCAAATCAAAATTTTTCAAAAGTAGCCAAAATAGTTGATGAACATGGAACGGCGGTTATTTTGAAAAATAATGTGCCCAGATATTTGGTCATTGATTTCAGTAAAGCGGAAAAAGAAAAAGTTGCCAGCAATGAAGATGTCTTTGCAATATCTGAACGGTTAATAAAACAAAATATGGAAGCATATGAGGTTCTTGCAAAATGATTGTGTTAAGCAAAGAACAGGTACTAAAACTCCATGCAAACTTAATAAAAGCCACTGGAGGAAGTGATGGTATTCGTGACGAAGGAATGTTGGATATGGCGTTAAATAATCCGTTTCAGTCATTTGATGGAAAGGAGCTTTATCCAAGTATTCAGGCAAAGGCAGCACGGCTTTGTTTTGGATTGGTAAAAAATCATGCAATGCTAGACGGAAACAAAAGACTTGGTACGCATGTTATGTTGGTTTTTCTTACATTAAATGGATATGAATTGTATTACAGCCAAAAGGAGTTAAGTGATGTAATTCTTGCATTGGCATTAAAAATCATTAAACTACAATCGAGGTTTGGAGGGACGTATATGCTGTATTACGAAACAACAATGATTTATACTGTAAAAATAGAACAGACTTATCATGAACCAAAACGGATGAAATATATTGCGCAGACAGATTCCTTTGTGGAAAAGAATGTGAAAAGCCTTTCTTATGAAAGGAATGTCCGCCAGCCCTATGGCTGGATAAAGGAATCTGGGACGCCTCCCTGTGAGCATCTGGATGTCTATGTTATGACTGATAAGGATTATCGGCTTGGAGATGAGGTTAGGGTAAAAATTATTGGCATTTTTAAACGTAATGACGGCGACCATAAGTTGGTAGGAGTGCTAGAGGATAGGGAGATAGAGGATTTCTCGGAATTGACGGAAACGGAAAAAGAAGACATGCACCGCCTCTATCCTAAAGAGGACCCAGGAGAGGGATGGTTTGGGCGCCAGTGCGCAGAAGAGGTTATTAGGGAATTTTTTGGAAAGAAAAAAAGAAAGACCATTATTATGGTGCAACATACGCAGTCTCAGCATCATGTCAATGGCATGATAGGGGCTTGGGGCGACTGGGAACTTACCCAGATCGGGAAGAGCCAGGCATATGAGGTGGGGAAATGGCTGCTAAGGGAAGGCTGTGACAAGGGATTTGCCATGTATGTTTCCGATTTGAAAAGGGCATTGCAGACAGCGCAGGAAATCAATAAGACCCTTAGACTGCAGTATGTGGTGGCTGACGTTATCCGTGAGGTGAACGCGGGCAGGGGAAACGGGCAGTCCCGTGAATGGTATGACGCAAACAAAAGGCCAAAAAAGAACGGCTATTATCCAGATTATAAGCCTTTTGAGGATGCAGAATCTGATTATGATCTCTGGAGTCGCCTATATCCTTTTTATCAACAGATCGTGTCCAACCATGAGGAAAAGATATTGATTATCTCCCATGGCACTACATTGAGTTTTCTACAGTCTATGTTGATGGGAGACTCGCTTAGGGATATTGCCAGAAGGCGCTTTAATGGCCCTAGTGGTTCCGTTTCAAAAGTGGTATTAGAGCCAGATGGAAGAACAGTGGCCCAATATATTAATCAGAGGGTGTGCTGACGCTTTGAAGGAGAGAAGATAGGCTTTACTCTTGTTATATGGGGTTTTTATAACAAAACGACCCAATACTAGGCAGATAAGTTTTATGAGTAGACTGCATTATGGCTCCTACGTATTGGGTTTGTGTTGCAGAGTTGGCTACAATATTATGTGGCTGGCTCAAATGGGTACGAATACTGTGAGTAATCTAAGCGAAGAATCCATTGTTATTGCAAGGAACTGAACCCTAGATATAAGGATATTGCCATGAGTTAGTATAAATGCCAAATTAAAATATGTGCTTCATCTATTTTTCTAAGATTATTGAGTAAGGCACCTCCCAATTCTAATTTGGTGTTTTGACAAGTTCCATTATACAATAAAATGCGAAAACTTAGAAATAGAGTTCCGCCAAATTTCCTTGTTAGGTAATTTGGCATAACATAGATTTGCTCCAATTGGAATAATATTTCGCCCAATTGGAAGAATTGTAGGAAAAAGGATTGCAATATTGGTAAAAAAGTGTATATTATAATTAAACGATTAAATAAACGTTTAATTATAAGAGGAAAAGGAGAACCAGAGTATGAAAAAGACATATAAAATTGAGGTAGACTGTGCAAATTGTGCAAATAAAATGGAGGATGCAGCAAAAAAGACCACAGGTGTAAAAAATGCAGTAGTAAATTTTATGACATTAAAAATGAGCGTAGAGTTTGAAGAGGGACAGGATACAAAAGAAGTTATGCAGAAAGTGCGTGCAAATTGTAAAAAAGTAGAAGATGATTGCGAAATCTTTATTTAACCTAATAAAAGTGGCGATAATAAAGCTATAAAAAATATGTAAAAAATAATAAGAATAAGGAGAATTATGAATAAAAAGCAGAAAAAGATGCTTGCCAGAATTATTGTATCGGCAATTTTAATGATAGCTTTCCATTTTCTGCCAGTAAAGGGGATTGTCCGTTTTATATGTTATTTCGTGCCTTATCTAATTATTGGTTATGATATTCTACTAAAAGCATGGAAAGGCATTAAAAACCGGCAGATGTTTGATGAAAGCTTTTTAATGGCGATAGCAACGATTGGGGCGATGGCATTAGCAGTATACAAAGATGGGGATTATACAGAGGCAATTGCAGTTATGCTGTTTTACCAGATTGGGGAATGGTTCCAAAGTTATGCAGTTGGCAAAAGCCGCAAAAATATCAGTGAATTAATGGATATACGCCCAGATTATGCAAATATAGAACAGAATGGGAAATTGGAGCAGGTTGATCCAGATGAAGTAGAGGTTGGCAGTATTATTATAGTGCAGCCAGGAGAAAAAGTACCAATTGATGGAATTGTAATAGAAGGGAATTCTAGTTTAAATACAAGTGCATTAACTGGTGAAAGTATGCCGCGGGAAGTTAGTACAGGGGAAGAAATTATTAGTGGCTGCATTAATATGACGGGCAGGATAAAAATTCAAACTACAAAAGAGTTTGGGGAATCAACGGTTTCTAAAATTTTAGACCTTGTAGAGAATGCAAGTTCCCGTAAGTCAAAATCAGAGGATTTTATCTCCAAATTTGCAAGAGTATATACGCCGTTAGTATGTTATAGTGCACTTGCACTTGCTATCCTTCCGCCACTTGTAAGAATAATTATTTTGGGGATTCCAGCAGAGTGGGGAGAATGGATTTACCGGGCATTGACATTTTTGGTTATTAGTTGCCCATGTGCTTTGGTGGTGAGTATCCCATTAAGCTTTTTTGCAGGGATTGGCGGCGCAAGTAAGGCAGGGGTGCTTGTAAAAGGCTCTAATTATTTAGAAACATTGTCCCAGACAAAATATGTAGTATTTGATAAAACAGGGACTTTGACACAAGGCGTTTTTGAAGTAAATGGAATCCACCATAATCAATTGGAAAATGAAAAATTAGTGGAATATGCAGCGTTGGCAGAAAGTGCTTCTTCCCATCCAATTAGTAAAAGTTTGCAACGTGCTTATGGAAAAGAACTTGACCTTAGCAGGGTGGCAGAGGTACAGGAAATTAGCGGGAATGGGGTAGTTGCCAAAGTAGATGGAAAAGAAGTTGCTGCTGGGAATTCAAAATTAATGAAGCATTTAGGGGTAGAATATAAAGACTGCCATTGTGTAGGGACAATTATCCATATAGCAATAGATAGAGAATATAGCGGGCATATTGTAATATCCGATAGGGTAAAGGAAAATTCTAAAGCTGCGATCAGGGCATTAAAAGTGTCTGGCGTAGAGAAAACAGTAATGCTTACAGGAGACGCAAAAGCTATAGCAGAACAAGTAGCATCCTCCTTGGGGATTGATAAAGTATATAGTGAACTTCTTCCAGCTGGGAAGGTTTCTAAGGTAGAAGAACTTTTAAAGGAGAAACCTGCAAAAGCAAAATTAGCATTTGTAGGTGATGGCATTAATGATGCGCCTGTCCTTTCTAGGGCGGATATTGGTATTGCAATGGGCGCAATGGGTTCTGATGCTGCAATTGAAGCGGCAGATATAGTGCTAATGGATGACGATCCTATGAAAATAGCAAAGGCAATCCGAATATCCAGAAAATGTTTGCGCATTGTTTATGAAAATATTTGGTTTGCCATCGGCATAAAAGTGCTTTGCCTTGCACTTGGCGCATTAGGGATTGCTAATATGTGGCTTGCTGTATTTGCAGATGTAGGCGTTATGGTGCTTGCCGTATTAAATGCGATCCGCGCATTATTTGTAAAAAAGTTATAGGAAAAGATATTTGTAAAAAAGGCGTGTGCGTTGTGGCACATGCCTTTTTATTATACGCAGGGAAAGTAGGGTGTGAAAGTGGCGATAGGGTGTAGTAAGCAGGGGAGGAGGTTTCCCTTGCCTCGTTTAAAGAAATATTTATTTGGTTAAATTTAGTTGAGAAATTATAATAAATGAGTTATGATATAGAAAAAGCGACAGGAGGTTATACTATTATGGTGAAGGGATTTAAAATGAAGCTGTATAAAGGCTGTGAGGCAGAATATGAGAAGAGGCATAATGAGTTATGGGATGAGATGAAGGATATGATCCATGAGCATGGCGGAAAGAATTATACTATTTTCTTAGATAAAGAGACACTGACTTTATTTGGCTATATTGAGATTGAAGATGAAGAGAAATGGGCAAAGGGGGCTGATACAGCCATTAACCGCAAGTGGTGGGATTTTATGGCAGACATTATGGAGACAAATCCAGATAATAGCCCTGTGTCTATTGATCTTCAAACCGTATTTCATTTAGATTAATGTAGTTTGGGAAGGAGAAATATTATGAGAATTCTGGAATCTAAATTTGTACAAGGATTTATTAAAATGGCAGATGATGGCTTTATGCAGGGATGGCATGAAAGAAATGGAGGAAATTTAAGCTATCGTTTAAAGCCAGAAGAGGTAGAATCCATTAAGCCTCGTTTAAATGCACCAGGGAGCTGGACGCCAATTGGGACTAGTGTACCAGGTTTGGCAGGGGAATATTTTCTTGTAACAGGGAGTGGGAAGTATTTTCGTAATATTAAGGTAGATCCGGAAGTTTGCATTGCTATTATTGAACTTGATGATAAGGGAGACAATTATAGGATTCGTTGGGGGCTTGTAGAAGGAGGCGTGCCTACCAGTGAGCTGCCTTCCCATTTAATGAACCACGAGGTAAAGAAGCGTGTAACAAACGGGAAGCACCGTGTTATTTATCATGCGCATACTACCAATACAATTGCATTGACCTTTGTATTGCCTTTAAGTGATGAGGTATTTACAAGGGAGCTGTGGGAAATGGCAACAGAGTGCCCTGTAGTATTTCCAGAAGGTGTTGGCGTAATCGGCTGGATGGTGCCAGGCGGAAGAGATATTGCCATTGAGACAAGCCGTTTAATGGAAAAGTATAATGTAGCGATTTGGGCGCACCATGGCATGTTCTGCTCTGGGGAAGATTTTGATTTAACATTTGGCCTTATGCACACAGTAGAAAAATCAGCAGAAATTTTATTAAAAGTCCTTGCTGTAACCCCAAATAAATTGCAGACAATCCAGCCACAGAATTTTAGGGATTTGGCAGAAGGGTTCCATTTAACATTGCCAGAAAAATTCTTGTATGAAAAAGAATAGGGACATGCAATGAAAAGAAAAGTAAAAAGGGTATTGTTTGCGGGAACAGCCAGTGGAAGTGGGAAAACAACGTTTGTTTGTGGGATATTACAATGTCTGGTACGGAGGGGTATAAGCCCCTCCGCTTTTAAATGTGGGCCAGATTATATTGATCCTATGTTCCACCAAAGAGTGTTAGGAATACCATCGGGAAATTTAGATAACTTTTTTTGCAATAAGGACAGATTAAAATATCTGCTTGCTGAAAATACAGGAGAAGGTATTGCGGTAATAGAAGGGGTAATGGGGTATTTTGATGGAATTGGCGTAACAGAAAATGCTAGTAGTTTTTCTATAGCTGATGCGACAGATACGCCAACAGTCTTAATTATAAATTGCCGTGGTATGGCAGCCTCTATAAAGGCTTTATTAAAGGGATATATAGAATATGAGCCAGAAAACCAAAGGCATATAAGGGGCGTTATTTTTAATATGCTGCCAGAAACTTTTTATGCAGAATTTGCCTTATATGCAGAAAGCTTAGGGGTAAAGCCGCTTGGGTTTGTGCCGCAGAAAAAGGAACTTTTTTTAGAAAGTAGGCATTTAGGGCTGGTTACGCCAGCGGAAATAGAAGGTTTTAAAGAGAAAGTAAATACGCTTGCAGATTTATTAGAAAAAACGGTTGATATAAATGGGCTGCTTGCACTTGCCACCAATGTAACAGAAATAGAATATACAGATATTTGGGGGCAAATAGATAGATTGCCTAGGACAGTTAAGGTGGCAGTAGCAAAAGATAATGCGTTTTGTTTTTTATATCGCGATAATTTGGACTTTTTAAGAAAGGCAGGCTGTGAAATAGTATATTTTAGCCCGCTTAAAGATAATAAGCTGCCAAGGCAGGCAGATTTGCTTTTATTGTGCGGCGGGTATCCTGAGTTATATGCGAAAGAATTATCCGAAAATAAAACAATGCGGGATAGTATAAAAAAGTGGGTTAAAGAGGAAAGGCCTTGTATAGCAGAATGTGGTGCGTTCTTATATTTACAAAAAGAATTAGAAGATTGCCAGGGCAATTGTTATGAAATGGCGGGAGTATTTTCAGACAGGGGAAGTAAAAACCAAAGGTTACAAAATTTTGGTTATATAGAAATGACAGCGGAGCAAGAAAATTTGATTTGCAAAAAAGGTGAAGTGATTACAGCACATGAATTCCACTATTGGAGCTGTGGGGAGATGGGGGGAGGGTTTATAGCGAAGAAGCCGTCTAATGGGAAAAGCTGGGGGGCCGCTATAGTAGAACCTTATTTATATGCTGGTTTTCCACATATTTATTATTATGGGGATAAAAATATGGAAAAGGTATTAAGGATGCTGCAAAAAATAGCAGAATAATAGAAAAGGACAAAAATACGGTAATCTATTTTAATTCTGTAAATTACTTTATAGTTTTCCATAATATGCTGTGATATACTTTTTTTGTAAAAATAATTGGCAATGTCTTAAAGGGACAGAACGGAGGGAATAATGGTTAAAAAGCGTTATGCACAGGTAGGGACAGGCAGCAGGGCAAGAATGTATTATGAGGCAGTTTGTACAACTTTTAAGGATACATGTGATATAGTAGGCTTTTGTGATTTAAGCCAAACAAGGATGAATTATGCAAATAAAATGATTCAAGAAAAATGTGGGCATGATCCAGTCCCAACTTATCTTTATACAGAGTTTGACAGAATGATTGACGAGACAAAACCAGATGTTGTAATAGTGACTTCTGTAGACCGTACCCATCACGAGTATATTATACGTGCTATGAGGAAAGGCTGTGATGTAATAACAGAAAAGCCAATGACAATTGACGAGGAAAAGGCACAGGAAATTATTGATGTGCAGAAGGAAACAGGGAAACATTTGCGTGTAACCTTTAATTACCGTTATGCCCCTACTAATACAAAAATCCGCGAGTTAATCATGGATAATACAATTGGGGAGGTTTTTTCCGTACATTTTGAATGGCTGTTAAATACGAAACATGGTGCTGATTATTATAGAAGGTGGCATAGAAGCAAAACGAATAGCGGCGGGCTTTTAGTGCATAAATCTACCCACCATTTTGATTTGGTTAATTTTTGGTTAGGTACTCAGCCAGAAAAAGTTTTTGCATTTGGTTCTAGGAATTTTTATGGGAAAGAAAATGCAGAACGCCGTGGAGTAACAGAATTTTATTATCGATGCCATGGAAGTGAAGCAGCTAAAAATGATCCATTTGCAATTGATTTAGAAGCAAACCCTGTATTGAAGGCATTGTATTTAGATGCAGAGGCAGATAGCGGCTATATCCGCGATAGAAGTGTATTTGGAGATGATATTACTATTGAGGATACAATGAGCGTAGTAGTAAAGTATAAGAGTGGGGCACAATTAAGCTATTCTTTAAATTCTTATATGCCATGGGAGGGATTTATAGTATCTTTTAATGGTTCTAAGGGAAGAATAGAATATAAAGTTGTAGAAAATGCTTATATTAATGGCGGCGGGGATAAATCAGAAGAAGGTGCCCAAAAAGGAAAGGAAATTATGGTATTTCCAATGTTTGGGCAGCCATACCGTGTAGAGGCAGAAGAAGGGGTAGGCGGACATGGCGGCGGAGATAGTGTTTTATTAAATGATATTTTTGGGACGCCAGATTATGACCGGTTTGAACGGGCAGCTTCCCATGTGGACGGCGCAATGTCTATTTTAACAGGCGTGGCAGCGAATAAATCGATTGCTTCTGGGGAACCTGTAAATATAAAGGATTTAATTAAATTCTAAAATATGATATGATAAAAGCAGCAGGGCTGTGTATCTGTAGGTACTGTGGGTACTGCGGGTACACAGCTTTTTTGTATATTAGAAATAGAAGGAAGGAAGTGTAAGAAATGCAGGAATGGAAGGAGTATTTACCAGAGTTTAGAGAAAAAACAAAAGCGTTTTATGCTGGTGAAATAACCAAAGGAGAGTATAAGGGGTTTTCTGGGTTTTATGGGAGTTATGCACAAAGAGGTGGGAAAGCTAGTATGCTCCGGCTTCGCATGCCAGCAGGTTGTGTAACAAAAGAGAGGCTTTCGTTTGTAGCAGGAATAATAGAAAAGTATCAAATAAAAAAGATACATTTTACAACTTGCCAAACAATCCAGCTCCATGATTTGCAGCCAGATATTGTAGCAGATGTAATGGCAGATGCTTTAAATTCAGGAATTATTACAATAGGAGGTGGCGGGGATTATCCAAGGAATGTAATGTGTTCACCTTTGTCTGGAGTAGAGAAAGGGGAATATTTTGATGTTAGGCCTTGGGCCAAAGCAGCAGGAGAATATTTAGTAAGCCTGATTACAGCAGAAAAAATGCCCAGGAAGTTAAAAGTAGCGTTTTCGAATTCTCCTGCAAATTTGCCACATGTTACTTATCGTGATTTAGGGTTTGCGGCTAATGCAGATGGGACTTTTGATGTGTATAGCGCAGGCGGCCTTGGGAACAATGCAAAGTTTGGCGTAAAAGTAGCAGAAGGAATTAAACCAGAAAAGGTTTTGTATTATATTAAGGCAATGAGGTTGATGTTCTGTGCCTATGGAAATTATGAAAACCGGGGAAGGGCACGTACTAGGTATATGCAGGATACGCTTGGCGGCGCAGAGCCTTATAAAAAAGCATTCCAGGAAAAATTAGAAGAAGTAATCAATTCAGGAGAAAATCTGGATATCCAAGTACAGCAAATGCCTATTACTAAAGTGGGAGATGGAAGCAGCATATCAGGGTTCCGAATTATAAAACAAAAACAAGAAGGGCTTTATACAGTAATTTGGCATCCAATTGGAGGGCAGCCAAAAGTAGAGGATATTTGTAAGTTATCAAAGACAATAACTGATATGGAAGATGTGGAAATCCGCCTTTCACCAGATGAAACGGCATATATTGTAAATTTAACAGGCAGTGAGGCAGGAAAAGTATTAGAAGTAACAAAAGACAGCGCATTAACTTTATTTGAAACAACGGTAAGCTGTATTGGTGCAAATATTTGCCAGGTTGGGTTAAGGGATTCACAAGGGCTTTTAAGAAAGTGTATAGAGGCAGTTAGGAAGGCAGGGATAGCAGAAACGGCCCTGCCGCAGATGCACATTTCTGGATGCCCATCTTCTTGCGGGACACACCAAACAGGTGTTATTGGTTTTAGAGGGGCTTCAAAATCAGTAGATGGTAAAATGCAGCCAGCATTTCTTTTATTTATAAATGGAGAAGAACGCCAAGGGCAGGAACGTATGGGAAAAGAACTGGGGACTATTTTAGAGGCAGATATCCCTAAGTTTATTGTAAAATTAGGAAGATGTGTAGAAGAGAGTGGATTAGATTTCGCAAGTTGGAAAGCAAAGAACCCAGAAGAAATGGAAAAGATTGCGGCAGAATATTTAGGGTAAAATAAGGCGGCAAGTTGAATTTACAATTTATAGTGGAAAGCATAGGCTGGCAGCCTGCGCTTTCCACTATATTATTAGATTCTTGGATCGTCAGTCCCCATAGGAGGCCGTTTAAGGTATGTTATGCTTTCTATATGGAATTCCCCATTAGTATCCCAGCTTATTATAGTTTCCATATATCCTAGATGATCAAATTGCCCCCATGGGCCGCATAGACGCTGTATTAATTTTAAACAATTATGGTTATTATATGTTACAGTTTCAACAGATTGATAAGCAATTGGAGAAGCAGAACCAATCTGTTTTCCTATTTCCCTATAGGGCTTAAAATATTCTTCTTTTTTAGAAATATCAGGGTTGCCGTTCCATTCCCAAATTTCATAATAAGATAAATCAATAATAGCGTCAAAATCTTTATTTTTAATCTGTATATGGTTTTCATCAACAGAGTAAATATTGTATTCTACTCCTACAGAAAAGACCGTATCATTGACATAAGGAGGAACCAGATAAGAGTGGTTTGCTGTATCAATTATATATATGCCTTGGTAACATTCCCCTAAGAAACATATAACAACAAGTTCATCTATATTATCTCCATTTAAATCAGTAAAAAATATTTCATCAAAGGAGTGGGGGTACTGTGGCAAAGGGGGATCAAGATAAAATGTTTCGTCCTCTGTAACCTTTATAGATAATCTGGGATTTCCCGTTCCCTGCTTAATAATAGAAATACTTTGGCAAGAGTTATTATTTTCAAATATTTTTTTATCTAAATAAATGGGCTGCTTGATGTATTCGGCATGTTCGATATGTGTTTCCCCGTTAGTATCCCAGCTTATTATGGTCTCCATATATCCAAGGTGTACAGAATATTCCAAACCACGTAAACGCTGTGTTAGTTTTAAACAGTTTTGGTTATTATAATTTATCACTTCAATAGGTTCAGAGATAACTTCCATATCACTTCCAATTTTTTTCCCTTTTTCTCTATATGGCTCGAGGAGATTTTCTTTAGAAGTATCTGGATTAGCGTTCCATTCCCAGATTTCATTATAAGATAGTCCAACAATATTATCAAAATTCCCGCCTTTGATTTGTATATGGTTTTCATCAACAGAATAAACCTCATATGTAATTCCTACAGCAGTATTACAAGTATAAGGAGGAACCAGATAGGAGTGGCTTGCTATATCAATAATGTAAATCCCCGGATAATATCCTATCATACATACAGCGATTATTTCCTCTACGCCATCCCCGTTTAAATCCGTAAAATAGATTTCATTAATGGATTTTGGATATTCTAGCGCAGGAGGATCAAAATAAAATTCTTCATGTTCGGAAACTTTTATTAATAGTTTTGGCTGCCCTGCTCCTTGTTCAATAATAGAAATACTCTGGCAAGGTTTATTATTGGGGAATACTCTTTGATCAATATAAACAAGTTTTTCCCCAGTAAAGGAGGGTAATGTTTCTTCTGCAGGGGAAGATGATATTTCTTCCATAAACATAGCAGAGGATGTATTTGTATTGTTTTCCATTACAGGTTTGGCTGTATTTGTGCATCCTGTAAGGAAAAAGACAGTGGCTGATATAAGTGCCCAATATTTTATTTTCATAAAAATCCTCATTTTATTATATGGTAATAATGTTTTTATAGTATAATAGCATTATAACATTAAAATAATGCAGCAGCAATACTTAGAGATTTTTGGTACAAAGTATTTTTAGGCTTGGCTTAAGGTTAGGCTAGGAGGTGGGAAATTTGGGCATAGGCGCAGGTTATGCACAGGAAGCTGTAGAACAGGTAAATCAAGTGGTTTTAGGGAAGGAAAAAGAAGTGAAAGAGGCTATGCTTGCCTTTCTTTCTAATGGGCATATATTGCTAGAAGATATACCAGGAGTGGGAAAAACAACGATGGCTCTTGCATTTTCAAAGGTACTTGGTTTAGAGTTTAAACGGGTTCAATTTACGCCAGATGTAATGCCGTCTGACTTAACAGGGTTTTCTATTTATCGGAAAGAGGAAGAAAAATTTATATACCAGCAGGGAAGTGTATTTTGTAATTTATTGCTTGCTGATGAAATAAATAGGGCTTCGCCTAAAACACAGTCTGCTTTGCTGGAGGTTATGGAGGAACGGAAAGTATCTGTAGAAGGAGTTACCCGTAAGGTTCCTTTGCCATTTTTAGTAATAGCCACTCAAAATCCATATGGCAGTGTTGGGACACAGTATCTGCCAGAGGCCCAAATGGATCGTTTTATAATTAAAATGTCATTGGGTTATCCTGATTTTGAAAGCGAGCTTTCTATGGCAATGTCGATAGATGGGACAGATAAGCTTTCTTTATTACATCTTGTTTTAAACCAAGATATGTTATTAAGTATCCAGGATGAAATCCATCAAATATATATAAAAGAGAGTATTTATCACTATATTTTAGAATTAGTAACCGCTACCCGTAAGAATTCTTATATTGAAAGAGGGGCCAGCCCAAGGGCCACAATTGCGCTGGTAAAAATGGCAAAAGCATCTGCATGGTTTGAGGGGCGGGAATTTGTAACGCCAGAAGATGTGCATTGTCAATTCCCTTATGTGGCATCCCATAGAATAAGGCTGAATTCGTCAGCAAAAATGGAACATATTACAGAGGGCCAAGTGATAAAAAAAATTATAGAGAAAATAAAAAAACCACCTTTGGGAGAGAGAAGATGAGGTTATTCTTATTTTTATTTTTAGCTGCCATGACATATTATGTAGCTGGCATATACCATAGCCTATCTTTAATGCTTTTATTTGTAATGGAACTATTATTATATATAATAATGTTTTTGTTGCCATATTATTTAAAAAAAGGATTTTTCCTAGAATTTTTTAAACAGCAGGAATCAGCAGAAACAGGGCAAGATGCCGCCTGCATTATTGGCGTGGTAAACCATGCACGGCTGCCAATTAGCCGGTTTAGCATACAGTTATGTATTTGGTATAACCAAGACGAAAAAAGAATGGCAAAAAAGTTATATGGGGGCGTAAAAGAAAATGGAAAAGAGAATATAGAATTTTTAGTTACAACACCATATTGCGGGCTGTTAAGCATAGAAATAAAAAAAGCTGCAATATATGATTATTTTTCCTTTTTTGCTGCGAAGAAAAAAATAAAAAAGGAAATGAAAATAGCGGTTTTCCCAAAGGAGCAAATACTCCATTTGGAAATGCCAATGCCAGAATATAAAGGGATAAACCAGGCAGAAGTAGATTCTTTGTGGAAAAGTGGGACAAACCATCAAGAAATTAAGCAGATTAGGGAATACCAGCTAGGTGATCCGATTCGGATGGTACATTGGAATTTAAGTGCTAGGACAGATCAATTATGGCTAAAGGAATATGAGGCAGAACAAGATAATTGTTTTTATATATTTTTAGATATGTCCATATCTAAAAATATAGGGATAAAAGAGTGGGATATTTTTTATAAAGTTTTTTCGGCACTTGCTTTTGGGTTATTCTATTATGCTGCATATATAGTGGTATATTGGAATGAAAGAGAATACCAGAGTTTGCAAAGTATGCAAATAGAGGGAAAAGAAGGAATTAGGAATTTGTTGCTTCACCTTTACCAAATAGATAATTTAGAAAAAGAATTATCAGCAGAAAAGAAAAAAGAAGAAATGTTCTTAATAGAAAAAGGAAGCTTATTTAAACTAAATTTAAAAAGAGAACTGTATTATCAAAACCGTTTTCTTTTCCGTTTTTCAAAAAAGAAATTTGAGAAAGAGATTGTAAGCGGAAGGTATGCAATTTAGGGCTGCCGAAAAACTATGGAAGGAGGCAGATAGTTATTGCTAGGATTAAGCTAAAAATAGAAAAAGAAAAGCAAAAATATTTCCCTGTATCTAGCTTATTTTTTTTAATAGCTGGTGTATATGGGTTTTTAATTTTATTTGGTTATTTGCCAGGAATTGTCTATCAAGGCAGTATTGTATTTCCTGCAGCAACCATATTGTGCACAGGGCTTTGGTATTTATATTTTTCACATAAGAAATTTTTTTGGCTGGTTTTTATTGGTTTTTCTTTAGCAGCAGGATTTCTTTTATATCCGTATTTGCCAAGCCTGTTGTTAGAGGCAAGGCTGGTAGGGGAAAGTTTTATGGGCATTGCTAGGCCAGAGCCAGTAAAAGTAACTTTATTTGCTTTGTTTGTTATATGGTTAGTGATATATGTTTTATTTTTTCTTTCCATAATTATAAAAAAACATAAGGTTTTAAGTTTCCTTTTTACTGTTATTTTGCTTTTAACGCCATTGTTTGGCATTTGGGCTGGAATAGGGGTTGTATTTTTATTATTATTATTCCAAGCCACATTGATTACCAGCCATATGGCTGGGTATGCAAAAAGGAGGGGAATAGGAGTAAGGGAAGGAAAGGCACAATTAGCTGCGAGAAGTAGTATGGCAATGGGTGGGCTGGTATTATTTGTGTTTATAATAGCAACGCCCTTAACGATATTTTTTTCAGATAAATTGTATAATTCTGTTTACCATATAGAAGGCTATTTGAAACGGAGCATTAGTAATATAACAGGGACAGCAAATAAATTAGTAAAGGGAGGGGCAGTTAGCAGGAGGAATAATTATCAAACAGGGGAAAAACAGCTTATGATAACCTCTACAAAGAAGATAAAAGAGACAATATACCTACGTGGGTTCGAGGGAGGCATTTATACAGGAGGAAACTGGAAGCAAGCAGACGATGCGCCTTTACTTGAACAAGTGGCAAAAAATATGGGGTGGCTGCGGTGGGTTGATACAATTACAGATATGTATCAGCGTATGTATTTTACAATGAATAATATGTGGGCAAGCTACTCAACAAAGGTAGGGTTAATGACTATCCAACATATAAATGGGGATTATGAAGTAAATTATGCCCCTTATTATGGACTTAAAATGAATGGCGAGGCTTACAATTTGTATGAGTTTCCTGAAGATGGCTATGGCTATTGGTTTTATGAGCAAAAAGACTTAGATATAAATTGGGAATTTGCCTTATGGGATTATGACACCCAACAAAATTTGTACTATCAGATACAACAGTTTTATGAAAAGGAAGCACAACAAGCTTATACACAAGTGCCAGTAGAATTAATCCCCCGTTTAGCGGCATTATGCAGGGAAAACCCTCAACAAAGCTTAGATGAAATAACCGCCTTTATTTTATATACATTACAAAGCAATGCCGTATATAGCTTAACGCCTGGATGGGCTCCATTAAATGAAGATATTGTAGATTATTTTTTATTTGAAAGAAAAAGTGGATATTGCGTCCACTTTGCCTCTGCGGCGACATTAATGTATCGGCTGTATGGCATACCTGCTAGGTATGCTTCTGGTTATGTTGTCCCACCATCTGCATTTCAATTTTTAGAAGCTGGGAAATATGGGGCAGAAATAACAGACGAGTTTGCACATGCCTGGGTGGAAATATTTTTAGAAGGATATGGCTGGACACCTGTAGAGGTAACGCCATCTTCAGAAAGGACTGTTTCATATCCTGGGTTTAATGGAATAACTTTGGAACAGGTAATGAAACAGCAAGGATGGAATATGGATATCCCCAGTTTAAAGGAAGAGGTAGAAAAAAAAGGGGAACAGGCAAAAGGGGAGTATAAGGCAAAATGGATATCTAGCCGTACCATATTTTCTATTATAGGGGTTTGCTGTGTTTGGTTTGTTTGTATTTTTTTAATTGGGATAGAATGTCGCCGATGGTATCAACAGGAAAAATTAAAAACAATGGATTGTAGGAAAATATTTGATCGATTAATTATGGTATTACATTTTGGCGGGGTGATGCAAAATTATAATGGGCAGGAAAAGGATTTTGTAGATAGGCTTGCAAAAGAAGTCCCAGATATTAGCCCGCCGCAAGCACAACATATTATTGATATTGTAACACGGGCAGCATATGGGCAGAAAAAGATAAAAGAAATAGACCAAGAATTTGTTAGGGAAGAATATCAAGTTGTAATGGAATTTATCTATAACAAATTAAAATGGCATAAAAAAATAATATGGAATTATTTTAAATAATAAGGTTTATAGTAGATATCCTGATAAGTATAATAAGGATTATAAAGGGCAGGTGGTAGGAATGAAGGATAAACAAATGGCTTTATTTATAGGGATACAGGCGAGTGGGAAAACATCTTTTTATTATGCTTATTTTCAGGAAGGATATGAACATATTAACCTAGATACACTTCATACTAGGAATAAAGAACGGTTAGCAATAGAAAATTGTATCCGGCTTGCAAAAAATTTTGTAATTGATAATACAAACCCTAAAAAGGCGGATAGGGAGCGTTATATAAAGATGGCAAAAGAATTTGGCTATTATATAACCGGATATTTTTTTAAATCTGTGGTAAAAGAATGTATAAACCGGAATGAACAGAGGACTGGGAAGGCAAAAGTACCAAGGTGTGCCATTGCCTCTACTTCTAACCAGTTGGAATTGCCAGAATATAAAGAAGGGTTTGATAAGTTATATTATGTGTGTTTAGAAGAAGGGGAATTTAAAATAGAAAAATGGAGGGAAGAATATGAAGTTTGATGATTTTGATACAAATATGAGGATTTACGAGCAGTCTTTGGATCAATATATTTTACCAGATATGTATTTGGTAGCAAGGCTAGATGGCAGGTCGTTTACAAGGCTTACAAAAGAAATTTGCCAATTTGAGGCACCTTTTGACATCCGTTTCCGGGACTATATGGTGGAAACTGTAAAATATTTAATGGATTGTGGTTTTCGGATTGTATATGGGTTTACAGAAAGTGATGAAATATCGTTGCTGTTCCATAAAGATGACAATACCTTTGGGCGCAAGGTAAGGAAAATAAATACAACTTTGGCAGGAGAAGCAAGCGCTGCTTTTTCTTTAGCCCTTGGCAGAGCAGCCACTTTTGACTGTAGGGTAGTCCCTTTACCCAACCTTTCTAGAGTTAGGGATTATTTTATATGGAGGCAGGAGGATGCCCATAGAAATTCATTAAATGCCCATTGTTATTGGTTGCTCCGTAAAGAAGGCATAGGAAAAGAAGAGGCGACAAAACGGCTAGAAGGTAAATCTGTTTCTTATAAAAATGAATTGTTATTTGAAAAAGGGGTTAATTATAATGAACTTCCAAGCTGGCAAAAACGAGGGATTGGAGTTTATTATACTTCAGCAATAAAAGAAGGCTATAATCCAATAAAGCAAGAAAAAGTACAGACAGAGCGCAGAGAATTATATACGGATTATCATTTAAAATTAGGGGACGAATATGCAGATTGGGTATGTGGGCTGTTAAAGTAGGAGTATAACTAAGTATAAAAAAGCCATAAAGAGAGATACTAAAAATCGAATCATTGGAATATCGAGACTAGAAAAGAGGGTATTTATGAGAAAAAGATTTTTAGGATTGTTATATGGCACAATAATTGTTTCTTTTGTATTGTCAGGCTGTGGGAATAAGAATGAGACAGAACAGGCTGGCAAGGTATATTTTTTAAATTTTAAACCAGAAGTCCAGAACCAATGGAAGGAGATTGCGGAGGTATATAAAAAAGAAACTGGCGTGGAAGTAAAGGTACAGACAGCAGCCTCTGGAACATACGAAGAGGTGTTAAAATCTGAAATTGCAAAATCAGATGCAGTTACTATGTTCCAGATTAATGGGCCAATTGGTTATAATAACTGGAAGGATTACTGTATGGATCTTTCTGATACAAAGGCTTATCAATCCCTGACGGATAAAGGAATGGCTGTTGTAGGGGATAATGGCGGTGTATATGGGATTCCTTATGCGATAGAAACATATGGGATTATTTATAATAATGCAATTATGGATAAGTATTTTGCACTGGAAGGCGCAGTTAGAGGCAGTATGGATGAGATTGACAGTTTTGAAGATTTAAAGGCAGTTGTGGAGGATATGCAAGAACATAAAGAGGAGCTTGGGATAAAGGGTGTATTTGCCTCCACATCTTTGGCTTCTGGGGAGGATTGGAGATGGCAGACACATTTAGCAAATATTCCGATTTTTTATGAATTGCAGGATAAAAAAGTAACAGATACAAAGGATTTGCAGTTTACTTATGCAGGGAATATGAAAAATATTTTTGATTTGTATATAAATTGTTCTGTAACAGCACCTGGCTTATTAGGGGATAAAAGTGTATCAGACTCTATGGCAGAGTTTGCTTTGGGGCAGGCTGCCATGGTACAGAATGGGAACTGGGCTTGGGGGCAGATAAACGATGTGCCAGGAAATACTGTGACAGAAGAAAATGTGAAGTTCCTGCCTATTTATATGGGGTTAAATGGAGAAGAAAACCAAGGTTTATGTACAGGGACAGAGAATTTCTGGTGTATTAATAGCCAGGCTTCAGAGGCAGACAGGAAGGCTTCTGTGGATTTTATGGATTGGCTTGTCACATCGGATACAGGAAAAGATTTTATGGTAAATAAGCTTGGAAATTCAGCCCCATTTACAACTTTTACAGAGGAAGAAAAACCTACAGACCCATTGGCAAAGGAAATGTTCCGCTATATGGACAGTGGGAAGTCAAATATAAACTGGGCATTTACAGTATTTCCAAGCCAGCAGTTTAAAAATGATTTTGGGGCGGCTTTATTAGAGTATTGCAGCGGGAATATGACATGGGATGAAGTACAGGCATTAGTAATTTCACGATGGGCAGAAGAAAAAGCATTAACTGCTGCGCAGGAATAGGAAGGGTAATATGCAGAAAACATTAAAACGTTATTTTCTGGTATTTGTACTGCCTACCCTAGTAGCCTTTGCATTTGCCTTTATTATTCCATTTGTGATGGGGGTATATTTGTCTTTTTGTAAATTTACCACTGTAAAAAATGCAAAATGGGTAGGCTTGGCAAATTATAAGGCAGCTTTTACACAAGGGCAGGGTTTTCTCTCTGCTTTAGGGTTTACGACAGCTTTTACAATAGTATCCCTAGTGACAATTAATGTGTTTGCATTTGCTTTGGCGTTACTTTTAACAAGGAAAATTAGAGGTACTAATATATTTAGGACAATTTTCTTTATGCCTAATTTAATTGGCGGGATTGTCCTTGGATATACTTGGCAAAAAATGATTAATGCGTTGTTGCTGCGTTATGAGGCGACTGTTGTATCCAATGCAGGATATGGGTTTTTAGGATTAGTGGTTTTAATGAACTGGCAGATGATTGGCTATATGATGATTATTTATATTGCTGGAATCCAGAATATCCCAGGGGAATTGATGGAAGCTGCAAAAATGGATGGGGCAACAGGCTGGCAGATTTTAAGGAAAGTGACAATACCAATGGTAATGCCGTCTGTAACAATTTGTACGTTTCTTACGTTATCCAATAGTTTTAAACTTTTTGACCAAAATAAGGCGTTGACTAATGGCGCGCCTATGAATAAAACAGAAATGCTGGCACTCAACATTTATAATACTTTTTATGGCAGGCCAGGGTTTGAAGGGGTTGGGCAGGCAAAAGCGGTTATTTTCTTTTTGCTGGTAGCAGGGATTGCCCTAATACAACTTCGGATGACAAGGGGCAAGGAGGTGGAACAATAGTGGTTTTTCTAGTTCTTTCTATATTGTCTGCCTTGTTTTTATATCCTTTATTTTTTATTTTAAATAATTCTTTTAAGGGAAAGTTCTTTATTAGTTCAGACCCATTTAGCCTGCCATTAGGGGATACCTTTTCAGGATTGACAAATTATATAACAGGGCTTACAGAAACAGGGCTGTTTGGGGCTATGGGCTGGTCATTATTTATTACTGTTTTTTCTGTAATATTGATAGTAGTATTTACATCTATGACAGCATATTATATTACACGTGTAAAGGGGAAACTTACTTCTTTGCTTTATTATACTTTTGTATTTTCTATGATAGTCCCGTTCCAAATGGTGATGTTTACAATGTCGAGTTTAGCAGACAGTTTCTACTTGAAGAATCCATGGGGGATGTGTATACTATATTTAGGATTTGGAGCAGGATTATCAGTATTTATGTTTTCGGGGTTTGTAAAATCGATTCCTTTAGAAATTGAGGAGGCTGCCATGATGGATGGCTGTAATCCCCTTCAGACCTATTTCGGCGTAGTATTTCCAATTTTAAAGCCAACGGCAATTACCGTTGCGATTTTGAATGCCATGTGGATATGGAATGATTTCTTACTTCCCTATTTGGTAATCGGGATAGGGACAAAATATAAGACAATCCCGGTTGTAATCCAAATGTTAGTCGGTTCTAATGGAAACAGGGACATGGGGGCGTTAATGGCGATGTTAGTGCTATCCATTATTCCGATAGTAATTTTTTATTTGGCATGTCAAAAGTATATTATAGAGGGAGTTGTAGCCGGAGCAGTAAAAGGATAAAAGGTGCCATGCACCGAAAGAGAGGTAAGTATGAGAAAAAGCGGAATTTTAATGGCAGTATCCAGTATTCCTTCCGCATATGGAATGGGTGCATTTTCTAAGGAAGCGTATAGGTTTGTGGACTTTTTACAGGAGGCAGGCCAGAAATTATGGCAGATATTGCCGCTTGGGCCGACAGGGTATGGGGATTCCCCTTATCAGTCTTTTTCTACTTTTGCTGGAAACCCATATTATATTGATTTGGAAAAGTTAATAGAAGAGGGATTGCTTACAAAAGAAGAAGTAGAGGGCAGTGATTTTGGCAGCCATCCAGAATATGTGGATTATGAAAGGATTTATCAGTCACGTTTTAAGATATTAAGGAAGGCTTTTGAGCGTTTTCGATCAGTTGTGCGTCCAGCTTATAGTGAATTTTTAAGGGATAATGCAGAATGGCTGGAGGATTATGCCCTTTATATGGCTGTAAAAGATTCTTTTGAAGGGCATAGTTGGCTGGAATGGGATAAGGATATTAAGCTTCGTAAAGAAGAGGCTATGGCACATTATAAGGAAGAATTAAAAGATGAAATTGCATTTTACTGCTTCCAACAGTATGAATTTAAAAAGCAATGGCTGGATTTAAAAAGTTATGCAAATCAAAAGGGAATCCAGATTGTAGGGGATATTCCGATTTATGTAGCTTTGGATAGTGCAGATACTTGGGCAAATAAGGAACTTTTCCGTTTAGATGAAGAAGGGATACCTACATTAGTTGCAGGCTGCCCGCCAGATGGTTTTTCTAGGACAGGGCAGTTATGGGGAAATCCTCTTTATAATTGGGAATACCATAAGTCAACAGGCTATAAATGGTGGATAAAACGGCTGCGCCATTGCTATGAATTATATGATATTGTAAGGATTGATCATTTCCGTGGGTTTGATGAATATTATGCGATACCATTTGGGGATAAAACAGCAGAATTTGGGCATTGGGAAAAAGGCCCTGGCTATGATATTTTTGATGCCATGAAACGGACTCTTGGTGATAAACCAGTGATTGCAGAAGATTTAGGCTTCTTAACAGATTCGGTTATAGAATTAGTGAAAAAAACAGGGTTCCCTGGCATGAAAGTATTACAGTTTGCATTTGATCCAAGGGAGGAAAGTAATTATCTGCCGCATACCTATATAAAAAATTGCGTGGTATATACAGGGACGCATGATAATGACACAACAAGAAGCTGGTATGGGCAGATGGACAGTGCGTCTAGGGATTATGCAGACCGTTACCTAAATATAACAGATAAAGAACATGTGACAAAAGAATTTGTCCGCGTC
>ERZ808040.927-NODE-927-length-21975-cov-4.753356_pt1 | contig 21975 bp, 24 predicted proteins | sample MGYA00380191_ERZ808040 | MGnify/ENA primary metagenome ERZ808040 (study PRJEB31490, sample SAMN06133395) | mouse gut metagenome | isolation source: J6 | host: mice | place: China: Chengdu | collected 2015-05 ...
TGCCCAGGTAAAATATTACCAGAATCTTTTACATCGTAATGACGCTTTAATGCTGATTCAACTAAATCTCCAATTTGCCCAACAATCGAAGCGATGATTGTTACACCAATTAAAATCGCAAATGATGATGTCACTGGGAAAAACACATTAAAGATTGCTACAATCACAACTGCTGTTACAATCCCGCCGACAAAGCCCTCAATTGTCTTATTCGGTGAGATTTCTGGCCATAATTTACGCTTTCCAATCTTTCTTCCAACGAAATACGCACCAGAATCTGTTGACCAAATCACAAGCAATGCATAGACGACAAATTCAATCCCAGCCATTCTCGTTTCGATTAAATAATAAAATCCAATGCCAACATACATTGCACCAAATAAAGAAAATGCAGCATCATCAAATGTAAACTTGTTTTTCACTAATACCGTATAGATTAATAATAATAATACGATTAAAAATGCAACTTCTACTTTGGTATACCCAATTGTTCGTTCAAATGAAGTTGTAAACTCTGCTGGTAATAATAAAATAACCAATGCAATCCATGTGAGTACACCCGGTACTGAAAAAATCGATAGCTTTTTCATGCGCAACAGTTCATACAAGCCAACAGTCCCCATCGCATAGACGATTGCCGTAAATGGCCAACCTCCAATGATGACAAGTGGAATGAACAGCGCTGCTGCTACAACAGCCGTAATAATTCGTTGTTTCAACTTATTCTTCTCCTTCCACACTACCAAATCTTCTATTCCTTGATTGAAATTCTTTAATTTCATCAATCAAACATTGTTCATCGAAATCTGGCCATAATACATCTGTAAATGAAAACTCTGCATAAGCAAGTTGCCATAACATAAAGTTCGACAAACGCACCTCACCACTCGTACGAATGAGTAGATCTGGTTCTGGTAAATGTCCCGTCATTAAATGTCCATCCATCGTTTGTTCATCAATCTCATCTATTGTCATTGTGCCTTCTGCAATTTGCATAGCAATATTTTTCGTAGCTCGAAGAATTTCCGCGCGACTTCCGTAATTCATCGCAAAATTTAGCACAAGTCCAGTATTATGTTTCGTTTCCTCCATCGCTTGCTCAATTGCAGCTTTTGTATGCGTGGGAAGAATTGATGAATCTCCAATCATTTCTACCTTCACATTTTTCTCGACTAACTCTTTTAAATATGTATTTAAAAATTCTCCTGGAAGTTTCATTAAAAATTCTACTTCTGTTTTCGGTCGCTTCCAATTCTCAGTTGAAAAAGCATAGAGTGTTAATACTTTTACACCAATCTCATCTGCAGTTCTTGTGATTTTTTTGACCGTTTTCATTCCTTCATGATGGCCTGCGATACGAGGCAAATTTCTTTTCTTTGCCCACCTTCCATTACCATCCATAATGATTGCTACATGAGAAGGGATTGGCTTCTGTCGTAATTGTTCCACTTGTTCTGCCAACGAAAGCTTTTTTACTGTCTTCTTCTTTCCCATTAGCTTATTTAGCATAATCGTTCCTCCACCCTAATCCTTTTTAGTGCATCGCGAATAACTGATTGAATCGGAAACAAGATGTTTACAATAATTTCTATTCTACACTACTATTGAACATTACTGATATTGTTTCTTTATACATTGTCTTCACGACATCCGTCCAGTAATTCTTGGATGTCCTTCTATCGCAAATTATTTTCGCTCCAATAATCTATTGTACCATACAAGCACCTGTGCACAATCGTTATTTTCAACTGCGTTTTATCATACTTCTGTTGCAATCGTGACATGTTTGATTGTGGCATGCATGTAGTTGAATGATTCATGCACAATAAATGAATACTTTTCTGCTTTCTCATTCGGCTCGTTGAATACATATTTCGTTCATTATACCACAAAAAAAAGACGTCCTGAAATAAGGACGTCTACTTTCTTTAAAAGTTCACTTCTATTAAATTTCCATGATTTCTTGCTCTTTTTCAGCAGCAAGTACGTCAATTTTTTTAATGAAATCATCAGTTAATTTTTGAACATCGTCACTATAGCGACGTAATTCATCTTCTGTAATTTCAGAGTCTTTTTCAAGTTTCTTAAAATCATCATTGGCATCGCGACGAACATTACGGACTGCTACTTTTGCATCTTCCGCTTCTTTTTTAACATCTTTTGCAATTTCTTTACGGCGCTCTTCTGTTAATGCAGGAACTGCTAAACGGATAACAGAGCCATCGTTTGATGGTGTAATCCCAATATCAGATTTTAAAATTGCTTTTTCAATATCACCAATAACCGTTTTATCGTATGGTTGAATAACAAGCAGTCGAGCTTCTGGTACTGTAATTCCTGCTAGTTGATTGATCGGTGTTGGTGCACCATAGTAATCAACTGAAATACGATCCAGTAAAGATGCATTTGCACGTCCTGCACGGATTGAACCTAATTGACGTGTATAATGGTTAATCGCATTTTCCATTTTCTCTTTCGCTGTAGACATGATTGTGTTTGGCATTACTTGCTCCTCCTAACAACTGTTCCAATATCTTCACCTTGGACAGCCTTTTTAATGTTTCCATCTTCCATAATAGAGAATACAACAAGTGGAATATCATTGTCCATACATAATGTTGAAGCAGTTGAATCCATAACTTCTAAACCTTGGCTAATGACTTCTAAAAACGATAGTTCTGTATATTTCACAGCGTCTTTATCAACCATTGGATCTGCCGAATATACACCGTCAACATTATTTTTCGCCATTAAAATAACGTCTGCTTCGATTTCAGCTGCTCTTAGTGCTGCTGTTGTGTCTGTAGAGAAATACGGATTTCCTGTACCTGCTGCGAAAATCACAACGCGCTTTTTTTCTAAATGACGAATTGCTTTACGTCTTATGTATGGTTCAGCAACTTGACGCATTTCAATCGATGTTGACACACGGCTTTCCACACCAAGATTCTCTAGTGAATCTTGAAGGGCAAGTGAGTTCATAACTGTTGCAAGCATTCCCATGTAATCGGCTGTTGCACGATCCATCCCCATTTCACTGCCTACTTTACCTCTCCAAATATTTCCGCCACCTACAACTACGGCGACTTCCACACCTAAATCAGCAACTTCTTTCACTTGTTTCGCTACATTTTTAATAATTTCTGGGGATAGCCCAAAACCTTGTTCTCCTGCGAGTGCTTCACCGCTTAACTTTAAAACAATACGTTTATATTTTGGCATGCTCATGTTAGCCCTCCAATTTTTCATTTTTTCTTGAAAAATAGGGAACACGGTTTAAGTGTTCCCTCATTGAACGTTTTACAAACGAAACGTTTGAAATGTTATAAATTAGTTTCCTTTAACTTGGCTGAAAACTTCTTCAGCGAAGTTTTCTTCACGTTTTTCGATACCTTCACCAACAGCGTAACGAACGAAGTCTTTTAATACGCCACCAGTTGATTTAACGAATGCGCCAACTTTTTGATCTGAATCTTTAACGAATGCTTGATCTAATACACAAATTTCTTCGAAGTATTTACCAATACGACCTTCAACCATTTTTGCAACAATGTTTTCAGGTTTACCTTCGTTAAGTGCTTGTTCTGTAAGAACTTTTTTCTCACGTTCAACTTCTTCAGCTGGTACTTCATCACGTGAAATGTATTTTGGGTTTAATGCAGCAATATGCATTGCAACATCTTTAGCAGCTTGCTCATCAGTTGTTCCTTCTAATGTAACAAGTACACCGATTGAACCGCCCATGTGTAAGTATGGACCGAATGCATCTGCATCAGTTTTCGTACGGATTTCGAAACGACGTAATGTGATTTTCTCACCGATTTTCGCGACAGCGTTTGAAATATGTTGAGAAACAGTTAAGCCGTTATCCATTTCTGAATCATGTGCTTCTTCAATTGTTTCAGGTTTTTTCGCTAATAAATGCTCAGCTAATTCTTTTACTAAAACTTGGAATCCTTCGTTTTTTGCAACAAAGTCTGTTTCAGCGTTCACTTCTAAAATAACTGCTTCGTTACCGTCAACGTGTACATGTGCTGTACCTTCAGCCGCGATACGATCAGCTTTTTTAGCTGCGCTTGATAATCCTTTTTCACGTAAGAAGTCTACTGCTGCTTCCATGTTTCCGTCTACTTCTGTTAACGCTTTTTTACAGTCCATCATTCCAGCGCCTGTTTTTTCACGTAATTCTTTAACCATTTGTGCAGTAATCTTTGCCATTTTATTCATTCCTCCAATTGTATGTCGTTTGTCCTAAAAAAGACGATAAGGGCGGACCGCTTATCGTCTTGTGAAAATGTTGTTTACGATTATTCTGCAGAAACTGTCTCTTCTTCAGTTACAGTTTCTTCAGCAGCTGCATCGTCTTCACCTTGTTTAGATTCGATTAAAGCATCTGCCATTTTGCTTGTTAATAAACGAACCGCACGGATTGCGTCGTCGTTCGCAGGAATAACGTAATCAATTTCATCTGGATCACAGTTTGTATCTACGATTCCAACGATTGGGATGTTTAGTTTGATTGCTTCCGCAACAGCGATACGCTCTTTACGTGGGTCAACAACAAACATTACATCTGGAAGTGATTTCATCTCGCGAATTCCACCTAAGAATTTCTCTAGGCGCTCGTGCTCTTTATTTAAATGAACTACTTCTTTTTTCGGAAGTACTTCAAATGTACCGTCTTCTTCCATTTTCTCGATATCTTTCATACGTTTAACGCTTTTTTGAATTGTTGCGAAGTTCGTTAATGTTCCACCTAACCAACGTTGGTTAATGTAGTACATGCCTGAACGTTCTGCTTCTTCTTTAATCGCGTCTTGAGCTTGCTTTTTCGTACCTACGAATAATACTTTTCCACCGTCTTGTCCTACTTGACGCATGAAGTTGTATGCTTCCTCAAGTTTTTTCACCGTTTTTTGTAAGTCGATGATGTAAATCCCGTTACGCTCAACAAAAATGTATTTTTTCATTTTTGGGTTCCAGCGACGAGTTTGGTGTCCGAAATGTACACCTGCTTCTAGTAATTGTTTCATTGAAACTACTGCCATGTTAATTTCCTCCTATTTGGTTTATATTCCTCCGTACAAATCTTCCTATGAAACGACCTTCCGGCACCATTTCCTAGTCATTGCACGTGTGTAGTAATACCATTTGCTAATATAACATAATGCCTTGTTGAATGCAAGTATTTACTTTTTATTCTATATGCATACATACACGTTATTCTTTTTTAGAAAACTTTAGCATTAATTCAACTTCTGTTTTGCCTTTATTTAGCTTTTTGGCAATATCTTCTACTGAATAACCGGCTGCATGTAATGTAAACGCATCATTTGATTGTTCGATTGATGCGATTGGTGTTTCTTCAGTTTCTTTTATAGCACTTTTAGGTTGGGTTTGTTGCCCATATGATTGAATCACGCGACTTCTTGCAATAGGTGGTGTCGCTGCTTTCTCCTGTTGTTCGTCATCCACACGTAGTGAGGAAGATTGTTCTGCAGTAGGCTCACTGCTTTCCTCAGATGCGTGCTGTGCACGAATACGCTCTACATCAGATGCTAGTTCATCTATAAATCGTTCATTTTCCTCTTTCACTTCTACTAAATAAGCAGCGATTGCGTCTTCCATCTCTACCATTAGCCGTTGCTGCTTCTGTTCTAATTGTTTAAATTGGTTCACTCTCATAAATAATAGCATAATAAAATAGATGCTAATGAGTTGAAGAATGAATAAAAAAGCGATAAATATGATCATTTTTATTACCCACTATAATCTACGATTGACCCTTTGTATGGATGAATCGCTTCTTTTTTTTGTGTATGTCGCTGTTGCTTTTTCTGCTGCTCAGATTGCTGTTGTTCTTGATCTTTTCGTTGTTCTCGTCCATCTAATAACCGATCTGTTTCATGAGATTCATGAACAATCGACCGATTTTTCTCAAATTGTCGCAACGCTTGTTCATTTGCTTGATCTTGCATAATTTGTGCACGTTGTTGCTGTTGATCAGCAATTTTTCCGGCTTCGACTGTTTTTGGAATAGCGATTTGTAATTCTACACCTTTTAAACTCATAAAATGCCTCCGTTCATCACTTCTGGCGCTAATAATTTTCTAAGCTTAAATAACGCCCGAGAATGGATTTGAGAAATTCGAGATGTCGATAAACTTAATACTTCACCAATTTCGGTTAATGTTAATTCTTCTTTATAAAATAAACTGACGACGATTTGTTCATTTTTATTTAATGTTTTTATTTTCTCTGTTAAATCATTGAGCAATTCATCCATCATCACATGCTCTTCTGGTGATTTCTCTTCATCATCCTTTATGGTAAAGGTTTGTTCTTCCTGATCATCTTCTTGAATTTTCTCATCTAACGATAAGACATTCGCATAGTATTGCGTATGAATTGTTTCATATACCTCTTCAATTGAAACTTGTAAATGTTCAGCAATCTCTTCTGGTGTGACATGACGCATCAGCTTTTGTTCTAATCCTTCAATTTCATGTTGAAGTTTTTTCGTGCGTTCTCGTGATGAGCGTGGAAGCCAATCTTCTTTTCGCAAACCATCAATAATAGACCCACGAATTCGAAAAGAAGCGTACGTATCAAATTTCAATTCCCTAGATGGTTCAAACTTTGTTAATGCGTCAAATAATCCTTGTAACCCAAGACTAAATAAATCATCTCTCGACACATTTTTTGGAAGGCTTGCACTAATTCTATGTACATGATACTGGACGAGTGGCGTATATTTTTTCACAAGCAAATTGCCTGCATCTGGATCTCGCTTCTCTATCCAAAGTTCCCAAGTATTATCCGCTTGTTTCAATATCCGATCCCCACCTTCACATTACAATGATCATTTTCCCTATTTTCTTCCCACATGACGGATGGATTAAATCGTAAAAGGTTCTTCATTTACAGTTCGAATTGACAATGTTGTTGTGACTGGATCAAATTCAATCGTCCGCCCTTTCGTACCACCCGTACGCTCTGCAACAATCGGTATAGATGCCTTACGCAATGCATGCTTTACAGCTTCTACATTCCGCGGCCCGATTTTTAACGTGTCGCTCGTTCCAAATTGAAACATTTGCGCACCACCAGCAATTTTAGCTTTAAGGCGAAATGTTCGAACACCTTCTTTTATGAGCATATTTATTAATGCTTCTATACCCGTATCTGCGTATTTTGCAACATTCAACGTTGGCGAACGATCCGCAGCCGAGTCTGGCAGCATAATGTGGACCATTCCACCAACTTTTTTACTTTCATCATAGAGAACTACACCTACACAAGAACCTAACCCACTTGTACGGATTGTTTCCCCTTCTTTAACAATGTTCACATCTGCAATCCCAACTCTAATGACTGATTGTTGTTTCAACATATTACATCACACCTAATGATTGAAAAATCGTTTTGTAAGAAGGTGGATCCGGTAGTAAGAAGAAATTACCGCGTATCGCTTCTGTATTCCCTTCACGTTCCTCAATCATTTCAGTATCAACGACAATTACTTCATCTGCATATGTAGAAATATCTAACAACCCAAAGCTCATAATCGCACCAACCATATCAATACTTAATGATGGTACAGTCGGTTGAATATTTAAATTTGTAAAGTTTGATAGCGCTGTTAAATAAGAGCCCGATAAAATATTCCCTAACTCTTGCATAGAAGAGACGCCAACTTCCGTTCCACTTGCTTCACGTAAATCAAAAGAATCATCTTGAATTAACGATTGAATCAAATGGTTTGCCCCATCAATTGATAACATAAAAAACATACTGCCTGTAATATCACCTTGAATGCGAAGAAAAATGCTTGCAACGAGTTCTTCCGCACCACCAGCAAGTTCGAAAACTTCATCAAATGTCGCTAACTTTACGTTCGGCACATACATATCAACCTTTTTTTGTAATAGTTGCGATAAAGAGGTGGCAGCATGTGCTGCGCCTATATTGCCAATTTCCTTTAAAACATCTAAATGTAAATGCGAGATTGGTTCATTTGTCATCGGCTTGCCTCCAACTCATGAATCGGTGTGAGCACTTTTGGTAAATCGAGCAATGACAATAAACGTCCATCTACTTTAGCAATTCCTGCAATAAACTCAGACGCGATTGAACCAACTACTTCTGGCTGAGATTCAATTCGTTCACGTGGCACATCAATAATGTCATTAGCAGTATCGACAATTAAGCCTACATCAAATTGCTCCATCGAAACAATCACAATTCTCGATTGCTCATCATCTGTGCGTAGCGGCAACTGAAAGCGAGCACGTAAGTCGATCACAGGTGTAACAACTCCGCGTAAATTAATGACCCCTTTAACAAAGCTTGGCGTACGCGGCACACGTGTAATATTCATTAGTCGTTCAATACCTTGTACAACATCAATTTCAATCGCATACTCATTCTCATCTAGGCCGAAAACAAGGACTTTTTTATAGTTTAATTGAATATTTTCACTCATTCTCCTTCACCTTCTTCCTATTTAATTAATGCATTGCAATCAACAATCAATGCAACTTTTCCGTCACCTAAAATTGTTGCACCTGAAATAGCAAAGACATTCGTTAAGTAGTTCCCTAGTCCTTTTAAAACAATTTCTTGTTGACCAATAAATGAATCAACAACTAACCCAGCTAGTTTATCGCCTTTTCGTACAATCACAATTGAATGATAATCTTCATCTGCTTTTTCAGGACATTCGAAGATTTCTTGAAGATCGACTAATGGGATGACATTCCCTCTGAAATCAATCACTTTTTGTGAATGCGCCTGCATAATTTCATCTTTATGAATAATAGCCGTCTCAATAATAGATGACAATGGGACTGCATACACTTCTTCACGTAGTTGAACGAGCATGACAGAAATAATAGATAACGTTAATGGCAATTGAATGCGGAATAACGAACCTGCCCCTTCTTTTGACTCAATCGAAATATGTCCACCTAAAGACTCAATTGTTGTGCGCACAACATCCAATCCGACACCTCGACCAGAGACATCTGATATCACTTCTGCAGTCGAAAATCCTGACGCTAAAATAAATTGTGCGACTTGTTGATCTGTTAATGTGGATGCTTCCTCTTCCGAAACAAGTCCATTCGAAATGGCTTTGTTTAATACTTTTTCACGATTAATGCCTGCACCATCATCTTCCAGCTCGATGAATACGTGATTTCCTGAATGATATGCGCTTAATCTTACAGTACCTTCTTCTGGCTTTCCGTTTGCCACTCGTTCCTCTGGCATCTCGATTCCATGATCTAAAGCATTACGTATCAAATGCACAAGTGGATCACCAATTTCATCAATCACTGTACGATCTAATTCTGTTTCTGCACCAACAATTTCTAAGTTCACTTTTTTATTTAATTCACGAACTAGTTGACGAACCATCGTTGGGAAACGATTAAACACTGTTTCAACTGGTACCATACGCATATTTAAAATAATATTTTGCAAATCACCTGATACACGCGTGAATCGTTCAACTGTTTCTGTCAATTCTGCATTACGTAAATCTGTTGAAATAGATTGTAAACGACCACGATCAATCATTAACTCTTCAAATAAATTCATCAGTACGTCAAGACGTTCTATATTCACTCGTATTGTACGACTACTTGCTTGCGCTGATTTTTTCTTTGATTTTTTAGGTTTTTCTTGTGATTGCTGTTTGTTTTGTTCTTGTTGCTTGTTCTTGTTTGTTTCTTCTTGTTTTACATGCTCAATTTCTTGCTCACGTTTTTCTTCTTGAGCGACTTTAAGCGATACTTCATTTACCGTTACACATTCCACTTCAGAAACTTTTGATACTTTTGCTTGAATTTCTTCTGCTTCTTCAGTCGTAATGACAACAACTGTAAAGTCATGTTCAAATGCCTCTGCTTCTAACTGTTCTACAGCTGGCATTGATTTTACAACATCACCAATCTGTTCTAAAATCTCAAATACCATGTAAACACGCGCCGCTTTTAATAAACAATCTTCACGTAGCTCTACTTCGATTTCAAACGCATGAAAGCCTTGTTCAATCGATTGTTCAATTATGGTCATTTCAAAATCATCATATGTTAATACAGTCTTGGTCAATTGTTCATCGGTTGTTGCAGCCGTTTCTGCATCTTTTCCATCAATTGGTTCTCCGGCAGCAATACGATTTAATTTCGCAACTACTTCTGTGACATCTTTCTCTCCAGTTCCACCTGCTTCGATATCATGAACCATTTCATCTAAATGACCAACAGCTTCAAATACGACATCTAAAATTTCAGGTGTAACAAACAAGCTTTCATTACGAATTGCATCTAACACATTTTCCATAATATGTGTTAAGTTTGCAATATCTTCATATCCCATCGTTGCTGACATTCCTTTAAGCGTGTGCGCTGAACGGAAAATTTCATTTACAATTGATAAATCTTCAGGATTTTTTTCTAACTCCAATAAATATTCATTACAAGTTTGTAAGTGCTCGATACTTTCATCTAAAAACATCTCTAAATATTGATTTGTATCCATTGGATGCCCCCCTCTTTTTTTACACAAAACGTGTAATTGCATCGGCAATTTCATCTAATTGAACAACTTCGTCCGCTAACTGTTCATCAACAATTGCTTTCGGCATACCGTATACAACACATGTTTCCTCTGCTTCTGCAATCGTTATTGTATGAATCGTTGACGTTAATTTCTTCGTACCTTCCAAACCATCATTGCCCATGCCTGTCATAATCGTTGCAATACAGCGCATACCAGTTAATGATGCAACAGAATCAAATAATACATCAACTGACGGACGATGCCCTTTCATCGGCGGCAATCTATCACTCACTTCCGCTACCAATGAAGCGCCCATTTTTTTTACTGTAAAATGTTTTCCTCCCGGTGCAATATAAGCCGTACCATTTTGAAGTACTTCGCCATCCTTTACTTCCGTAACAGAAATCTCACTTAAATGATGTAATCGATCTGCTAATGATTTTGTAAAGCCTGGTGGCATATGTTGTACGATGACAATAGGTGCAGCCAAATGAGCTGGTAAATGCGTTAGCACTTGTTGCAATGCGCGTGGACCTCCTGTTGACGTTCCAATCGCAACAATCGTTTTACCTGTACCGTGGAAAGGACGTTTTTCCTCTGAGACAGGACGCTTTTGCTCGATTGTCGATTGTTTCGTCATCGTCGGCCGTAGGACTTTCGGTTGCGTTTGTTTTGGATGGCCAATTGTCGTCGATAATTTTTTTACAGAAACGGCTGCAGCTGCAAACACTTTTTTACTAATTTCATCTTCAATATCTTTTAAATTTAAAGAAATCGCTCCGCCAGGCTTCGCAATAAAATCAACAGCACCGTTTTCCATTGCTAACATTGTATTTTCTGCACCTAATTTTGTTGTACTTGATAACATCACAACAGGTGTTGGCTGAATGCGCATAATTTCCTTTAACGCTTCCAAACCATTCATCAATGGCATTTCAACATCTAACGTAATGACATCGGGTTTCAGCTGTACAAGTTTTTGTAAAGCATCTTTCCCATTACGAGCAGTATCCACGACTTCCATTTGTGAATGTTTGTTAATAATGTCTGAAATAATCTTTCGCATAAATGCCGAGTCATCAACGACTAATACTTTCTTTTTTCGTCTATTCGCCATTATGTATCACGACCTTTCGAAAAAATCCGCTTTAACTTTCCTAACACATTCGAAGTTCTTTGTGCTGTTTCAAGTTGAGACTCCTCTGTAAAATTGCGAGCAATTTGTTGAATTTCTCTCGTAATGGTCGCACGAGGAAATAATTCAACATAAGGTTTTTGCTGCATCACCGCTTTTGAAACTACTGCATCTTCACTCAACGTTCCAAGTACATTCGCTTCCAATTGTAAAAACCGCTTCATTGCAAATTGTAATCGAATAATCGCATCATTCGATCGACTCTTTTTAGGTGTACGATTACCGACTAAATGAAAAGAAGTTTCTGCATCTTTCAATGCAATATATTTAATCATTGAATAAGCATCTGTAATCGATGTTGGTTCTGGCGTTGATATAACAATAATTTCATCTAATGCCATCATCAATTCTATCGTTCGTTCATTTGCACCAGCACCCATATCAAACAAAATGACATCATATTGCGTTTGAAAAGCTGAAAATGCCTCCGTCAGACGATTAAACATCTCATCCGTCCAATCAATCACCTCATTCAGTCCTGATCCACCGCTAATAAAGTGCAAACGTTCTGTTGTGACATTCGTGACTTCTGCTAACGCCTTATACCCTTTTAAATAGTCTAGGAAATGATATTTCGGCGTTGCACCTAATAATACATGCACATTGCCCATACCTAAATCCATATCAACGATGAGTACACGTTTTTGTTGTTCTGTAAGCGCATATGCAAAATTAATGGAGAAATTCGATTTTCCGACGCCACCTTTTCCACTTACAACTGCAACAGAACGCCCAATCGTTTGAGCGGACTGTTGCATTTTTTGACGGAGCATTTCAGCTTGATCATTCATACGCTTATCCCCTCCATCATTAGTTGTATAAGCTTGTCAGCTGTAGCTTCCTCTAAATCTTCAGGTACTTCTTGACCATTCGTATAATACGCAACGCCATATGTATAATCAGTCATTAAATTGTACATAGAGCCTTTGGAATTCGTTTCATCCATTTTCGTGAAAATACATTTCTCAATTGGGAAAGAACGGAACTGGTCAATAATTGCTCGCATGTCTGCTTCTTTTGATGTCATCGATAATACTAAATACGTTTCCATATTTAATGAAAAATCTACAAGTTCTTTAATTTGTTCGACATATTTTACTTCTTTGTAATTCCGTCCAGCTGTATCTATGAAAACATAATCGATATCTGCAAATTGCTCGATTGCTTTTTTAAAGTCATCTGCGTTATAAACAACTTCAACAGGTGCTTGTAGCAAGTTCGCATACGTTCTTAATTGCTCAATCGCTGCAATCCTGTACGTATCAGTCGTAATAAATGCAACTTTCTTCTTTTGTTCTAATAAAGTCCTTGCTGCAATTTTTGCAATTGTCGTTGTTTTCCCGACACCCGTTGGACCTAACACGTGGATATACTTCTTGTTAAACGTCATTCCACCAAAAGGAAGGTGTTGAATTCGAGTCAATAATTGTTCTTTCACAAATGCAACCTGTTGTGCCTGTGAGAACGTTCCTGCTTCTTCTTTGTATCGTGCTAACAGTCGATCCCCGATTTCATGAATGATATTTGAATGAATTCCTTGCTGTTCTAAATGATACAAAACATTTCTTAATGATTCTGGAAAATGTGCTACATTTGATTGCTCATTCATCTGCTCTAATATTTTCTTCATCTGTTCCATTTCTCGTTTTAGCTGACGTGTCGTTTCATTTACTTCAAACGTAACATCTGGCATCGCTTGCACTTCAGGTGTGTATGTTTTTTTAGGCGCATCATATCCTGCAACGACTTCCACCATTTTCTTTTTAAATAAACCGAGAAAACTTTTCTTATAGACGACATTGGAACTCATAATAATGGCATCGTCCCCAAAATCAGCACGAACCTTCTCCATTGCTTCTACCATTGTTTCAGCAACATACTTTTTCATATCCATTAAACATTCACCACCCCTACACTTTGGACTTCAACAGACGCTTCCAATTCGTTATAAGATAAAACCGGAATTTGCGGGAAGTAACGTTCTGTGATTTGGCGCATATACATGCGAATTGCTGGCGAGCATAAAATTACCGGCGAATAATTCATCAGTGCCACACGTTCAACTTCTTGCGAAATTGATTCTAATATTTGTTGCGATACATTTGGATCTAATGATAAATAATTTCCTTGCTCTGATTGTTGAATACTATCTGCAATGAGTTTTTCAATTTTCCCAGAAACCGTTAACACTTTTAACGATCCATCTTCACTAGCATATTGCGTTGTAATTTGACGCGCTAACGCTGGCCGCACATACTCTACTAATAAATCTACGTCTGATGTATATTTCGCATAATCTGCCAACGCTTCAAAAATCGTCGGTAAATTACGAATAGATACTTGTTCACTTAATAGTTTCGCTAATACTTTTTGAATTTCACCAACTGATAGTGGCGTCGGTGTTAATTCTTCGACTAAAATTGGATACGTCTCTTGAACGTGATCAATCAGTTGTTTCGTTTCTTGACGACCTAATAATTGTGCCGCATTCGAACGAATAATTTCCGTTAAATGTGTCGACACAACACTCGGAGGATCGACAACTGTATAGCCTTGGATTTCTGCCTCTTCTTTTGTTTGCTCTGTAATCCATTTCGCAGGTAAGCCGAATGATGGTTCAATTGTATCAATCCCTTCAATCATGTCTTCTCCGCCTGGACTCATTGCTAAATAGTGGTCAAGTAATAATTCACCTTTTGCAAGTTCATTTCCCTTTACTTTAATCCGGTATTCATTTGGTTGTAATTGAATATTGTCACGGATTCGTACAACTGGGATCACAATACCTAACTCAACGGCTAGCTGACGACGAATCATCACAACGCGGTCTAATAAATCTCCACCTTGCGAAGCATCTACGAGGGGTATAAGTCCATAACCAAACTCAAATTCGATTGGGTCAATTGTTAATAAATCCATCATATTTTCAGCACTTTTCATTTCTTCAGTCTCTTGTTCTTCTTCCATTTCTAGCAACTGCTCAGGATCTTCTTCAACTTGTCGCGACATCATAAATGCACTTCCTGCAAGTAATGCTGCAATCGGAAACGTGAGCATGAAATGAATGGGCGTAAAAATCCCTAGTAATAACAATGTTACAGCAGCAACGTATAATAATTTTGACTGACCGAATAATTGTGAGGTAATATCTGCACCTAAATTTCCTTCAGAAGCAGCACGTGTCACTACAATCCCTGTTCCTGTAGAAATCAATAGCGCAGGAATTTGCGACACGATTCCATCACCTACTGTCAAACGTGAAAATAAAGCAGCTGATTCAGCAAATGACAAATCCATTTGAATGACACCGACAACCATTCCAACTAATAAGTTAATAATGACGATGACAATCCCTGCGATTGCATCTCCTTTAACAAATTTCGTTGCTCCATCCATCGCACCATAAAAGTCCGCTTCATTACTTACCTTCTCACGACGGATTCTTGCATCCATTTCAGAAATCATACCAGCGTTTAAATCTGCATCGATACTCATTTGTTTCCCAGGCATCGCGTCTAATGTAAAACGTGCTGCAACCTCAGACACACGTTCTGCCCCTTTTGTAATGACTAAAAATTGAATAATAACGAGAATCGCAAAAATAACGAGACCGACTACCATATTTCCACCGGTAACGAATGAACCAAATGTATCAACCACTCCTCCGGCATTTCCTTCACTTAAAATGGCACGTGTTGTTGAAATATTTAATCCTAATCGAAAAACCGTCATAAGTAATAATAACGTTGGAAAGATTGAAAATTGTAATGCTTCTTTCATATTCATTGATGTTAATAAAATCATTAAAGCTATCGTTAAATTAATAATGATAAGAAAGCTTAATAGCCAAGGCGGTAGTGGAATGACGAGCATCGCAACGACCATAATAACGGCTGCCAGTATTCCAATATCTTTATATTGCATTTGCTTGCCTCTTTCTGTTCACTAAATTTTGTGTTGAATGCGATAAACATACGCAAGTACTTCTGCAATTGCTTTAAAAAATTGTTCAGGAACTTCTTGTTCAACCTCTACTTGATCATATAATGATCGTGCTAATGGTCGATTTTCTACCATAACAATTTCATGTTCTTGAGCAATCAGCTTGATTTTTTGAGCGATAAAATCGACACCCTTTGCTACAACAACCGGCGCATCCATTTCATCCTCATCATATTTAATCGCAATCGCAAAATGCGTCGGGTTCGTAATGACGACATCGGCAGTAGGAACTTCTTGCATCATCCGTCGCATCGCCATCTCTCTTTGCCGTTGCTTAATTCGCGATTTAATAAGAGGATCTCCCTCTGTATTTTTATGTTCATCCTTAATGTCTTGTTTTGACATTCGAAGGTTTTTTTCATAATCATATTTTTGATAAAAATAATCAAGTACTGCAATACATAGCAAAGTTATTGACGCTGTAATCCCCATCGTTGCTGTCAATCTAGCCACGACAGATAATGTATCCCACTCACTTTTAAAAGCGAGTGATAGTACTTTTTCAATATTGGTCCAAATGACAATAAACGTAACGGAGCCAATTAACGTAATTTTTAAAATCGATTTGACTAATTCTACTAATGCTCGAATGGAAAATATTCGTTTAAATCCTTTAATAGGATCTATTTTCTTTAAATCAAACTTCAATGGTTCAGTCGTAAATAACCAACCAAATTGAAATAAATTCCCTGCAATTCCTGCCACAACAGCAATGATCATAACTGGTAATAATATAAATGCGAGTTGTATTAGTACTTCTCGATATATGAGCATTGTTTCAGCAACATCTAACTGTTGTAGGGAAACATACTCTGTAAATGAATGGCCAAAAAACAAAAGAAATCGTTCTCTCATAAACGGAGAGGCAATCCATAAACAAGCAAAGACAGCAACGAGCACAAGCGCACTCGTAACATCTTGACTCTTTAGCACTTGACCTTTTTTTCTAGAATCTTGGCGCTTTTTATCTGTTGCTTTTTCCGTTTTTTCACCTGCAAAAAACTGTAAGTCTACGCGCAACATCATCATTTACCCGCCTCCTAGTAAAACCATCAAGTCTCTCATACTCATAATCATGACATCAAACAGCTTCTGCATCACACCGACCATTACAGCAATCATCGTCACGAGCACGATAAAACTAACCGCTATTTTAATTGGAAAACCTACAACAAAAATATTTAATTGCGGAACAGTACGTGCAGTAATTCCTAATGCTAAATCGACTAAAAATAATGTCGCGACAATTGGAATAGACATCTGGAATGCGATAGCAAAACATGCGACAAATGTTTGAATGACAAATTCAACAACTTGACCCGATTGAAATGCTGGCCAAGGTCCTTCAATTGGTAAAAATTGATAACTATAAAAGATCCCATCTAGTAATAGATGATGCCCATTGACAGCTAATAAAAGCAACAATGCAATCGAATTAAAAAACTGCCCTAATAGCGGCGATTGTGCGCCTGTTTGTGGGTCGATAATATTTGCAACAGCAAATCCCATTTGGAAATCAATAAAACCACCTGCAATTTGAATCGCAGCCATGACAATGTACGCTAATAATCCAATAAACAAGCCAATCATTGCTTCTTTTAAAACGAGCATGATATAAAATCCATCTACTTCAATTGCTGGAAGATCAATTGAATATGCAAGCATCCATGCACAAATCGCTGCTAATAATACACGATGTGTAGCTGGGATTGCTCGATAAGAAAAAAACGGAACGGTTACAAAAAAAGCTGTAATACGCGTTAAAATCAATAAATAGTTCGGTATCGCATGGACTAATTCATTCATTTAAGCTCACCCAATATACCGAACTAAGTTTTCAAATATTTGTGTCGCAAAGTTCGTAACGGTATTAAGCATCCAAGCACCGAAAAATACAATGCCCACTAAAACTGCAATAATTTTTGGTACGAACGCTAACGTTTGTTCTTGAATTTGCGTAGTCGCTTGAAAAATGCTGACTGCCAAGCCCGTAACTAATGCAAGAAGCAGGAGAGGTCCAGCTGTCATAATAATGACAGTTACTGCTCGTTCCGCTAGTGCAATAATCATTTCATTCGTCAACTAAACCCCTCCTAAAAACTTTGCAATAATGATTGAATAATGAGATGCCAACCATCGACTAAAACGAATAATAATATCTTGAATGGTAATGAAATCATTACCGGTGGTAACATCATCATCCCCATAGACATTAATACACTCGCAACAATCATATCAATGACTAAAAATGGAATGAAGATCATAAAACCCATTTGAAATGCTGTTTTAATTTCACTAATGGCAAATGCAGGAACGAGCGTTGTCATCGATATATCTTCAATTGATTCCGGTCGTTCCTCGCCATTATAGTTTAAAAATAATGCCATATCTTTTTGACGTGTATGTTTACTCATAAACTCTTTCAGCGGAACAGTCGCTTTATCATACGCTTCTTCCAATGTGATTTCTTCGTTAAACAAAGGGGTTAATGCCTCTTTATTCACTTCTTGAAATGTCGGCGCCATAATAAAAAATGTTAAAAAAAGTGCTAACCCGACAAGTACCTGGTTTGGCGGCATTTGTTGCGTTGCAAGTGCTGTACGCACAAATGATAAAACGATAATAATTCGTGTGAAAGATGTCATTAAAATTAAAATGGCAGGTGCTAAGGAAAGCACCGTTAAAAGGAGCATTAATTTAACAGATGTTGCAACATTGGCTGCTTCACTATCTGCAAAAAACTGTATAAAATTAATCATCTTTATGCTGCTCCTTTTTCGATAACCGTTCTAATTGCTGTTGACGCTCTTCCTTTAAATCATTGAGCTGATGTTGGAAAAGCTTTGCAAAAGGTTCTTCTGTTTCTTGATTAGATTTGTTCTGTCCTTTTAATCGTGCTTTTATTTCTTGAAAGTATTTTTCAATTGGACTTACCATTGGTGATTGGGTTTCTTGTTCTACCATACGTAAAAGCAATTCAATCTCTTCTGCATCCGTGACTTCTTTTAATAATTGGATGTCTTCTCCAACGCCAAGAATATAATACGTTTTCCCAATTAAAACGAGTTGGACTGATCTTTGTTGCCCTAACGACAATCCGCCTAAATTTTGCATCATACGATTTTTTTGAACATGACGATTTTTTTGATTGATCCACTTCAATAAAAACAATAGAAGACCTACTACAAATATGAGTGCAAAAAATGTTTTGATGTAATCCCATGCTGTCAATCCAACTTGACTACGTTCATTTTGTACACTTGAATCATTTTCTGTAGGTGCTTTTTCATCTTTATCCTCTATACATTTCTCTTCGTCTTGTAGACAATCAAACAAACTATCATTTGCTTTCGCTGGTTGAGCTACGTAAAAAAGTTGTATGCCTAGTAATAAACAAAGAATAATTGTCATGCGTTTTTTTATGCCGTGCTTATTTCGCATATTAACTTAGTGCTTTTTCAATCGCTTCAATCACGCGATCTGCTTGGAATGGTTTTACGATAAAGTCTTTTGCACCCGCAGAAATTGCGTCAATAACCATCGCTTGTTGACCCATTGCAGAACACATAATCACGATTGCAGAAGGATCTTGTTCTTTAATTTTCTTTAATGCTTCAATCCCATCCATTTCAGGCATTGTAATATCCATCGTTACAAGATCTGGTTGCAACTCACTATACTTTTCAACAGCTTGCAAACCGTCTGCTGCTTCTCCGACAACATCAAATCCGTTTTTCACTAAAATATCCTTGATCATCATGCGCATAAATGCTGCGTCATCTACAATTAAAATCTTTTTACCCATTTGTGTAATCCCTCCAAAATTTATCGTAAATGGCTCATTCGTTCTTTCGGACTTAAAACATCCGTAATACGAACGCCAAAGTTTTCATCAATTACAACAACTTCACCGTTTGCAATTAAACGATTATTCACTAAAATATCAACAGGCTCTCCTGCTAACTTATCTAATTCGATTATTGAACCCGGTGACATTTCTAAAATTTCCTCGACTGAACGTTTCGTTCGACCTAACTCAACTGTTACTTGTAATGGAATATCAAGTAACATATTTAAGTTTTGACTTGCTTCCTGCGATATCGCTGGCGATTCATCAAAACTTGCAAATTGCGCCTGTTGCACTTCAATTTGTTGCTTTTGCTTCGGTGCCGATTGTGCTGGTGGTGACTGCGGTTGAACGGGCACTTGTTGCTCCATTCCCTGCTGTGTTGGTTCTTCAACTACAGGTTGGTGTTGTACCGGCGCTTCAGGTGCAATTGTTGCCGCTTCTTCTGAAGTCGCTCCTAATAATTGTGCAATGATTTCCTTACTAAATTCATAAGGTAAGACTTGCATAATTTCTGAATCGATCAATTCTCCGACTTTTAGTTGGAAAGCAACTTTGATCAATACTTCTGATTCTGGAATATTATCAACACCTTGACGCTCTTGTACGTCCATTAAATCAATGGTCGGTGGTGAAATATCGACTTTCATATCAAAGACAGATGACATTGATGTAGCAGCAGATCCCATCATTTGATTCATCGCTTCTTGTACTGCGCTTAAATGAATTTCACTTAACTCTTCATTTGGATTAATCCCATCGCCACCGAGCATTAAATCGGCAATGATTGCCGCATCTGACTGCTTAATAACGAGTAAGTTAATTCCTTTTAATCCTTTGGTGTACTCAACCTTAATGGCCACATAAGGAAGTACAAACTCTTCTTCTAACATTGAATAATTAATTGTCGATACTGTTGGTGTTGTAATATCTACTTTTTGTCCTAGTAATGAAGATAGAGCTGTTGCGGAACTTCCGAAAGAAATATTTGCAATTTCTCCAATTGTATCTACTTCTAATTCTGTTAAACTGAGTTCTTCTGCTTTTTCATCATTTTCATGTGCATCTGGAATCCCACCGTTTAATAACGCTTCAATCTCTTCTTGAGATAAAATATCGTCACTCATCATCTTCATCGCCTCCTGTCAATACATCAGTAATTTGCACAGCCATCCAGTTTTTCTTTTGTCCTGGTTGTGCATGGAATTTCGGAATATCTCCAACTTTTACAGTTAGTGGTTGGTCAATTTTTTGATTTAGTGGCAAAACATCACCGACTTCTAAATTTAAAAAATCATCGATTGTGATGTCGCCTGTTCCTAGCTGCACTGTAATTGGTAATTTTGCTTTCTTCACACTGCTTTTCAACGTTGCACTTTGTTCAGCAGTTGGTTCTTTTTTATTTGATTGCATCCAATAACGTACAGATAAATTCGGTACGATTGGCTCAAGGACAACATGTGGAATACAAATATTAATCATCCCGCTCGATTCACCAATTAAAATATTAAATGAAATGACAACGACTGTTTCATTCGGGGAAATCATTTGTAAAAATTGTGGGTTTACTTCAAGCTCTTCTAAATAAGGTTCGATATCAATAATACCTGCCCACGCCTCTTTTAAATTATCAAACGATTTCTCAAATAAATTCATCATAATTCTCATTTCAATTTCAGTTAAATCATCGACTTGACTCGGACTTTCACCCGGCCCACCCATCATCCGATCTAACATTGAATAAGCGATATTTGGATTTACTTCCATTAAAATATTTCCTTCTAATGGTGCAACTTCAAATATATTAATGAGCGTCATATTGGGAATTGACCGTAAAAATTCTTCAAAAGGAATTTGGTCAACTGACGCCACATCTATTTGGACGTACGTACGAAGTTGTGCAGAAAAGTACGTCGTTAATAATCGCGCAAAGTTTTCATGAATTCTTGTTAAGCTACGAATTTGGTCTTTTGAAAAACGAAGTGCACGTTTAAAATCATATAATTTAACGCGACGTTCCTCTTCTTCTTGCTTCATTTCTTCTGGTGACATTTCTCCAGTCGATAGAGCGGATAAGAGGGCATCAATTTCACCTTGCGACAGGATGTCTCCTGACATAATTCCACCTCCTCACTCGTCACTGGATAATATAAGAGACGATATAAACGTCTTCAACTTCTCCTTCTTGCATCAGTGCGTTTACTGATGATTGGATTGTTGTTTTAAACGCTTTTTTGCCAGCTTTTCCTTCCAGTTCTTCTTTCGTCATTTCCGATAGTTCTTGAATGACTAAATCTCGTACTTGGAACTCCCTTTTCTCTAATTCTTCGGCAGCTTTCGTACTATCCGTTTGGATTTTCAAATC
>ERZ808040.928-NODE-928-length-21966-cov-114.179359_pt1 | contig 21966 bp, 17 predicted proteins | sample MGYA00380191_ERZ808040 | MGnify/ENA primary metagenome ERZ808040 (study PRJEB31490, sample SAMN06133395) | mouse gut metagenome | isolation source: J6 | host: mice | place: China: Chengdu | collected 2015-05 ...
CTTAAACTCTCTGACTAATTGATTGCCCTTAACAGCAAAGCTGTCATGCCCCATGTAACCTTGGCTGAGCTTTTCAGATAACTCAGGGAAAGAGGCTTCAGTCCATGACTTGCCCTGACTTTGAGATGGCTGACTAGAGTAGGCAACTACCTCACCATACGAGCCGCTGCCAACGCTTTGAGTAAACACCACAATTTCAGGATAGCCGTCTTGGTTTAAGTCAGTCGCTTCTGCTTTCATAACCGGCGCATCGATTTTCTTTTCAATCACAGCCTCACCTGCTGGTTGAATACGTAGCACATAACCGCCCATGCCATCAGACACGCTGCTCACATCAGCAGAAAACTTATCGTGTTTAACCGTCATCGCATATTGTGCCTGCTGTGACTGACTGGCCTCGGTTTTAGTATTTGGGTTCTGAGCAGAAGTATTAGAATCAACAGCCGGACTTTGACATGCTGTTAACGCCAATAAACTATTGAATATTTATTTTCTAGCTTTGTTTTCTAATGACCGCATAATAAAATCCATCACCACCTGCAGGGGCTTGAGCAATGCCTTGTTGTTCCTTAATATCAAGGCTACCAAGTTTATCATCTTCAACTGCAGTCGGCTCTAATGCATCACTAAGTTTATACACAGGTAAACATTGGCGACCAACTTCTTGCTCAATACCCCAATTGGTTTTTTCATTATTAAAAGGCACAGCCACCGCATCTTTATGACGCTCTAGGAAGGCTTGAATCTGTTCCACGTTTTCTTGCTTTAAGATCGAGCAAGTTGCGTATAACAAATAACCGCCGGCCTTTAATTGAGGCCATAAGTTATCCAAGATTCGCTCTTGTAATTGCGCCGTATGCTGCACATCTTCTTCATTACGCAGCAAAGTAATGTCTGGGTGACGGCGAATAACACCGGTTGCGGTGCAAGGGGCGTCAAGTAATATCGCATCAAAACCAGCCGACTCATCACTCGCCTCTTTGGCTTGCCAAGTGGTCGCATCGACACACTCTATTTCTAAATGTAGTTTGCTATTCACAATAGGCGCCGGCAACTGAAGACGCTCTAAATTCTCAAAAATACGCGTGATACGTGGTGCTTCATTATCAATCGCTGTCAGCTCAACCTTGCTAATAGGAATACTCTGTCCATCAGATTGTTTCACGTGAAACAGTCCTGTCTCTTGTTTTTCTTGATTGCCTAACAGCTCAAGCCAGTGTGCCAACTTACCGCCAGGAGCAGCACAAGCATCTAACAAGCGTACATTCTGTGTGGGATTAGCACTAATCGCTTTTTGTAGTAGCGCATCAATAATAGGGGTAGCGAGCTGTGCATGCGCATCTTGTACGCTAGCAATGCCCTCTTCAAACTCAGGAAGGTGACTGACAGGCACACTATCAATCAGTTCAATCGCTTGTTGTTTAATAGCAACCGTTTCGTCAGTACTACCCGTCTTGATTGCCGTTTCTAAAGAGACCAGTTTTGCTGCAATCTCTTCTTCTGAAAGCTGATTGATATAGCTCTGAGAGTCCGTTTGTAGACTATTTACCCGCAAAAACATCGGCGCAGACTGGCGCAGACTTTGGGTTAACTCATCGTATTGCTCACGCCAATCTGATTTTAACTGCTGTGCTAGCCAATTCGGCAAGCTGTGGTTTTTATTGGCTTTTTTACGAAACTTATTCGGATTTTTTGCCACTTTACGCAGCACAGCATTGACTAAGCCTGACGCACGCGCATAGTCAATATGTTTCACCGCCTCTACTGTTTCGTGGATAGCAGCATGATCAGCGACATTGAGATATAACAACTGAGTGATACCCAATTGAATGGTAGTACGTACCTCAATCTCATCAATCGGATTGTCCGCTAAACTGTCAAGCAAGCGCGCTGTCGCATGCCAATGACGCAAAGTCGTGAGCAATAACGCATGCGCAAAGCCCTTATCCTCACCCTTTAAACTGTTTAATAAGGGATCTAACAGACCGCTTAGTGATTGTCCTTGTTGAATAGATAACAGGGTATTAATCACTGCGACACGGACGTTTTTGTTTTGAGTACTGCTATTTGGTTTGCTGCTCATTTAAGGCCTAATTATGATAATTGATTTGATTGTGTTTTCATTATTTAGAAAAGTCTTACTCTGGCGCAGCAACGAACTTATCCCCATCATCAAGCTGACTACCATGACACACTTGCTCAGCAGTGACGGGCTTGCTGCCGGCAAACTGTAATTTAGTTAGACGTAAAGTCGTCGCTTCTTGGTCCGCACTTTCCTTTCCGCAAGCTACCAAGATTGCATTTTTACCGACACTGATTACCGTTCCAGTCTCTACAACCGTCGTTTGAGACGCATTTACCGGCATTGCCGATAATACTTTCACACGTTTTGGTTCGCTTTTACCTTCTGGATCTACCAAGAAAGTGTAGGCACCAGGGTATGGGTGCATACCGCGTATTTGACGCTCAATATGGGTTGCCGATTGAGTCCAGTCAATTTCACCTTCCGACTTGCTTAGTTTCTCGGCATAGTTGGCAAGGCTATCGTCTTGCTTTTCAGCTTGTGCTTGATAATGCGACAAATCTTTTAATACCGTCACAATGGCTTCAGCACCCAGCTCTGCCATCTTGTCATGCAAACTGGCTGTGGTTTCATCTGCAGCGATGTCATAGGTCACCTTATATAACATATCGCCCGTATCTAAGCCTTTATCCATCTGCATGATAGTAATGCCCGTTTGCTCATCACCAGCCAGTAGCGCACGGTGAATCGGTGCGGCACCGCGCCAACGCGGTAACAAGGACGCGTGAATGTTTAAACAACCATAAGTCGGTGCTTCTAACACACCCACCGGCAAAATAAGACCGTAGGCAGCCACAATCATCACATCAGGCTTATAGTTAGCTAAGGTTTCACGAGCGGCCTGCCCCTCTTCTACCGACTTTTTAAAAGTAAGCGGCTGCTCAACCGGAAGATTGTGCTCAAGCGCCAATTGTTTTACTGGGGAGGCGGTAAGTTTTTGACCACGACCTGCCTTGCGATCGGGCTGAGTGTAAACCGCGACCAGCTCGATATTAAGTGCCTCTTGCTGCTCGATCAGAGCTTGCAAACTAATGGCGGCAAATTCAGGGGTACCGGCGAAAATAACACGTTGTTTGTTAGAAGACTGATTTTCAATACTCATAATTTTTATTCGATATACAGATGATAGAAATAAGGTGTCAGCGGATAATTTTTGATTAAGCCTGCTTTTGTTTCATTATAGTGAAATTATGGTCACCCTGCCATGAAACCTAGAGGGGCGTATCAATTAACCTAACAACTGACAACAAAAAAGCCCTCCTTAGTGTAAGAAGGGCTTGGTGAGCGTAATCTATTAATTGTAATAGCTCTACTTAGGGAGCCATCAATTTAGTGGATAGCGTATTAATAGCCAACAGCTTAATAAGAGACAACTCTCTTAATGCTTATTAGCAAACTATCGAGTATTAACCAACTATCATGCAAAACTCTTTATTCAGCAGCCACACTGGTCAAACGCTCAAGATAACGGGCAATTAAATCTACTTCGATATTTACTGGGCCACCAACTTTCCAGTGACGACCAATATTAGTCACTTCCGCAGTGTGGGGAATGATGTTTAAGCAAACAATATTGTCCTTCACTAAATTGGTGGTCAGACTAATGCCATCCACTGTGATTGATCCTTTTGTCGCTGCATACTTTTTCAATGCTTCAGGAATAGCAATTTCAATATAAATAGAACGCGCGTCCTCAGTCATCACTTCAATGGTCCCTACCCCATCCACATGACCGGATACCATATGACCACCAAAACGAGTGGTCGGCAACATAGCTTTTTCTAGGTTTAAGGTATCACCTTGTTGCCAATTGTTCATAGCTGTCTTATTTAGAGTTTCACGTGAAACATCTACTGAATAACTATTACTGTCCATATCAACCACAGTTAGGCAAATACCGTTACTGGCAATAGAGTCGCCTAGTTTCACATCACTAAAGTCTAGATTATCCGACTCAATAACCAAACGCACATCACCGCCAACTTCAGTAATAGACTTCAAAATTCCTGTACTTTCGATAATACCTGTAAACATATTTGCTCCAACTTGTTAATTTGAAAAAAAACCATCTAACTTAAAAAACAATACCTAATAAAAAGCCTAAATCCTAACTGATCGCAATAAAACAGCCTGTGGATAACTTTTTAAAAACTCTCTAACCGCTATGGATAAAGGAATAGACTGTAATAGTTATCCACAACCCTAACACAAAAAAACCTATTATCTATTTTCAATATAGTTCCACGTGGAACCCTTATCATATATAGCTTTTAACAAAATAGGCTGGTAAAGAAGTTCCATGTGAAACATATTTAATCCACAGTTTCATGTGAAACATCAGCAAAGAATAGTGGATAGCGGGGATAAAATTCACATACTGTGGACAACTTTACTAACACTTTGAGCTTATGGATAATTTCAGCCCTGTTTCTAAATAAAGAAATAACAATCAAATAAGGCTGAAATCCATTAAAACCAAACAAAAGTTGACTAAATATAAAGGCTAAATTGCCTTGTAAACCAACTTAAGATCTGTGCCAACTCGACTGCAATCCATCAATTGAAAGCGACGTTGGCAAGATAAATTCTCAATATCAAGGCTAAGCATAGGCTGGGCACTGTTCCCCAACACGCAAGGAGCCTGATAAACAATTAACTCATCTACCAAACCCGCTGTAATAAAGCTACCAGACACCCTAGAGCCTGCTTCAATAAGCACATCATGGATGTCATGCTCTACTACTAACGCTCTCAATAATGCTTCTAAATCACTATCAGACCACAGTAAAGTCTGATCGTTTTGCAGTACTTTATAAATCTTCTTTGCAGTCCCTTCTTGTGACAAGCGTTTACGTCTATCTAGCACCACTACTTTGGGCTGTGGCACTTGCTCAGCCTCAACGCCCAACTGAGTAGAACGCACATTTAAACTGGGGTCATCCTCAATAACTGTCTGACTTCCAGTGATAATCGCCCCACTTAAGGCGCGTACTTTTTGTACATCTTCCCGAGCTGCTGGGCCTGTAATCCACTTGGACTCTCCTGATGCCATTGCAGTTCTACCATCTAAACTACTGGCAATTTTTAGTCGGACATAAGGCATTTTGTACCGCATAGACTTCAAAAAACCTAGATTCAGCTGCTCTGCCTGCTCAGTACACACCCCTACTGTCACTTTTATGCCTGCTTCTAACAGCATATTCACGCCCCTACCAGCTACTTTTGGATTAGGATCTAGGCCTGCTATGACTACCCTACTTACTCCAGACTGGATTAATGCTTCAGCACAAGGGGGTGTTTTTCCAGTATGACTACAAGGTTCTAGGGTGACATAAGCCGTTGCCTCAGCTACTGATTGTGTAGAATTTCTTAAAGAAAAGACTTCTGCATGAGGCTCCCCTGCCTTAGGGTGAAACCCAGAACCTATAATTAAGTCATTCTTAACTATAATACAACCAACTGCTGGGTTGGGTCGCGTAGTATATAGCCCCTTTTTTGCCTCTTCTATCGCTAAATTCATGTAATAAAAATCTTCGGTTTTAGCGGCTTCAACACCTTCGATATGATCTAAGTAAGTGCTTTGATAATCATCTATAGAAAGTGGGGAGGAACCTAAGAAATTTGCAGTATTTCCAGATTTGGGGAACATAAGTTTGACCCTATTTAACAAAATAGTTGTAATAAGTTGGCATTGCACTAAGTCAAAAACCCGTAAAACAGCCGTTAATTAATCTAAGGCAGTCCTGGTATTTAAACTCTAATGCATTTATTTAGCGTCGGCAGGTTTGATATTTTGTAGTTCTTGACGAAAAGCCTCTATGTCTTGGAAGTCTCTATAAACACTAGCAAATCGGACATAAGCCACATCATCAAGCTCTTTTAGCTCAACCATTACCACCTCACCCAGTGATTTACTACTGATTTCACGCTCTCCCAATTGACGAATGCGCTTCTCAATCCGGCTAATCATGGCTTCTTGTTCATCCAAAGTTACCGGTCTTTTTTGTAGCGGTAACTGGATAGAGCGTCTGAGTTTCTGGGAATCATAAGGCTCAATACGGCCATTGGATTTAATAATGCGAGGCATAACCACTTCTACCACCTCAAAGGTCGTGAAGCGCTCTTGGCATTGATTACATTGACGGCGACGGCGAACTTGCGCCCCCTCCGCAGCCAGCCTAGAGTCAATAACCTTGGTATCATCAGCATTACAATATGGACACTGCATAATTTTTTCCCATTAATATCAGATCAATTGGCTATAAAAGCGATAGGTTTTACAAGACAGTGCTACTATTTACCAATACAGAAGCTACCAAAAATACGGCCCAATAAGTCGTCCGCACTGAATTCACCGGTGATTTCACCTAGGCTATACTGACCTTGGCGTAGACTTTCTGCCACCAACTCTCCAGCTTGATAATCCACCAGCTGCACATGCGCGTCTTGTAGATGTTGCTGCGTTCTTCTTAAAGCATCTAAGTGTCTAGTACGAGCTATTAAGCTGTTTTCAGGGGGATGGAAGCCCACTTTATCGCACAAAGTGTCAATCAAACTCTCAATACCCTCTGATGTTTCACATGAAACATTGACTTGCTCATAACCAGAAACCTCGACTTTATCAGCCATTTTCTCAGACTGACTTTGCTCTACCAAATCTTTTTTATTACCAATTAATAGCAGCTTAGAAGGGTCATAATTAGGACTGCCTGAGTCTTGTTTACCAAACAACTCTGCGGCTAATTCTAGAGGGTCTGCTTGTCTGGATAGGTCATGCACCAATAGCAATAAGTCCGCTTGATTAATGGCAGTACGGGCGCGCTCTATCCCGATACGTTCCACTTCATCTGTGGTGTCACGTAAGCCCGCTGTATCCGTCAAATGAATGGTCAATCCATTAAGCACGATGGTCTCTTGTAGCGTATCTCGAGTGGTTCCTGCTACATCAGTAACGATGGCACGCTCTTGGCCTGCTAGGCTGTTAAGTAAGCTGGATTTTCCTGCATTAGGACGCCCTGCTAACACCACATGTACCCCATCGCGCAGTAATTGACCTTGCTGGGCAGTGGCTAAAATAGTCTTTAGTCGACCCTGAATACTCTTGAGCTTAGACTCAATCACTCCGTCACTTAAGAAATCCACATCTTCTTCATCAGGAAAATCAATAGAGGCTTCGACATACAGTCGCAGCTCAATTAACGCCTCTAAAATATCATTAATTTTATTAGAGAACTCCCCCGTTAAGGAGCGAATGGCACTGCTTGCTGCTGCCGCACTGGTGGCATCAATGGCATCGGCAATGGCTTCAGCCTGTAGTAAATCCAGCTTGTCATTTTCAAAGGCTCGGTAAGAGAACTCGCCTGGCTGTGCCTGGTGTGCTCCAAGCTCAAATACACGCGCTAACAGTTGGTTTTGCAGAATCATGCCACCATGACCTTGCAGCTCGATAACATCTTCACCAGTGAACGAATAAGGGGCTTTAAAGTACAGTACCAACCCTTCGTCTAAAACGTTGCGCTGATTATCATAAAATCGACAGAAACTGGCCAAACGAGGAGTAAAGCTGTCTTTACCGGTAAGCTGACAAGCGATGTCATAAGCCTTAGGACCAGACAATCGAATAATGCCCACACCACCCCTTCCTAAAGGAGTAGCGATGGCAGCAATGGTTTTGGTATTTGACATAAAAATTAGCTCTAATTAAAGGGTTAGCACTTGAGACTCTGTTATAGATATTGTTATAGATGGTCTTATAGTAGGTGCTAAATGGGGTTTATTCAATGCCAGTTAGTTTAATACTGGCTATAAAACAAAAGCACCTATATGTGACATATAGGTGCTTCAAAAGTCATTGTTGAGACTTTATAACGAGAGTAATGCGAGCTTAAGCTGCTGTTCTCGCTGCTTTTTCTCTTTGCTCTCTTTCAACTTTCTTATTTACAATGTACTGCTGGCCCATAGTAAATAAGTTGTTCACAGTCCAGTAAAGTACCAGACCTGCTGGGAAGAACAGCATGAATAAAGTGAAGATAATCGGTAAGAATTTCATCACTTTAGCTTGCATCGGATCGGTTGGCTGCGGGCTGAACATTTGCTGAGCAAACATACTAGCACCCATCAGCATAGGTAAGATAAACCAAGGATCCATCGCTGATAAATCTTGAATCCATAAGATCCATGGTGCGTGACGCAGCTCCACACTCTCTACCAATACCCAGTATAAAGCTAGGAAGATTGGCATTTGTAGTAAGATTGGCAAACAACCCGCCATTGGGTTTACTTGCTCTTCTTTGTAGATGGCCATCATCTCTTGTGACATTTTCATACGGTCATCGCCATGCTCTTCTTTCAACGCTTGTAAGCGAGGAGCAATAGCACGCATCTTAGCCATAGAGTAGTAACTCTTATTTGAGAACCACATTAAGGCAATTTTCACTAAGATAGTTAGGGCAATAATTGACCAACCCCAGTTGCCAACAATCTTGTGAATGCCTTCAAGAATAGCGAAAAGCACTTTAGAGATTGGCCATAAGAAGCCGTAATCTACGGTTTTGTTTAGACCAGGAGCAACTTCTAGTAGTGCTGTTTGGTCTTTTGGTCCGGCATATAAAGTAGCTGCGATGTCTTTTTGTTTGTTCGCAGGTACCACAAAGCTTTGGCTATTCATACCGATGAAGTGGTCACCACTTCTTTCACGGCTAAAGAACTGGCCTGTGAAGTTTTCAGGAGTCCAGGCCGATACGAAGTAATGCTGTACCACACCAACCCAGCCTTCAGGGCTAGCAGCTTTTAAGTCGCCATCATTGAAGTCTTTGAATTTAAGCTTGTTATAGTCATCGTCTGGCGTACCCCAAGCACCCCCTAAGTAAGTGGCCATGCTTAACGCACCTTTATCCGCCATACCAGGGTCTTTACTGCTGTCACGCTTTAACTGAGCAAATAACTGACCATTCCAATCTTTACCACTGGTATTGTTAATATTGTAATTAACACTGATAGGGTATTTACCCTCAGTAAAGGTGAAGGTCTTAGTGATGGTCACGCCATCTTCTTGTTTATAAGTTAAAGGCACTTCCAGTTTTTTCTGGCCAGGCTGCATCACATAACTGTCAGATTGATAGCTGTATTTTGCACGTCCTGATGCCGTATCGATACCATTAGGACCAATCAAACCTGACTGAGCAACATACACACGTTGGCCCGAGTTTTCTAATAAAACGAAGGGGGCTTCACTGTCTAAGGTAGCGTCATAGTCACGTAAAGCGGCATAAACAACATCACCACCGACAGGATCAATTTTAATTTGATAACGGTCAGTAGTTACATCGATTAAGTCACCTTGTTTGGCATTGGCTGTCTCACCACCCACTTCGCTAGACGGTACATCGGTTGGTGCTGATGCGGTTGCTGCAGGTATATCACTTTCACCGGTACTAGTAGGAATATCAGCACCCGTGTTAGAAGTGGATACAGAAGGGGTTACTGCGTCTGCTGATGTGGCTGGCACATTGGCATAGTCTTTTTGCCAAGCTAGCACCAACAAATATGCGGTAATCAACATCGCAATGATGATGAGCACCCGTAGTATCTTTTGCATAAGATTGTCCTAAACAACTCTAAATGAAGTTTTTAAATAAAAAGGGTTGGTATATTTATTAGGGATTTACTAAAAAAAACCGTACAGTAAACCCTTTGCTTTCATGGCAACTATTGTGGGTGTATCGTTCCCTTTGTTGCCACCTTACCCTTAAAATATTTACAAAATGGGGACTATTTTACTAAAAAACCATCACAAATGATATAGAAGCGATGTTTTTAGCCCTTATCGGCGATAAGAAGACGTTTATAAGGTGTTAATTAACACTAACTTTTTGATCTGATATTGCTCGTTTACCTAAGATTTATACCTCTATGATAAAGGAGCAAGTTTACTATTAAGAGAAGCTGCGTAACTGGTTTTATCTTTATATACCCCACGTTCTACTATTATTGTTTCACGTGAAACAAAAGAATCTTTTAAGGGAATAAAGGTGAGCTTATATAAAGGGAGAGGAACAAAATCAATACCATGACCTCCCAAAGGGTGACAGCGACATATCCGCTTAACAGCCAACCAGCCTCCACGGGCAGGTCCATGCCAAATCACGGCTGTCTTGCCATACTCGGAGCAAGTAGGATAGTAACGACATCTGGCAGGTAAGACAGGGCTAATAAAGGTCTGATAGCCCTTAATAATACTTAGTAGTAAGCGTGACAAGAAACGTGACCACATTCCCCTACCCCTTTATGCTGTAACTTTTGCTCTCGTGAAACCTAATAAAGCATATAGTTGCTTAATCCTGCCGAGTTACTTTTCGGTTTTAGTCGCCAAGATTCTGCGCTGCTTGGTAATCACCTTAGCTAAAATCTCATCAATTTCTTGACGCATCTGATCATTGCTTAAATCTTTGGTAGGTTTTTTCAGAATAAAAACCAAATCCAAAGCTGGGAGCTTCGGATGTTTATGACGAAACTGTTCCCGAATAATGCGCTTGATGGTATTTCTTGCCACTGCTCTTGGGATTCTTTTCTTGGTAATCGCCATACCCAATCTGGCTTGCTCTTTTTCAGAATCATAAGCAAAAGCCATAAAATGAGATTGATGGATTTTAAAAAGCGGCTGATTAAATACTGACTTAAACTCATCAGGCTTTAATAATCTTTTGGCTTTGGGATAACAGTAATCAGTCATGGTAAGTCAACATACAATAAAGATAACAAGGATTTAGACCAAAATAATTCTTATAAAAAATAGATTTTAATTTTTTTAGTTATGACTCTTCATTTTTGAAGGCCATAATCAAAAAAAGCACCTAATAAATAGGTGCTTTTTATAAAAATCTTCGAATTACTTGTCTGTCTAAAGTTTTTAGGTAATTAAATATCAATTAGTATAATTAATTACACAGTTAAACGATGACGACCTTTTGCACGACGACGTGCTAAAACTTGACGACCTTTTTTAGTTGCCATGCGAGCACGGAAACCATGGGTGCGCTTGCGTTTGATAACGCTTGGCTGGAATGTACGTTTCATAAATCACCTTTGACAGCAAAGAAATTAAAAATAAATAGTGTTCACTAAGAATTTGTAGTAGCGAGCGATTATGCCAGTTTAGAGCCTTATTGTCAATAATAAATAAAGGCTTTAAGCCACTCATATAGTAGCTTGTTTGATAAACCTGTTTTCCAGAGCCATTAGACTCAATAATAACTGAGACCACTCAATGAGATAAAAGTTTGTTTTTTTGCTCGGTTTTTTGATCGATAGCAATAATAAAGATATTGTTCACAAAAACATTGGATTTCCAAAAAACTCTAGATCAGTCTAGTGTTTTTAAATCTCATCCGTATAGTTTATCTTAACAAACAATAGGTTATTGCTGGCCTGTTTTTAGTATTATAGATTAAGTATTTATAAACAATGTTGATATTAACTACTGCCTGTATTTTTTAAGTTTTAAAAATATCTGTCATAAACACTCAAGCACTCTTTTTAAAAACTCTTTTACTTAATTCCAGACTCTCAATGTTATTTCATCTCAACGTAATCTACTTGTTGATAATCTCAAAATAAAGCATTGTCGGTGTTTTAGATTAATTACTTTATAACCATTTTGATTGTTTTCAATTGAGCCAGTTTACCATTGGATTATTCTGTTTATTTGTTTACTGCTAAAAACCAGAGCTTACTAAAACTTAGACTGATTTTTTAATTAAGTCTAAGTTTTAGAGTTTATTCTTTGTGTTTTAAAGCTTAATTTCTACGGTAAGTTATTGTTTTCTAGTGAATGATTTCGTTGTTTTCACAGTAGAAGTTTTAAATTTTACAAAAACTTATCCACAGAAAGCGATATCCCCTATAACTATATATATAATAGTTCTTTTGTTATTATTAGCGCCCTATTTACCTGTTAATAACTGTAAAAAAGCCAATAAAATCATTGTTTTACCCTGTGGTTATTGTTGTTGATAACCTGTTACTAAACTCTGTATAACTCTCTAAAAAAAGTTATCCACAAGTTTAATCACAAAGTTATCCACAGAATAATTGTGATGATATTTGTGATTTTATATGTTAAAGTAGCCGCATAAAACAGGGTGAGACCATCTTATTTACCTCCCCTACTCTTCTTCTTTTGTCCGTTTTACTAGGGTTAATGGGTCATGTCAGATAGTTTGTCGTTATGGGATAGGTGTCTTAATGACTTAAGATACCAGCTCAAAGAAAATGAGTTTACGATGTGGCTTCGGCCACTGTCTGCTAAAGTGGTTGGGGATAAATTAGAGTTACTTGCGCCAAACCAATATTTTGTTTCTCATGTACAAGAAAATCACTTTAATGCGATTGAGCAGCTGGCGAAGCAACACAGTAATGGAGAGATAAGCCAGGTTGTTATTCAAGTCGAAAGCAGTGTACAGCAAGCGCCTCAAGATCCAGTAGCCAATCAAACTACGGGTAGTGGTCAAGCTCATGGTGCTAAGTCGAGCACGCACCCTGCTGGTTTAGACTCTCATCTTAATGACGCTTCCCAAATGGGATCGGATAAATCGCTAAGTTATATTAATCCTTATTTTACCTTCGAGACATTTGTCAGTGGTAAATCTAATATGCTGGCGTACAAAGCCTGCCAAGAGTTGGGTAAGAAACAGTCGCAAAATCGCCACAACCCCTTGTTTTTATATGGTGCATCGGGTTTAGGTAAGACTCACCTCATGCATTCTGTGGCACATAAATACTTAAAGATTGGCAAAACTTTTTACTATTTTTCATCCGAGAAGTTTATCAATCAGCTGGTTTATGCCCTTCGTAACCAAAAAATTGAGCAGTTTAAGCGAAAGATTAAGCGGGTAGATCTGTTAATCATTGACGATGTGCACGTTTTGGCGGGTAAAAACAAATCCAGTAGTGAGTTTTTATCGCTATTTGCTGACTTTATGGTAGAAGGCAAGCAAGTTATCTTGGCCTCTGACCGTCATCCATCACAGATGACAGAGTTTGATGAACGTTTTCGTTCAAGGTTCTCATCAGGCCTTGCGGTGGCAATAGAACCACCCGAGATGGAAACCCGAATGCAGATTTTGCAGAAAAAAGCCACTTTGTCTGGGATAGAGCTGCCCAAAGAATGTGCTTTGTTTATCGCTCAAAACGTGGTGTCTAACGTTAGACGCTTAGAAGGAGCGCTAAATCAGGTCGTGGCAAATGCCAACTTGACAGGCAATCCCATTGATTTAGATATGGTGCAGTATGCGCTAAAAGACGTGATAGCCATACGTTCACAGGCGGTGAGTATGGATAATATCCGCAAAGTAGTGGCGGAATACTATGATGTGTCGGTGAAAGATTTGATGAGTAAGAAGCGTACTCGAAGTATTGCTCGTCCTCGCCAAATTGCGATGGCGTTGGCTCGAGAGCTTACCAAGGACAGCTTTCCAGATATTGGTCAGTCCTTTGGTGGACGGGATCACACCACAGTGATGCATGCTTGTGAAAAAGTAGCTCAGTTACGCAGTGAAGATCCGGTGTTAGACAAAGAGTACAAAGCATTATCGATGACACTGCAAGCGGGATAATGAGGCGAGTAGGGGCGTTGATCAATTACAATGCTTATTGTGCAGAGCTCCTCTCAATTGGTTATACTTAATAGCCTTAATAATAAAGTGTTAGCGAAACCAAACAAGTAATATTAAACTGGGTATAACCCTATATTAAGACCCCATAAAAGAGTCCAATATTATGCAACTGTCTATAAACCGTGAACTGCTGTTAAAAGCCATCAATTTGATTGCAAAAGCAGCAGACAAACGCCATAACATGGTCGTTCTGGGTAATATTAAGCTAGAAGTTACTGAGCAACTGCTGATTTTAACTGCTTCAGATTTGGAAGTAGAGTTAAGTGCGGAAGTTAAGTTAGGTAATGGTGCCACAGGTGTTGTGGGTGCCACAACATTGCCGGCTTATAAGCTGCATGAGATCTGTAAATTATTGCCAAAAGACACGATGATTAATCTGGCTGCTGAAGCCAATGAGCGCTGTATTATCACCAGTGGCAAAAGTCGTTTTGTGTTAGGCACTTTACCAGCTGCAGAGTTCCCAGTACTGGGTAATCCAGCCAACATCACGCCGTTAACTCTAAGTAGAGCAGTGTTAATGGATTTGATGGCGAAGACGCAGTTTGCGATGGCCATTCAAGATGTGCGTTATTACCTAACGGGTATGTTATTTGAAGTTGCACAAAGACAATTAACCACGGTAGCTACTGATGGTCACCGTCTGGCGTTGGCCCGTAGTGTGATTGATGTTGCCGATGACTTTACCATGCAAGCCATCTTGCCACGTAAGGCTGTTATTGAGCTTGAGCGCTTAGGAAATGAACTAGGCAAGCTGGTAGGGGACAACGATGGTAACTTAACTCTAGTGTTTGGTAGAGAGTTTTTGCAGGTAGCCTTACCGTTTGGCAATGTTGATAGCACCGGTCAAATTGACGATAGCATTAAAGTTACGTTTACAGCGCGTTTAATCGATGGCAAGTTCCCTGATTATCGCCGCGTAATGCCAAGTAATACAGACAAGATAGCTTTAGCGAATAAAGAGCAGATGACAGATGTGCTAAGACGGGTCTCTATTCTTAGTAATGAGAAGTCGCGTGGGGTTATTTTTAAGTTCTCACAAGATGGTAATGTAGAGGTTCGTGCCAATAACGCTGAGCAGGACGAAGCAGTAGAGGCGTTACAAGTGAAGTATCAAGGCGAACCTATTGAACTATCGTTTAACGCAGCATACTTACAAGATGTACTGGATGTTTTAGCAGGTGATGTGCAGCTACATATGAGCCAAGCCAACAGCTCGGTACTGGTAAATCAGCTAAATGATACCCAGCATCAATATGTCATCATGCCGATGCGTATTTAAGCGGTGTTTTATTAAAAACATTATTATAGTTTATCTTAAAAGCAAAACCTTAAGGTTTTGCTTTTTTGTTGGGTGAAATACACGTATTTTTTTGAAAGCCATATATTATATAGGTTTCTTTAATTTAACATAATGTATTGTGCATAGGTGGTGTGTATTATGTTAAATGAAGTAGACCGGTTTACTGTTGATTATATATGTAAAAAACTTAACAATAATGAAGTGGTAATGAGGCGAGGCTTTAATCGAGAGGGCAGTGCCCTCATTTATAGTATTTAATAGAAAATAAAGGCGTGCTCTATGCTGACCCAACTTAGTATTCATCAATTGCGAAATTTGCAGGCTGTGCACCTTCAGCTGGGGCAGTGTAATGTTTTTGTTGGACCTAATGGTAGTGGGAAAACGTCTTTACTAGAGTCTTTATATCTTCTTTCTAGAGGAAAAAGTTTCCGGCATCATCAGCCGAAACGATATATCTCCCATCATGCCCCTCACGCCACTGTTTATGCTAAGTTTGATAATGGCAGAAGTATGGCCATCCAAAAGGCGCAAGATGCTAGCAGTATCATGCGTCTTGATCAGCAAACAGTGTATGTCCAAAGTGCTTTGACTAAGCAGTTGCCTACGTTACTTATTGACCCCTCTTCTATGGATATCCTGGAGGTCGGCAGTGGTAGCCGTAGGCAGTTACTAGATTGGATTACGTTTCACGTGAAACCAGGGTTTCATCCCCAGTGGCTATCGTACCAACGCTTACTGAAGCAAAGAAATGCGCTATTAAAGCAATCTCCTAGACTCTCTAACTATCAATTACAAGAATTGGCAGCCTGGGACAAAGGGTTGGCCAATCACGCTGCGCTCATCACCCATTACCGTCAGCAAGCCTTTGAAGAGTGGCAACCTTTGTTTAATACTCTTATTCAACAGCTTTTGCCTGACTATGCGCCTTTCATTCAGCTTAAGTTCGCAGCGGGCTATAACACAGAAATGGCTTTGGATGAGTTGTTGCAGCAGAGATTGGCACAAGATTGTCAAACAGGATATACCCGCATTGGTTGTCATCGAGCCGATGTGCAGGTGCTGTGGGTCGAAGATGAGGCTGCAAGACAGCAAGTAACGGCACAGCAAAGTGTAGAGTCTGTGTCAGAAGACACTCAGCCTTACGAAGTCGAGCAGGATAGTTTTTATGACTTTGATGAGTCTTATGATTCAGAGGAAGCTACTCTTTTAGGCAATGTGCGTGAGCAAGCCGCAAACGTTCTATCTCGAGGTGAAAAAAAGCTATTAATTACAGCTTTAAGATTATCGCAGCTTCCTTTATTGGCGACAGCGAATGACAAAGCTACTAACTCTAATCCCTCTGTAAGTGAAGATGAGATGTTACCCCTCGTGTTATTAGACGATATAACAGCGGAGCTTGATGATCGTGCTCTAACTATTTTATTAAGATCCTTATCACAGCTGTCTTGTCAGGTCTTTATTACCAGCTTGGAACCTCAGATTATGGATAAAATTGGGGATTATTGGCCACAAGCTAAGTTGTTTCACGTGAAACAAGGACAGGTAGCTGAAGAAACCAAAAATTAAGCCGTCACTCGTACAATCTAGGGGAATTCGACCCCATATACCTCATGCTTTTATCGCCAAAAAATGCTATAATAGCAAATAAGTTTTATAGTGAAGTTATGGATATAGAAACCTGCGTATTTGGCAAGAATGGATGGTCAAACACTGATTAACGGACGCCGATTTAACAAGATAAATCATAAATTAAATCCCCCCATTAAGTCAGTAGCAAGTTAAGTAAATTTTGAGCGAGAATGTGCGTAACGTTAACAAGTGAGCTATCAAAAACTCTATGCCATTTGAATTGCTGATGATGTCAGCATTGCCGTTTTAGGAAAGGATATAACATGAGTGAATCAAACCATAATACCGAGCAAGAGCTAGTGGCTAACTTGCCAGAAGGGGTCGATCTATCAGACTTACCTGAGGGTGTGCTTCCAGAAGAATATAGCTCAAAGAATATTCGAGTATTAAGAGGGCTTGAAGCAGTACGCGTGCGTCCAGGCATGTATATCGGGGACACCGATGACGGCACGGGCTTACATCACATGGTATTTGAAGTCGTCGATAACTCCATTGATGAAGCATTAGCAGGACATTGTGATCAGATTGATATCATCATCCATGAAGATGAGTCTGTTAGTGTTATGGATAATGGCCGTGGTATTCCGGTAGATGTGCATCCTGAAGAGGGGGTATCGGCTGCTCAGGTTATTATGACCGTACTGCATGCTGGTGGTAAGTTCGATGACAACAGCTATAAAGTATCTGGTGGTCTGCACGGGGTAGGGGTATCGGTAGTAAACGCCTTATCTAAAAAACTTGAAATGAATATTTGGCGCGAAGGTCATCATTATCAGCAAACTTATAGCGATGGTGTGCCAGATGGTGACATCCAAATGCTAGAAGAAACTGAGCGTACAGGTACTCAGATTCGATTCTATCCTAGCCCAGACGTATTTACTGGTACCACCTTTGACTTTGAGATTTTAGCTAAGCGTCTGCGTGAGTTGTCCTTCCTAAACTCAGGCGTGCGTATTGTCTTGACGGATGAGCGTAAAGACAAACAGCACGTATTTGAGCACAAAGGTGGCTTGTCAGAATTCGTCGCTTACATTAACTCAGGCAAAGATGGCTTAAACGAAGTTTTCCATTTTGTCAGTGAGCAAGATGACGGCATCGTGGTCGAAGCGGCTTTACAGTGGACCGATACTTATAATGAAAAGGTATTGTGTTTCACCAACAACATTCCACAAAAAGATGGTGGAACCCACTTATCAGGCTTCCGTTCAGCCTTAACTCGTTGTCTAAATACCTATATGGACAACGAAAATATGATGAAAAAAGAGAAGGTCAACACCACAGGTGATGATGCTCGTGAAGGATTGACCGCCATTGTATCGGTTAAAGTTCCGGATCCTAAGTTCTCAAGTCAGACCAAAGATAAATTGGTCTCAAGTGAAGTGAAATCTGCTGTTGAATCAGCGATGCATGATAAATTCAGCGATTACTTGCTTGAGCATCCAGGGGCAGCCAAGTCAATTGCGAGCAAGATTATTGATGCCGCTCGTGCCCGTGATGCGGCGCGTAAAGCTCGTGAATTAACCCGTCGTAAAACCACATTAGACATTGCTGGCTTACCTGGTAAATTGGCGGACTGTCAAGAAAAAGACCCTGCCTTATCTGAATTATATATTGTGGAGGGTGACTCTGCGGGCGGCTCTGCTAAGCAGGGACGTAGCCGTAAGACACAAGCTATTTTACCGCTAAAAGGTAAGATTCTTAACGTGGAACGTGCTCGTTTTGACAAAATGTTGTCATCGGCTGAAGTCGGTACCTTAATTACCGCTCTAGGCTGTGGTATCGGTCCAGATGAGTACAATCCAGATAAAGTGCGCTATCACAAAATTATCATCATGACGGATGCTGACGTCGATGGTTCGCATATTCGTACGTTGCTGCTGACTTTCTTCTTCCGTCAAACACCAGAGCTTATTGAGCGTGGTTATATCTATATTGCGCAGCCACCTTTGTATAAGGTGAAAAAAGGCCGTCAAGAGTTGTATTTAAAAGACGATGAAGCCTTGAAAGCATATTTGTTGTCATCAACCATTGATGAGATGAATCTACACATCAGTGAAGATGCGCCAGCCATTACCGGTCAGGCATTAGAGAAGTTGTTAAATGACTATAACCAAACACAATTGGTTAAAGCTCGTTTGCAAATCCGCTATCCTGCCGTATTACTAGATGCTCTAACGCATGTGCCTAAACTGACCACTGACATGACTTATGACTATGATGTGATGAGTGAGTGGAAAGAGAAATTACAAGAGCAACTAGAGCGTTTTGGTAGTGACTTACGTCCTTCTATTGAGCTTGATAATATCCATGCGCCACGTACCGATGAGCTGTCTGAAGCGGCTAAAGATGCCAACAACCAGTTTAAGTTTAAGCTTGGGGCAAAAGTGGATAGCCCGAATAGCGATGTGGAAGATGCAGAAGTCGTGGAAGGTCAAGACAGCGAAATGTTATCGACTAAGCCGCAGTGGCTGCCACGTATCACCATCTATGTGCATAACTTAGCACAGCATTATCTTCTGGATGCAGGTTTCTTCAATTCAGGTGAATATGCGCGTCTAATTCGTTTGTCTGCAGAGTGGAATACGCTATTAACAGACACAGCATTTGTTCGCCGTGATACCTCAACAGGTACCGTAAGAGATGTCTTACTTCGTGACTTTGATCATCTATGGCAACAAGTGATGCAAGAGGCGCGTCGTGGTTTATCTGTGCAGCGCTATAAGGGTCTGGGTGAAATGAACGCTGACCAGCTATGGGATACCACTATGGATCCTGAAAATCGTCGCATGTTAAAGGTGACGATTGAAGACGCCATTGCTGCGGATCATTTGTTCACTTGCTTGATGGGGGATGATGTAGAGCCTCGCCGTCAGTTCATCGAAGAGAATGCACTAACAGTAAGTAACTTAGATATCTAATATCAAAGTGCTGTCATAAATTAAAAAAGAAGTCATCTTGCTAGCAAGGTGGCTTCTTTGTTTCACGTGAAACATAAGCTTTTATGCTCTGTCTTTCAACTATAATAGCCGTGACTGCTCAATGCTTAGGAAGTAAATCATGATTGAACTTTTGTTTTTGGCCATTGCCTTAGCGATGGATGCTTTTGCGGTATCTATTGGGCTGGGAGCTAAGCAGGCCAATACGCCTTTTTCAAGCTCAGCAAAAGCGAAGTCTATGTTGCTGCGACTGGCATTGATGGCAGCACTCTACTTCGGTATTGCACAGGGGGTGATGCCGTTAATCGGCTACTTATTAGGCTCAGCTTTACTCGGTTGGTTGGCCTCAGCAGCGCCTTGGATTGGGTGTATTATTCTAGTGGTGCTGGGTGCAAAAATGCTTTACGAAGCCATAAGTGGTGAGGAGGAAGAAGAGGAGCTTGGGTCAGATAACAACACCAAAATTGACCATAAGCTGATGACTACCATGGCGATTGCCACCAGTATCGATGCGATGGCAGCAGGGTTTACCCTGAATCTTTTGGCCGTGAATGCTTGGACTGCCTGTCTAATTATTGCGCTAGTTACTGCTGTGTTTAGCTTTGGCGGAGTGTATTTGGGCCGTCAGTCAGGTACCTGGCTTGAGGATAAAGCTGAGATATTGGGTGGTGTGGTACTGATTGTCATTGGCATAAAGATGGTTTTATAGCAGCTAACTTTCGTTTGATAGACATAAAAAAGAGCCTTTGTTCGGTTTATTTCTAAACTTGAACAAAGGCTCTTTTTTTATGATTAAACGCTTTAAAAACTAAGCTTTTATTTTACTTAAAACGCCATGCCAAAATGCGACTGGCTTTTTGACCATGCTGCATATTGATGGTTTTAATCTGTCTGGCGCCCACACGGCGAAGTAGGGCATCAAGCGGCTTTAGATTCTCTGCACGAGACACTAAAGTCGTGAACCAGTTGACCTGATGAGCGTAATCTACGCTTTCATTAATCATGCGGCTAATAAAGGAAAATTCACCGCCTTCCGTCCAAAGCTCTGCGTTCTGACCCCCAAAATTTAGGTTGTTTTTGGCATCAGCAAACTTATTGGCTTGGCCATTAGGGTTACGACGGGCACGGTTCTTTTGTAGTTTGCTTTGTTTGCGGTTGTTGGCATCTAGCACTTCTTGCATTGACCCGTGAAACGGTGGATTACACACAGTGATATCAAAATAATCGTGCTCACCAATGATACCTTTAAAGATATTTTTTGGGTTCTTTTGCTGTTTTACCGTCACCAATTTTTTAAGATTAGGATTGATTTCGCAAATGGCCTTGGCTGTATTGATTGATACGGGATCAATATCGGTTGCCGTAAAATACCAGCCATAGCTCTGACTGCCGACAATCGGATAAATCAAGCTAGCACCGGTACCGATGTCTAGCACGTGCGGCTTTTTATTTTCTGTACCACTGTTGTTGTTATTTAATAAGTCCGCTACTTGGTGGATATAATCGGCGCGACCTGGAATAGGCGGACACAAATAACCTTTAGGCAGATCCCAGTATTTGATGTTGTAGTGATGCGCCAATAAGGCTTTGTTTAGGGTTAATACCGCATCAGCATCAGAGAAATTAATGGTTGGCTCACCACTGGGATTCGTAATGGTGTGTTTGGCAAGCTCAGGTAGGGCTTTGGTTAACTTATCAAAGTCGTAACGGCCTTGATGTGGATTACGCGGATGAAGCGTACTGGCAGTCGGTTTACTGCTAGGAGTAGGGCGTTTGGTGTTTTTTGGGGTTACAGGGTGTGTCATAGGGATTAAAACTTATTCATATGGTGGGGGTGGATAATTAAAATAGATAGGGGGTAAAAGGTAGGCGTTATTGCTACATTTTAACCAAATAGATGATTTAATTAATATTTAGCTGTGGGTTACCTGTTTAAAACTCAGGAAAGTTATATATATCAAGGTTTATAGGGTTTTATAAAACTGTGGATAACTATTTTTGTTAGCAATAAACGAGCAGTTTGGTTTAAAAAATAACCAATAAAATCAATAACTTATGATTTTAAATGTTTGTAGCTGCATAGGCGTAGCTGTGTACTTTTTCAAAAGTTTTGGCAGTCTTGTTGATAGTTTAACAGGTTTGGATTCATAACATCGCTATGAAAAACTAGAAATTACATATCTACTAGGTTTGCTAAGCCTTGAGCATAAGATTATAGTGAACTTAGGACTCTACTGACAGCTTTATCGGCTGTGTGTAATTTTTGACTTCCTCCCCTCGCTAAACCGAGGGGATTCCTACCGCTAGACGGTCAAGCCCGACCGCGAGGATGTTCTTAGCAGCATT
>ERZ808040.929-NODE-929-length-21966-cov-53.344054_pt1 | contig 21966 bp, 36 predicted proteins | sample MGYA00380191_ERZ808040 | MGnify/ENA primary metagenome ERZ808040 (study PRJEB31490, sample SAMN06133395) | mouse gut metagenome | isolation source: J6 | host: mice | place: China: Chengdu | collected 2015-05 ...
CTATACAAAAAGTAAGCCCAACTTCTGCCGTTCAAGAAGTTGGACTCACTATTTTATGGTTTAGCGGACAGTAATAAAAATCTTTATATCCGGACGCTATGAAGCATCCACAATCCTTATATCAGCACATTGTGATAAATCCACATGGTGTCAGTTGACACGCTCGTCACGCGGACTGCGTGTGGCAGGAGGCGGGGCCGGGGTAGCTTTGGATCTCTTTCCGTTCTTGCGGGCTTTTTTCCTGTGAGATGACGCATCCGCTGTGCCGATGTCAGCAGTGTCCTTAGGAGCCCCGGAAGGATGATCTATGCACGCAGCTTCAGCTTCATAAGGCCCGGCTACAGAGCAGCTGCGCCATGTCAGGACCAATGTGACAAGCAGAAGCAGCACCGCAAGCAGTATCAGCCCGCGTTTTTCACCGACAGTTATGTGTCCTTCAGGTTTCATGGCTTAAAGCATATTACGAAAAAGTCCGTCCCGGTGACATTGATGATGCCGGGACGGACTTTTTATTGTCTATTGTCTTATGTAAGAAGCTTACACTTGCCGGACTGATTACTCGGCTGCAGGTGCTTCGGCTGCGGGAGCCTCAGCTGCGGGAGCCTCGGCTGCAGGCTTTGAAGCCTTGCGTGAGCGGCGAGTGCGGGCTGTCTTCTTGGCGGGCTTGTCATTGAGCATGTTCTCGTTGTAGTCGACAAGCTCTATGAAGCAGGTCTTGGCGTTATCGCCGAGACGGTTGCCGGTCTTGAGGATACGTGTGTAGCCGCCGGGACGGTTAGCGATCTTCTGAGCGATCTCGCGGAAGAGTTCGGTAACGGCTTCCTTGTTCTGAAGCTCAGCGAAGACAACACGACGGTTGGCAGTGCTGTCCTGCTTTGCGCGGTTGATGAGGGGCTCAGCATACATGCGCAGGGCTTTTGCCTTGGCGAGAGTCGTGAAGATGCGCTTGTGCATGATCAGCGATATCGTCATATTGGCGAGCAGCGAGTCGCGATGAGCCTTCTTGCGGCTGAGATGGTTGAATTTCTTATTATGTCTCATCGTAGTAGTTACTCTTTATCAAGTTTATATTTGGAGATATCCATCCCGAAGGAGAGATTGAGATTGGCGAGGAGTTCGTCAAGCTCGGTGAGCGACTTCTTGCCGAAGTTGCGGAACTTGAGGAGGTCGGTCTTGTTGAAGACAACAAGTTCGCCAAGTGTCTCTACCTCGGCACTCTTCAAGCAGTTAAGCGCGCGCACGGAGAGGTCCATGTCGACCAGCTTCGACTTGAGGAGCTGGCGCATGTGAAGCACTTCTTCATCAAATTCCTCTTCGCCGTCCTGCTCGTCGGTCTCGAGAGTGATTTTCTCGTCGGAGAAGAGCATGAAGTGGTAGATGAGGATTTTAGCGGCCTCCTTGAGAGCATCCTTGGGGAGGATGGATCCGTCGGTTGTAATTTCGAGAGTGAGCTTGTCGTAGTCAGTCTTTTGATCAACGCGGAAGTTCTCCACGGTGTACTTCACATTCTTTATGGGGGTGTAGATGGAGTCGATGGCGATTACGTCGACAGCATCGTTGGGATTCTGGTTCTCCTCGGCGGGAACCCATCCGCGACCCTTGTTGATAGTGAGGTCAATGGTGAAGCTTGCGCTCGGATCCAAATGGCAGATGACAAGGTCGGGGTTCAGGACTTCAAATCCTGAGAGGACTTTGCCGATGTCACCGGCTGTGAACTCTTCCTTGCCTGACACAGTGATGGAAGCTCTCTCAAACTCGGTCTCTTCAACCGTCTGCTTGAGATTGACTTTTTTGAGGTTAAGGATGATGTTGGTGACATCTTCCTTGACACCGGGGATAGTGTCGAACTCGTGGCGCACACCGTCGATGCGTATCGACGATATTGCGAAGCCTTCGAGTGAGGAGAGGAGGATACGACGAAGGGCGTTACCTATGGTGATACCATAACCCGGCTCCAATGGCTTAAACTCAAATTTACCGAAGTGGTTATCGGCTTCCAACATTAGGACTTTGTCAGGTTTTTGGAATGCTAATATAGCCATGGATCTTAATTTAATGATTATTTAGAATACAACTCGACGATAAGCTGCTCTTTGATATTCTCGGGTATGTCTTCGCGGGCGGGAACGTGCAGGAACTTGCCGGCTTTAACGTTCTCATCCCACTCGAGCCAGGGATATTTGCTGTGATTGAATCCTGCGAGAGCGTCGGATATGACTTCAAGAGATTTTGATTTCTCACGCACGCCGATGACGTCACCGGGCTTAACGGCGTAGGAAGCGATGTTGACCACCTTGCCGTTGACCACGATGTGGCGATGGAGAACGAGCTGGCGTGCTGCAGCGCGTGTGGGAGCTATGCCGAGACGGTAAACGACGTTGTCGAGACGGCCTTCAAGAAGCTGGAGAAGGATCTCACCTGTGATACCTTTAGCGCGTGAGGCTGCCACGAAAAGATTGTGGAACTGCTTCTCGAGCACGCCGTAGGTGTACTTAGCCTTCTGCTTCTCGCGGAGCTGGACACCATACTCGGATGTCTTGCGACGCTTGTTGAGGCCATGCTGTCCCGGGGCATAGTTCTTCTTTGCGAGTACCTTGTCTTCGCCGAAGATAGGTTCGCCGAACTTACGGGCGATCTTGGTGCGGGGACCTGTGTATCTTGCCATTTTTGTTGAATGTTTAATTTTATGTTGCGCCGGATGCCTGTGTCGGCGGGAGCTTCATTCCCGGAGCTTTCCAACCTATGCCTCTAAGTGACAGCCGCGACCACAGAGAGGTGATGTTATGTGGTCTATTTCACGGGGCATGGTCTTGGATGCAGCCGCAGTAATGATGAGTCGTCCGTCGCCGCCATATGGCGGATATGCTACCGGCGCGGAAGTGGTAGTGTTAACTTATGGATTGGACTCCGGATATTATACGCGACGACGCTTGGGAGGACGACAACCGTTGTGGGGCAGCGGTGTCACGTCAACGATTTCGGTGACTTCGATGCCTGCACCGTGGATGGTGCGGATTGCTGATTCACGTCCGTTGCCGGGACCTTTCACATAAGCCTTCACCTTGCGGAGACCCAGGTCGTAAGCAACTTTGGCGCAGTCCTGAGCTGCCATCTGGGCAGCGTAGGGAGTGTTCTTCTTAGAGCCACGGAAGCCCATCTTGCCGGCAGACGACCAGGAGATTACCTGACCTTCTGAATTGGCTAAGCACACGATGATGTTGTTGAAAGATGAGTGAACGTGCAGCTGACCAGCAGCGTCAACCTTGACGTTTCTCTTCTTAGCGGCGACTGTCTTTTTTGCCATATTCTGTTATTATTTAGTAGCTTTCTTCTTGTTAGCGACTGTCTTCTTGCGGCCCTTGCGGGTGCGTGCGTTGTTCTTGGTGCTCTGTCCGCGCACGGGAAGGCCGTTGCGGTGACGGATGCCACGGTAGCAACCGATATCCATGAGACGCTTGATATTGAGCTGGATTTCGCTGCGGAGATCGCCTTCTACCTTGTAGTCGGAGCCGATCACTTCGCGCACCTTGGCTGCCTGGTCATCGCTCCAATCCTTGACCTTGATGTTGACATCAATGCCGGCCTTGTCGAGGATGCTCTTAGCAGCACTGCGACCTATACCGAAAATATAGGTCAGGGCGATTTCACCTCTTTTGTTCTGGGGGAGGTCAACTCCCACGATTCTAACTGCCATATAATTAAGTTGACTTAAATTTTTTGCAAAGTTACAACTATTTTCGCATAGATTCAGGCCAAACGAGCTAAACGCAACACAAATTAGAAATCGTTAGAACAATTTAACTAATTTGAGCCTGCGCTATATACTCGTCCATTGCCTGCCTGTGAGTGCGGAAATATCAGCCTTGACGCTGCTTGTTTTTAGGATTTTTCTTGTTGATAACGTAAAGACGTCCTTTGCGGCGCACGATCTTGTCCTCGGGAGTGCGCTTCTTCACTGAAGCTCTAACTTTCATTTCGAAATATTCTTTGAGAGTATGTGATTGATTTTGTTTATTGCTTATTTGTAGCGGAACGCTATACGGCCTTTGGAAAGATCGTAAGGCGACATTTCTACCTTTACCTTGTCGCCGGGGAGGATCTTGATGTAATGCATGCGCATCTTGCCTGAGATGTGGGCCGTTATCTCGTGACCGTTCTCAAGCTCGACACGGAACATTGCATTCGACAATGCCTCGACGATGGTTCCGTCTAATTCGATTGCAGCTTGTTTTGCCATATGTTTCTGTATGGTGGTATTTGGGGATATTGATGATCAGATGAATCTGTCTCCGAGTGCCTGCTGCACGTAGTCGAAGGTGGTTAGTATGCGCGGGCCTTCAGGCTCTATCACGAGGGTGTGCTCGTAATGGGCCGAGGGCTTGCGGTCCTTTGTGCGGCACTGCCAGCCGTCCTGCGAGATCACTATGTTGCGGCTCCCGAGGTTTATCATCGGCTCGATGCATATGCACATCCCTTTCTTGAGCACGGGTCCGCATCCGCGGCGTCCGTAGTTGGGCACTTCGGGGTCCTCGTGCATCTTGCGTCCTATTCCGTGGCCGCACATCTCGCGTACCACTGAATACCCGCGCTTCTCGCAGTAGGTCTGGACAGCGTTGGCTATGTCGCCTATGCGGCGTCCTTCCTGAGCTGCCTCGATGCCTTTGTAGAGTGATTCCTTGGTGGTGCGCAGGAGCGACATCACTTCGGGTGCCACCTCCCCTACCGGGAATGTGTAGCACATGTCGCCGTTGTAGCCGTCAAGCTCGACAACGGTGTCGATGCCTACTATATCTCCCTCACGGAGCTCGTAGCCCGATGGGAACCCGTGGACCACGGTCTCGTTGACCTCGATGCAAAGTGTGCCGGGAAATCCTCCGTAGCCGAGACAGGCCGGCTTTCCGCCGTTGTCGAGCATGAATTCCCGAGCGACATTGTCGAGATGGCGGGTAGTCACGCCGGGAGCCACACACTTGGCTATCTCGCCAAGTGTGCGGCTCACGAGCGTGCATGCCGCTTGCATTTTTTCGATTTCTTCGGGTGTCTTAAGATAAATCATTAATCAATATCTGCGATTCCGATTGAAATGGGGATCAATAAGCTGAACCGGTGGTGCGGCCCTTGATCTTGCCGTCCTTCATAAGCCCGTCGTAATGGTGCATCATGAGGTGGCTTTCGATCTGCTGCAGGGTATCGAGCACAACGCCGACAAGAATGAGCAGCGATGTTCCTCCGAAGAACTGTGCGAAGTTCTGGCTGATGCCGAAGAAACGCGCAAAGGCGGGGAGGATGGCTACGATGCCGAGGAAAAGAGAACCGGGCAGAGTGATGCGCGACATGATGGAGTCGAGATACTCGGCGGTCTTCTTTCCGGGCTTCACACCTGGGATGAATCCGTTGTTGCGCTTCATGTCCTCGGCCATCTGGGTGGGACGCACGGTGATGGCTGTATAGAAGTAGGTGAAGGCAACAATGAGGATGAAGTAGACAAGGTTGTACCAGAATCCGTTGATGTCGGAGAACGCTGCATAGAAGCCGCTCGTACCCTCAGAGCTGCCGAATCCGGCAAGGGTGATGGGTATGAACATGATGGCCTGGGCGAAGATGATGGGCATCACGCCGGCTGCGTTGACCTTCAGGGGGATGTACTGGCGGGCACCTCCGTACTGGCGGTTACCTATGATGCGCTTTGCATACTGCACAGGCACTTTGCGTGTGCCCTGTACGAGAAGCACTGCGCCCACCGTAACTGCGAAGAGGAGGATGATCTCGATCACAAACATGATGAGACCGCCCTGGCTGCCGGTGGCTCCCGGCAGACGGCTTGTGAACTCGTAGAACAACGCTCCCGGGAGACGGGCGATGATACCTACCAGGATTATGAAGGAGATACCATTGCCGACACCGCGGTCAGTGATCCTCTCGCCGAGCCACATGATGAACATGGAACCGGCAGCGAGTATGACCGTAAGGAACGCAATCGTCCAGAAGCCCATGTGGGCACCGCCCGTGGCGGCACTCACCTGGACCTGGAGATTTACGAGATATGCAGGACCCTGGAGGAGGAGGATGAGCACAGTCAGGTAGCGGGTGTACTGGCTGAGCTTCTGGCGTCCGCTCTCTCCCTCACGCTGCATCTTCTGGAAAGAAGGCAGCACCATGCCGAGAAGCTGTATCACGATGGATGCAGTAATGTAGGGCATGATACCGAGGGCAAAGATGGATGCCTGGGAGAACGCGCCGCCCGAGAACATGTCAAGCAGCTGCATTAGACCGCTCTTGTTGGTGAAGTTGGACAGGGCGTCGAGGTCCTCGGGGGATATGCCGGGGAGAACCACATAGCAGCCGAGTCGGTAGACGAGCACCAGCATGAGGGTCACAAGAATGCGCTTCCTGAGCTCCTCTATGGTCCAGATGTTACGGATTGTCTGAATAAATCTCATTGCGAGGGGAAAGGTTATTAGATTTTTGTTACGGAGCCACCGAGATCGGTGATAGCTTTTTCAGCGGTTGCCGAGAAAGCGTTGGCCACAACCTCAAGCTTTCTGGTGAGGGTGCCGTTGGCAAGGATCTTGACAGGCTGCTTGCCGTTGACCATGCCTGCAGCGATGAGCTCGGCAGGTGTGATCTTGTCAAGATTGGCCGATGCGGCGAGATTCTCGAGATCAGAAAGGTTGATAGCCTTGTACTCGACACGGTTGAGGGGCTTGAAGCCGAACTTGGGAAGACGACGCTGAAGGGGCATCTGACCTCCTTCGAAGCCGATCTTGCGGCTGTAGCCTGAGCGTGACTTTGCGCCCTTGTGGCCGCGTGTTGATGTCCCGCCCTTGCCGGAGCCGGGTCCGCGACCTATGCGAGTCTTAGTATGTACGGAACCTGCAGCAGGTTTCAGATTGCTTAAATCCATAGTAGTGTAAAGTTTTTAAAGATTAGGCATTGGTCACTTCAACCAAGTGATGCACTGCTTTAACCATACCCATCACCGAGGGGGTGTCCTCAAGGACAACCGAGTGATGCATTTTCTTCAAACCGAGGGCATCGAGTGTGCGCTTCTGCACTGCAGGGGCGTTGATGCGGCTCTTTATCTGGGTGATTTTGATTTTTGCCATTGCGATTGGTGAAGATTAGCCGTTAAACACTTTGTCAATTGATACGCCGCGGTTCTGGGCAATCTGAGCCGGCGAGCGGAGCTCTCCGAGTGCTTCGATGGTTGCCTTCACGAGGTTGTGAGGATTGGAAGAGCCCTTTGACTTGCAGAGCACGTCAGTGATGCCCACGCTCTCGAGCACGGCACGCATAGCACCACCGGCCTTGACACCGGTACCGTGGCTTGCGGGCTTGAGGATCACGAGTGATCCGCCGAACTTGGCTGTCTGCTCGTGGGGGATTGTGCCGCGGTGTACGGGCACCTTGATAAGGTTCTTCTTGGCTGCCTCGACTCCCTTGGCGATGGCTGCCTGCACTTCATTGGCTTTGCCGAGACCCCAACCAACGATGCCGTTTTCGTTGCCAACTACAACGATGGCAGCGAAGGTGAAGGTGCGACCACCCTTGGTGACCTTGGTGACGCGGTTGATGGCAACGAGACGGTCGTGGAGTTCGAGATCGCCTGTGGACTTAACTTTATTGTTCTTTAATGCCATAGTGATTTAGAATTTGAGACCGCCATTGCGAGCGGCGTCAGCCAGAGATTTAACACGACCGTGGAAAAGGTATCCGTTGCGGTCAAAAACGACTTCAGTGATGCCTGCGGCAACGGCCTTCTTGGCGATATCCTCGCCTACCTTAGCCGCGATTTCGCACTTGGTGCCCTCTTCGATGCCTTTGGATGAGGTAGCGCAAACAGTCTTGCCTGCGAGGTCATCGATGAGCTGAACGTAAATCTGCTTGTTGCTGCGGAACACCGACATGCGGGGACGTGCTGCGGTGCCGGAAATCTTGCCGCGGATGCGGGCCTTGATTTTGTTTCTACGCTGTATCTTTGTAACCATAGTTGTAGACGTTATAATTATTTAGCGCTTGCTGACTTACCAGACTTGCGACGGATAACTTCGCCCACGAACTTGATACCCTTGCCCTTGTAAGGTTCAGGCTTGCGGAGTGAACGAATCTTGGCACACACTTGACCGAGGAGCTGCTTGTCGTCGCTCTCGAGGATGATGAGCGGGTTCTTGTTGCGTTCGGTCTTGGCTTCCACCTTGACTTCGGGGGGAAGCTTTATATAGATGGCGTGGGAGAAGCCGAGCGAGAGCTCAAGCACCTGGCCGTTGGAAGCGGCGCGGTAACCTACGCCTACGAGTTCCATTTCCTTGCGATAGCCGGTGGAGACGCCTACTACCATATTGTGGATAAGGGCGCGGAAGAGGCCGTGCTGTGCGCGGTGCTCGCGGTCGTCGGAGGGGCGTGTCACTGCTACGTGACCATCCTCCACGTTGACTGTGAGGTCAGGGTTGACCTTCTGCGAGAGGGTACCCTTCGGGCCCTTAACTGTTACTACGTTGTCCTTGTCGACGGTGACTGTTACACCGGCGGGAATCTCAATGGGAGCTTTACCTATACGTGACATATTATATATTCCTCCTATTTTGATTAGTAAACGTAGCAAAGGACCTCGCCACCGATCTTCAGGTCGCGGGCCTTCTTGTTAGTCATAACTCCCTTGGATGTGGAAAGGATTGCTATGCCGAGGCCGTTGAGAACACGGGGCATATCCTTGTAACCGGTGTAGCGGCGAAGACCCGGACGTGACACGCGCTGGAGGTCCTTGATGGCGTTGACCTTGTCAACGGGATCGTACTTGAGGGCGATCTTGATGGTGCCTGCGGGATTTTCGCCTTCCTCGAACTTGTAGTTGAGGATGTAGCCTTGGTCGAAGAGGATCTTGGTGATCTCCTTCTTCAAGTTTGAGGCAGGAATCTCGACCACACGGTGGTTGGCCTTGATTGCGTTCCTCAATCTTGTCAGATAATCTGCGATAGGATCAGTCATTTGATAAATTGTTTAAATTGATTGGGAGTGTCCCAACAATATTTAATACTCACTGTGAATTTGTCAGAGTTTTGAGGGGGAGAGGCTGGATGGTCAGATGGCGGTGTCCTTAGTGAGAGCGGTGCCGCCATGCTGCTGTGCGTAAGCCTGCTGGTGTCGAGCGGCCGCAGCTTCCGCGAGGCTGAGGAGACCGGTAATCACCGGCCGATATGCCTGACGCGTACACTGCTTAGAGGTAACGACTCTCGGGCCGTCGACTCTCGGGCTTGTGTGATCCCGGATATGCGGGGCTGACATGCGGGCCATGATTTCGGCCGATGTCACGCCACTGCGCCGGGAGGGACATGTTCTCTCTTACCAGGATGCTTTCTTGACTCCGGGGATAAGACCGGCAGAAGCCATCTCACGGAACTGTATACGCGAGATACCGAACTGACGGATATATCCTTTGGGACGGCCTGTGATGGAGCAGCGGTTGTGGAGGCGTATCGGATTGCTGTTCTTGGGGAGCAACTGGAGCTTCTGTGCTGCCTCGTAGGCTTCGGCACGGTTCTCCTCGTTGACACCTGAATTGACAATCTTCTTAAGCTCGGCGCGCTTTGCGGCGTACTTTGCGGCAAGACGGGCGCGCTTCACTTCGCGGGCCTTCATTGATTCTTTTGCCATAGGGGTGATCCTTAGTTTTTAGCGTTCTTGAAAGGGAGACCAAATTCCTTGAGCAGAGCGTAGCCTTCTTCGTCGGTGTTAGCCGAAGTCACGAAAGTGATGTTCATGCCCATGAGCTTGTTGATGTTGTCGATATTGATCTCGGGGAAGATAATCTGCTCGGTGATGCCGAGGGTGTAGTTGCCGCGGCCGTCGAGCTTGCTCTCGATACCTTTGAAGTCACGGATACGGGGCAGAGCCACGCGCACGAGTCTTTCGAGGAACTCGTACATCTTCTCGCGACGGAGAGTCACCATGACACCGATGGGCATTTTCTTACGAACCTTGAAGTTCGAGATGTCCTTGCGGGAAAGGGTTGCCACAGCTTTCTGACCTGTAATTGCAGTGATCTCGTTGATAGCGGTCTCGATGAGTTTCTTATCCTGGGTAGCCGCACCGAGCCCCTGGTTGATGACGATCTTCTTCAACTTGGGCACCTGCATGGGTGTGGTGTAGCTGAACTTTTCTGTAAGGGCGGGAACGATGCGTTCCTGATAGTCCTTCTTGACAGTCTGGTTGCTCATTACTTAATTTCCTCTCCTGATTTTTTAGAAATGCGGATGACTTTGCCATTCTCGCGGCGGATGCTTATGCGGGTAGGCTTGCCCGACTTGGGGTCGATCAAGGCGATATTGGAGATGGCGATGGGAGCCTCCATCTTTACGAGGCCGCCCTGGGGGTGCTGAGCGTTGGGCTTGGTGGCTTTGGTAACCATGTTTACACCTTCCACGATTGCCTTCTGCTTCTGCACGAGGACCTTAAGCACACGGCCCTCTTTGCCGCGGTCTTCACCTGCGAGCACGGAGACAATGTCGCCTTTTTTGATGTGTAACTTATGCATTACTTTAAAAGTATTTGACGGGATTGATGATTAGAGGACTTCGGGTGCGAGTGACACGATCTTCATCTGATTGGCTGCGCGGAGCTCACGGGCTACAGGCCCGAAGATGCGGGTTCCGCGGAGCTCGCCGGCGTTGTTGAGGAGCACACAGGCGTTGTCGTCGAAACGGATGTAGGAGCCGTCGGGACGGCGGATCTCCTTCTTTGTGCGGACGACCACTGCCTTGGATACAGTGCCCTTCTTGACATCGGACGAGGGGATGACACTCTTGACGGACACCACGATGATGTCGCCTACAGAGGCGTAGCGACGGCCGGTGCCACCCAGTACATGGATGCAGAGTGCCTCTTTGGCACCGCTGTTGTCGGCCACAGTTAAACGGCTTTCGGTCTGTATCATAGCTTACTTAACTTTTTCGATGATTTCTACCAGTCGCCAGCGTTTTGTCTTTGAGAGGGGACGGGTCTCCATAAGGCGGACAGTGTCTCCTACTGAGCACTCGTTCTTCTCGTCGTGGGCGTGATATTTCTTGGTCTTGTTGACGAACTTACCGTAGATGGGATGTTTCTCCTTCCACTTCACCATGACGGTGATGGTCTTGTCGCCCTTGTTGCTGGAAACAACCCCGATGCGTTCTTTTCTTAAATTTCTCTTTTCCATTGGTCAGGGATGAGTTACTTGTTGTTTAGTTCGCGCATGCGCAGTTCTGTCATAACGCGGGCGATAGCCTTGCGGGCATGTGTAATTTTTGCCGGGCTGTCGAGGGGCGAGATTGCATGGTTGATCTTGAGCTGGGCGTAGTCCTTCTTCATTTCAGCCAAGCGGTCGCGGAGGTCCTGGGTGGACACTTCGGTATATTTCTCTGTCTTCATGATGGCTTACACATTTTGGGTTGGGTCATAGTCGCGGCGAACGACGAACTTGGTTGTGACAGGAAGCTTCTGTGCTGCAAGGCGGAGTGCCTCCTTGGCGATGTCGAAGGGAACGCCCTCGACTTCGATGATGACGCGTCCCGGGGTTACAGGCGCAACGAAGCCTTCGGGGTTACCTTTACCTTTACCCATTCGGACCTCGGCGGGTTTCTTGGTGATGGGTTTGTCGGGGAATATGCGAATCCAGATCTGGCCCTGACGCTGCATGTAACGTGTCACTGCGACACGGGCGGCTTCAATCTGGCGACCGGTGATCCACTTAGACTCGAGGGTCTTTATGCCGAACGAACCGAAGGCCAACTGGTTGCCGCGCTGCGCTGTGCCCTTCATGCGGCCTTTCTGCGAGCGGCGGAATTTGGTTTTCTTGGGTTGTAACATTGTAGTGTTGAATCAATTGGTGGGTTTAACGGTTGTTTTTTGGCTTACGGAAGCCACCGCGGCGTGGTGCGCGATCGGAGCCTTGTGCACCGCGAGACTCTTTCTGAGGAGTGGTGTACTGGGGAGCGAGGTCACGCTTGCCGTAGACTTCTCCGCGGCAGATCCACACCTTCACGCCTACGACACCGACCTTGGTATGAGCCTCGACGAGGGCATAGTCAATGTCGGCACGGAGTGTGTGCAGAGGTGTGCGGCCTTCCTTGAACATCTCGGAGCGTGCCATTTCCGCGCCGTTGAGACGTCCGGCCACCTGTACCTTGATGCCCTCGGCTCCGGCACGCATTGTTGCGGCCACAGCCATCTTGACGGCACGGCGGTAAGCGATCTTGCCTTCTATCTGGCGTGCGATGTTGGCAGCGACGATCTGGGCATCGAGCTCAGGACGCTTTACCTCGTAGATGTTGATCTGTACATCCTTGTCAGTGATCTTCTTGAGCTCTTCCTTCAGCTTGTCGACCTCCTGTCCGCCCTTGCCTATGATGAGGCCCGGACGCGAGGTGCACACGGTGATGGTGATGAGCTTCATGGTGCGCTCGATTACGATGCGCGAAACGCTTGACTTGGCGAGGCGGACATTAAGATACTTGCGGAGTTTGGAGTCCTCGAGCAGAGTATCGCCGTATTTCTTACCGCCATACCAGTTAGAGTCCCATCCACGGATAACTCCCAAGCGATTGCTAATTGGATTTACTTTCTGTCCCATTTGTTAAGCGTTTTTATTTTCAATTTTGTCAACAATCAATGTGACATGATTAGCGCGTTTGCGAATGCGGTAGCCACGTCCCTGGGGGGCTGGACGGAGACGCTTGAGCATGGGAGCGCAACCTACCATGACGGTAGATATGTAGAGCTCGCCAGCGTCGGCTTTACGTTCGTTCTTGGCTTCCCAGTTTGCTATGGCTGAGCGGAGGAGCTTTTCAAGACGGGCAGCAGCCTCCTTGTTGGAGAACTTCAGGATGCCGAGTGCGCGGTTCACTTCGACACCGCGGATCATGTCGGCCACGAGGCGCATCTTGCGGGGGGAAGTGGGTACGTTGAGCAGCTTAGCGAACGCGATGTTCTTCTGCTCGGCTTTCCTGAGGTCGGCTGAATTTCTTTTTCTTACACCCATTTTATTTTAATTCTTTTCTTTTTTACAAATGAATTATTTATATCAGGGCCCTTATTTACTTTTTGCGGTTACCGGAGTGGCCGCGGAAAGTGCGCGTGGGGGCGAACTCGCCGAGCTTGTGGCCTACCATGTTCTCGGTAACGTAGACAGGGATAAACTTGTTTCCGTTATGAACGGCGAAGGTGTGACCCACGAACTCGGGGGCTATCATGGAAGCGCGGCTCCAAGTCTTGATGACTGACTTCTTTCCGGTCTCTTCCATAGCGGCAACCTTCTTCTCAAGCTTAACGCTGATAAACGGGCCTTTTTTCAATGAACGACTCATAGAGATGTTGCTTGGTTTAAATCAGATTACTTCTTTCTTCTTTCGATAATGTACTTCGAAGAATGCTTCTTCGGGGCACGAGTCTTGAGACCCTTTGAGTACAGACCCTTGCGTGAGCGGGGATGACCACCTGATGCACGGCCCTCGCCACCACCCATGGGGTGATCGACAGGGTTCATGACTACGCCGCGGTTGCGGGGGCGGCGTCCGAGCCAGCGTGAACGACCGGCCTTGCCGGAACGCTCGAGGGAGTGCTCGGAGTTGCCTACGACACCGACGGTGGCACGACACTCGGCAAGAATCTTGCGAGTCTCGCCTGAAGGTAATTTGATGATTACATAGGAGCCTTCGCGGGAGATCAGCTGGGCGAATGTGCCAGCCGAACGGGCCATGAAGGCACCCTGACCGGGACGCAACTCAACATTGTGGACGAGTGTGCCGACAGGTATGTTGGCCAGCGGGAGACAGTTGCCTACCTCGGGCTGGGCCTCGGGACCTGAGAGGAGCACATCGCCGACATTCAAGCCGTTGGGTGCAATGATATAAGCCTTTGCGCCGTCCTTGTAGTAGAGAAGTGCTATGCGGGCCGAACGGTTGGGATCGTACTCGATGGACTTCACGACTGCGGGGACGCCGTCCTTGTTTCTCTTAAAGTCTATGAAGCGGTATTTGCGCTTGTGGCCACCACCAAGGTAGCGGGTGGTGAGATGGCCTTCGGAGTTGCGGCCTCCGGAAGCCCTTTTGCCGACTGTAAGAGATTTTTCCGGTGTTGTAGCAGTGATGGTACCTTTGAAAACACCGATAACCTTGTGACGCTGCCCAGGGGTAGTGGGCTTAAATTTTCTTACTGCCATGTTATTCTTAGATGTTGCTGTAGAAGTCAATGTTCTGACCGTCGGCGATGTCTACGATGGCTTTCTTCCAGGCAGCGGTCTTTCCACGAAGGAGGCCGCTCTTGGTCCAGCGTGACTTGTTCTTGGAACGGACATTGATAGTGTTGACGCGGGTTACTTTCACGCCGTAAAGGCTCTCGACGAGTGACTTGATCTGATACTTGTTAGCCTCGGGAGAAACCATGAAGGTGTAACGGTTGAGCTTCTCAGTGAGCTTGCTCGCCTTCTCGGTAACGATGGGTTTGATTGAAATTTCCATTGCTTACTGTAGTTTCTTGGTGAGGGTTTAAAGTTTATTCACACAATCAAGGCTGCTCTCGGTGAGGATCACAGCGTTAGAGTTCATGATCGCATAGGTGTTGAGGTTGGATGCGACCATGGTCCTTGCGTCGGGGACGTTTCGGGCTGACAAAGTTACGTTTTTATTGTCAGAAGGTAAAACGAGGAGCACCTTTTTGCCGTCGACTTTAAGATTTTTAGCAATATTTACGAAATCTTTAGTCTTGGGAGCCTCGAAATTGAAGTCCTCAACGACGATCACCTGGCTGTCCTGCACTTTGTAGGTGAGTGCGCTGCGGCGTGCAAGAGCCTTAACTTTCTTATTCAACTTGAAACGATAGTCACGGGGACGGGGACCGAACACACGGCCACCACCCACGAGCACGGGGGAGTTGATGTCACCGATACGGCTGCCGCCGCCGCCCTTCTGCTTGTGGAGCTTGCGGGTAGAACCGGAGACTTCGCTACGTTCCTTGGACTTGTGGGTACCCTGACGCTGGTTGGCGAGGTACTGCTTAACGTCGAGATAAACGGCATGCTCGTTGGCATCGATTGCGAACACCTCGTCGGCGAGCTGAGCCTTGCGGCCGGTATCCTCACCCTTGATATTGTAGATTGCGACTTCCATTATTTCTCAATTAAGACGATTGAACCTTTGCTTCCGGGGATAGAGCCCTTGATGAGGAGCACATTGTGCTCGGGAAGCACCTTAACTACACGGAGGTTTTGAACGGTTACCTTCTCATTGCCCATCTGGCCTGCCATGCGCATGCCTTTGAACACCTTTGCGGGATAAGAGCAGGCACCTACAGAACCGGGGGCACGGAGGCGGTTGTGCTGACCGTGGGTCGACTGGCCTACGCCGCCGAAGCCATGACGCTTGACAACGCCCTGATATCCCTTACCCTTGGATGTCCCCTGGATGTCTACGAAGTCGTCTTCGCTGAAGAAGTCGACGGTGATGGTGTCACCGAGCTTTACTTCTTCGCCAAATCCTTTGAACTCGGCCAAGTGGCGCTGGGGAGCTACTCCGGCCTTCTTGAAGTGTCCGGCCATGGGGTTGGTTGTGTGCTTCTCTTTCTTCTCCTCGAAGCCGAGCTGCACGGCGGCATAGCCGTCCTTTTCAACCGTTTTCACTTGAGTAACTACGCAGGGACCTACTTCGATAACAGTGCACGGCACGTTCTTGCCGTCGGCACTGAAAACGGATGTCATTCCGATTTTCTTTCCTAATAATCCTGGCATTTCTCTTTGATTTAGAAAATGTGAACTGTGATTGTTGTTTTTACTTAAATCCGTGGTCTACGTGATGTGTTATCAGACCTTGATCTCCACTTCCACACCTGAGGGGAGTTCGAGCTTCATGAGGGCGTCGACTGTCTTGCCGGTGGAATTGTGGATGTCAATCAAGCGCTTGTAGCTCGAGAGCTGGAACTGCTCACGCGACTTCTTGTTGACGAATGTGGAACGATTGACGGTGAACACGCGGCGGTGGGTGGGCAGGGGTATAGGCCCGCTGATCACTGCGCCTGTGGCCTTAACGGTCTTCACAATCTTCTCGGCCGACTTGTCAACCAGGTTGTAGTCGTAGGACTTAAGTTTGATTCTGATTGTTTGATCCATATTGTTAGTTGAATGAAAGTGTTACTTTATGAGATCGACACGGCCCTGGCACTCGGTGAGCACAGCCTTGGCGATGGAGCTGCTTACCTCGGCGTAATGGCTGAACGACATTGTGGAGGTAGCGCGTCCTGATGTGATGGTACGGAGGGCTGTCACATAGCCGAACATCTCGGCCAGAGGAGCCTTTGCCTTTACGACACGTGCGCCTGAACGGCTGTTCTCCATGCCTTCCACCTGTCCGCGACGCTTGTTGAGGTCGGAGATCACGTCACCCATGGATTCCTCGGGGGTGACTACCTCGATCTTCATGATAGGCTCGAGGAGCACGGGAGCTGCCTTTTCGGAAGCTTTCTTGAATGCCTGTATGGCACAAAGCTCAAATGAGAGCTGGTCGGAGTCGACCGGGTGGAAAGAACCGTCAATCACTGTGACCTTGAGCTGCTCTACGGGATATCCTGCAAGCACGCCGTTCTTCATAGCGGTAGTGAAGCCCTTCTGTATCGACGGGATGAATTCCTTGGGGATGTTGCCGCCCTTGACCTCGTCGACAAACTGGAGACCGCCCTGGAATCCTTCGTCAACGGGCTCAACGCGAACGATGATATCGGCAAACTTACCACGGCCACCGGTCTGCTTCTTGAATACCTCACGGAGCTCGACAGGCTTGGTGATTGCCTCCTTGTATGTAACCTGGGGACGGCCCTGGTTGCACTCTACCTTGAATTCGCGGCGGAGACGGTCGATGATGATATCGAGGTGAAGCTCACCCATACCGGAGATCACTGTCTGGCCGGTCTCCTCGTTGGTCTCAACACGGAATGTGGGGTCCTCCTCGGCAAGTTTCTGCAGACCTACGCCAAGTTTGTCAAGGTCCTTCTGGGTCTTGGGCTCTACGGCGATACCGATAACGGGATCGGGGAATTCCATGGCCTCAAGGACTATAGGATGGTTCTCGTCACAGAGAGTATCGCCTGTGCGGATATCCTTGAATCCTACGCCTGCGCCTATATCGCCGCAACCGATCATCTCCTTGGCGTTCTGCTTGTTGGAGTGCATCTGGAACAGACGGCTCACACGCTCTTTCTTGCCGGAACGTGCATTAAGGATATATGATCCGGCTACAACATCGCCCGAATATACACGGAAGAATGTGAGGCGGCCTACATAGGGGTCGGTTGCGATCTTGAACGCAAGCGCACACATGGGAGCGTCGCTTGACGGCTCGCGAACCTCCTTCTGGTCAGGATCGTCGGGGTTTGTGCCCTCTACGGCACCTGAATCTACAGGGCTGGGGAGGTAAGCGCACACTGAGTCAAGCAGGTACTGCACACCCTTGTTCTTGAAGGAAGAACCGCATATCATAGGAACGATCTCCATCTTGAGGGTAGCGTTGCGGAGAGCGCGGCGGATCTCGTCCTCAGTGATTGTGGAGGGATCGTCGAAGTACTTCTCCATGAGAGTGTCGTCAAACTCGGCGATCTTCTCAAGCATCTTGTCGCGCCATTCATTGGCCTCGTCTACAAGACCGGCGGGTATCTCGTCGAGCTCGTAGTCGGCACCCATTGTCTCATCGTGCCAGAACACGGCCTTCATCTTGATAAGGTCGACAACGCCCTTGAAAGTCTCCTCTGCGCCGATAGGTATCTCAATGGGGCAGGGATTTGCTCCGAGCACCTCTCTCACCTGACGCACAACCTCAAAGAAGTTTGCGCCCGAGCGGTCCATCTTGTTTACATAGCCTATACGGGGCACATTGTACTTGTCAGCCTGACGCCACACGGTCTCTGACTGGGGCTCAACGCCGCCCACTGCACAGAAGGCTGCCACTGCACCGTCAAGCACACGGAGTGAACGCTCCACCTCCACGGTGAAGTCCACGTGTCCCGGGGTGTCAATAAGGTTGATCTTGTACTGTTCGCCTGCATACTTCCAGAAAGTGGTGGTAGCTGCAGAGGTGATTGTTATACCACGCTCCTGCTCCTGCTCCATCCAGTCCATGGTGGCGGCACCGTCATGAACCTCACCGATCTTGTGAGTCAGACCTGTATAGAAAAGGATACGCTCGGAAGTTGTGGTCTTGCCGGCATCGATGTGAGCCATGATGCCGATGTTGCGCGTATATTTTAAATGATCGTCTTTAGCCATTTTGCGGAATTGTCAAATCGGGGTTGTATTAGAAACGGAAGTGGGCGAATGCGCGGTTTGCCTCGGCCATCTTGTGCATATCCTCCTTGCGCTTGAATGCGCCGCCCTGCTCGTTGAAAGCGTCGACGATCTCGGCAGCCAGCTTCTCAGCCATTGTCTTGCCGCCGCGCTTGCGGGCATACGATATAAGGTTCTTCATCGAGATAGACTCCTTGCGGTCGGCACGGATCTCGGTGGGGACCTGGAAGGTTGCGCCACCCACACGGCGTGACTTTACCTCAACGGTAGGAGTTACATTCTCGAGAGCCTTCTTCCAGATCTCAAGAGAGGTCTTCTCCTCGTTGGGGAGTTTGCCCTTGACGAGCTCGAGAGCTGAATAGAAGATTGAATATGAAGCGTTCTTCTTTCCGTCATACATGAGATGGTTGACGAACTTGGAGACTCTTACGTCATTGAACACGGGATCGGGGAGGACCACCCGTTTCTTAGGTTTAGCTTTACGCATTTTTGGTTGTTGGATTGTTGTTTTTGTTGCTTGGCTGCTGCATCTTTCATCTTCAACGACCTCCGGACCCCGATGCGGGACGGGTCATTTACTCAACCTGTGATTTAGCCTTCCAATCAAATCAAAAACGAGGTTAACGACTCTGTTTTTAATTCAATGTTTGTTGATTTTCAGAAAAGGAGCGTCTTTGTGTTGTAATAGTAGTCAGCTATTATTTCTTAGCGGCCTTGGGTCGCTTTGCTCCATACTTGGAGCGACGCTGTGTGCGGTCCTTGACGCCGGATGTGTCGAGAGTTCCGCGGACAATGTGATAACGAACACCGGGGAGGTCCTTGACACGGCCGCCGCGTACGAGCACGATCGAGTGCTCCTGCAGGTTGTGTCCCTCGCCGGGGATGTAGCTGTTGACCTCCTTGCCGTTGGTGAGGCGGACACGAGCCACCTTACGCATAGCGGAGTTAGGTTTTTTAGGGGTTGTTGTGTAGACACGCACGCACACGCCACGACGCTGGGGGCATGAATCAAGCGCGGGTGACTTGCTCTTGTCCTCAAGAGCCACACGTCCTTTTCTTACTAATTGCTGAATAGTAGGCATCTTAGTTTCTTTTGTTTTGACTTTATAGTTATTAGTATTCCTGTATTTTCCAGATAGTGCCTTCTATACGTGTTTCGCGCCTCGACATCACTAACTGTCAGGCAGTTAACGTTGTCGCGACGGCACACTTCTTCCAAAGGCGTTGCAAAATTACAACTTATTTTGCTAATTACCAAACAATTCCGAAAAATATTTTACATCCCGGCATTGCAGTCCGACTGTGACAGTATGTTCCTCAAAGACACTCCGGAATGCCGATACTGTACCCGGCTCTTCTCGCCCCTGTAGCGTATCGACGCCGAGGGGCAATTATGGTAGCACGCGCCGCAAGTAAGACAGTCGCTGCCTATCACAGGCCGTCCGCCCGACATGCGTATATTACCCTCCGGACACAGGCTGGCACACACCCCGCAACCCGAGCAGGAGTCCTCGACATAAAACCGCCTGTAAGCCTCAGCCGGCAGCGGGAACATGCGCATCCACCATCCGGCCACCCTACCAAACAGCGTCGGGGATTCCACATAGTGCCTGCGGACGGCAATATCGTCGCAGATCACGGACAGATGTTCTCCGACACGTTTTTTGCCTACCCCTTCGATCTGTTTCCCGACATCAAACATCGGGAAATAATTGTCGACCATAAGGATGCTCCTAACATAGTCCCATGAGCCGGGGGCACGCACCGCCATGGCAGGAGTGCTTCCGCACGTGAGTACAAGAAAACGGTAAGGAGCATCAATGTCGAGCCTCGACAGCAGCTCCGACACAGGAGCCGGGAGAGCCCCGAAATACACCGGACACACGACCCCCACTCCATCCTCGTCGGACAGTCCGGAGACGCCCGACCCGAGAAGGCCCAGAACAGGAAGCAACTCTCCCCCTATGGCACGCGCCACAGAAAGAGAGTTGCCTGTAGTAGTAAAATAAAGTATCTTCATATCAGCGACATATGGCTATTGCTCATTGCCGGCAAATTCCATGAGATACGCCTTGATGAACGGGTCGAGATCACCGTCCATGACACCTCCGACATCGGCCGTCTGGTGGCCTGTGCGATGGTCCTTGACACGCCTGTCGTCAAACACGTAACTGCGTATCTGGGAGCCCCACTCTATCTTCATCTTGCCCGCTTCCACCTTGGCCTGCTCCTCAAGACGGTGCTTAAGTTCCTTGTCATAGAGTATTGATTTGAGCTGACGCATGGCATTCTCCTTGTTTTTGGGCTGGTCACGCGTCTCGGTGTTCTCTATGAGGATCTCCTCATGCTCGCCGGTGTAAGGGTCAGTGAACTGGTAGCGCAGACGCACTCCCGATTCCACTTTGTTGACATTCTGGCCGCCCGCGCCTCCCGAACGGAATGTGTCCCACGACAGCAGGGCCGGTTCAACCTTGACCTCAATGGTATCATCGACGAGAGGCGTGACAAACACCGACGCAAACGAGGTCATACGCTTGCCCTGGGCATTGTAGGGCGACACACGCACGAGACGGTGCACACCGTTCTCGCTCTTAAGATAGCCGTATGCAAAATCGCCTTCTACATTGATGGTGCATGACTTTATGCCCGCCTCGTCCCCCTCAAGGAGATTGGCGATGGAGGTCTTGTAGTGGTGTGCCTCACACCAGCGGAGATACATGCGCATAAGCATCTGCGCCCAATCCTGGCTCTCTGTGCCTCCGGCTCCGGAATTGATCTTGAGCACCACGCCAAGCTTGTCCTCCTCACGGCGGAGCATGTTCTTAAGCTCAAGTTCCTCGATAAGGGCCACAGCCTTGGCATACAGCGCGTCAAGCTCTGATTCCTCCACAAGTCCCTCCTTGATGAAGTCCCAAGCTATCTCAAGCTCGCCGACTGCCTTGTCGACCCCCTCGTAGCCATCAATCCAGGCCTGAAGGTCCTTGATCTTTTTCATCTGCGCCTGAGCCTCCTTGGGATGCTCCCAAAAATCCGGAACATGCGTGCGCAGCTCCTCTTCCTCTACCTGTATTTTCTTGCTGTCGATGTCAAAGATACCTCCTCAACGCGAGCTTGCGTTCTAAAGTCTCTTTTAGCTGTTCCTGAGTAATCATAAATAGAATTTCACTGGAATTGGTTAATAAAACAAGACGCCGAAACCTTAATGGATTCGGCGTCAAAACTCGGTGTGGGCGCTGAGGGATTCGAACCCCCGACCCTCTGCTTGTAAGGCAGACGCTCTGAACCAGCTGAGCTAAGCGCCCGAGTTGATTGGTTTATTATGCCAAGCAAGAAAGTATTTTGTTGGTGGGCGCTGAGGGATTCGAACCCCCGACCCTCTGCTTGTAAGGCAGACGCTCTGAACCAGCTGAGCTAAGCGCCCTTTCTTGCTTAAAGCGATGCAAAGGTAGGCACTATTTTTTAATCCGCCAAATATTTTCGCATATTTTTTCAAACAAAAAAACTGCACGCCTCGCAATATCACCCATAAATCCCTCTCAATTATCCATAACACCTTCCTACACCTATTATAATATAAATACCAGAATGCGTTTTATAATTATTACTGTCCGCTAAACTTTTTGAGCAATTGAAAAATTAGGGCTGATTCTTGCAAAGCAAGCGACTAAAGT
>ERZ808040.930-NODE-930-length-21956-cov-77.927008_pt1 | contig 21956 bp, 21 predicted proteins | sample MGYA00380191_ERZ808040 | MGnify/ENA primary metagenome ERZ808040 (study PRJEB31490, sample SAMN06133395) | mouse gut metagenome | isolation source: J6 | host: mice | place: China: Chengdu | collected 2015-05 ...
ATGATACAAGCCTACACTGAGCTTCATGAGCTTGGTTACGCACACAGCTTTGAAGTCTGGGATGAAGATAACTTGATAGGTGGATTATATGGCTTAAAAATCGGCCAAATCTATTTTGGTGAGTCGATGTTTCATCGTCAAAGTAATGCCTCAAAAGTAGCGTTTTGGGCCTTAAATAATTTTTGCCAGCATACAGGCGTTGAGCTGATTGATTGTCAGTTGCCCAATCCACATTTACAAAGCTTAGGAGCAGGGATTATGCCAAGACAGCTGTTTTTGGCTGAATTGAGTGGCTGGGTATCCCAACCAAGCTTAGATTGGCATTTATTCTCTGACACTCGATATTTGGTTAATCAATTAGCACATACGATTGAGCCGACACTTAACGCGCCCTCCCCCAGCATTACCCAACCTAACCGCAAGGATTAAGTTAGATGCATCCTTATGCAGACAATATTATGAACCGTGAAAGCATAGTACATCGGGAAAATGTAGAGAAGCAAAGCAGCTTTAACCTCTCTCCTCCTAGCCTGTGCAGCTATCTGTCCAACCAGATTTCTCAGCTGACTTTTTTGCTGTTACAGCCCACTCAAAGCATTGATTCAAAGCTATATACTCAGCTAAGCAGTCAAGGCTTTAGACGCAGTGGCAATGCTTTTTATCGACCCAGCTGCCAACACTGTGCTCAGTGCATCTCTAGCCGAGTGGTCGTCAACGAATTTACCCCTTCTCGGCGCTATCGAAAAGTGATCAATCGCAATAAAGAAGTGAGCGTCAAATTTGTTCCTGCGACCCAGGCCACTCAAGAGCACTATGCTTTATACCAAAAGTATATCTCTGTACGTCATGCCGATGGTGATATGTATCCCCCTAGCCTGCATACTTTTGAGCAGTTCTTGGTAGACAGTCCAACAGACACTTTATTTATGGAAGTCAGAGAGCCCAATAACAAGCTCATTGCTGTGGCTGTTACCGACCAACTAAACGACGGCTTATCTAGCATCTACACTTTCTTTGACCCTGACCCCAGTTATAATTCTCGCAGCCTGGGGGTATTTTGTATCTTGAATCAAATTAAAGCGGCAAAAAACTTAGGTCTAGAGTATGTTTATTTGGGCTTTTGGATTCCTACGGTCAAAAAGATGAGTTATAAAACGGATTACACCCCCATTGAATTATTAATAAATAATCATTGGATTTATTTCTCCCAAACTCCTGATCATGATGAGGTACTAAGCCTAATCAGTACTTCAGCCGTAAACTTTGTGAGACGATAGAAGTATAAGACTATGAAAGTAAACCTATTAATGATGGGCTAGCTCATACTGCATAATTAGCGCATCACACTTGGTTTCACCCCCTACCTCATCTATTGGTATGGAGTAATAATCTTTACGGATATGGATCACTTCAAACCCCATTTTTTTATACAAAGCGATAGCTGGTGTATTATCCTGTCTTACTTCTAATAAGACCCTTTCTAACTGTTTCTCCGGCATGGACTTGATTAACGCTTGTAACAAAGACTGCGCCAAACCGCGGCGCTGAAACTGAGGGTGTGTGCCTATACGTAACACCTCAGCCACCTCAAACACACTGCTGATAATACAGTATGCCGCAACCTGTGGCTGATTATCTTCAGAGCTCAATATAGCCCAACACTGATTGATATCTTGCTGTAATAACTCTTCAATCTGTCGCTTATCCCAACTGTCAAACTGCACTCTGTGCTCAATATCAGCAACTTGCTGCAGCAAACTTTGATCCTGTTGATCCGCTGTAATTTGAATAATATTCGCTTTGGAGATTAAATTCATACCTTAGACTCAATAAAATTAAAAAAGCCCTCAACCCTAAGTTGAAGGCTTTTAACTATCTATTATTAACTACTTATTATCTCTTCAGATAATAAGAAGCTAACTGTAATTACCTTGCGGCAATAACTTACAGCTTGCTAGTTAACTCTGGTACAGCGTCAAATAAGTCAGCTTCTAAGAAGTAATCAGCAACAGTTGCAATTGGTGCTTCTGGATCGTTGTTGATAGCAACGATAACTTTAGAGTCTTTCATACCTGCTAAATGCTGGATAGCACCAGAGATACCGGCTGCGATGTATAGGCTTGGTGCAACGATTTTACCAGTTTGACCAACCTGCATATCGTTAGGTACATAGCCTGCGTCAACTGCAGCACGTGATGCACCGATAGCAGCGCCTAGCTTGTCAGCTAGTGGCTCGATGTATTTAGTGAAGTTTTCACCGTTTGCTAATGCACGGCCACCAGATACAACGATTTCAGCAGAAGTTAGCTCTGGACGGTCAGACTTAGCTAGCTCTTCGCCAACGAAGCTTGATTTACCAGCGTCTTGAGCATTGTCTAGCTCTTCGATTGAAGCTGAACCACCTTCAGCAGCGGCAGCATCAAACGCAGTAGTACGTACAGTAACTAGTACTTTGTCTTCAGAAGTCTTAACAGTCGCTAATGCGTTACCTGCATAGATAGGACGCTCAAAAGTATTGGCATCGATAACTTGCATTACGTCAGTGATCATGCTCACGTCTAATAACGCAGCAACACGTGGCATGAAGTTTTTACCGTTAGTGGTTGCTGGAGCAACGATGTGGCTGTAATCGCCAGCTAAATCTTTAACCAATAAAGATACGTTTTCAGCCAATTGGTATTCATATGCTGGGTTATCAACACAGATTACTTTGCTTACGCCAGCTACTTTTGCAGCTTGTTCAGCTACTGGCTTACAACCAGAACCTGCTACTAATACATGAACGTCGTCGCCCATTTGAGTTGCAGCGGTAACTGTGCTTAGAGTTGCCTTTTTTAGCTCGGCATTATCATGTTCTGCATATACTAAAATTGCCATGAGATTATTATCCTTTCAAATAATTATAGAAGATTGTGATTTGGTAACTGTTCCTTATCGCCTGCCATCTTAGGTCTAACTTACTTTAATTTGCCTTATGACAGGCTAATAACCAACAAAACTAATCAAATTTATAAGAAGTTAGTTCAACAATTAAAGAACTTTTGCTTCATTTTTTAGTTTGTCGATTAGCTCATCCACTGAACCAACTTTAACACCTGCAGAACGCTCAGCTGGTGGAGTTACTTTCACAATTTCTTGCTTAGAAACCATTTCTACACCGAAATCAGCTGGTGTTTTTTCGTCAAGTGGTTTCTTCTTAGCTTTCATGATGTTTGGAAGTTTTGCATAACGTGGTTCGTTTAGACGCAAGTCAGTAGTGATTACTGCAGGCAGTGGTAGCGCAACAGTCTGTAAACCACCGTCAATTTCACGAGTAACGTTTACTTTATCGCCTTCAACTTTAACTTCTGATGCGAACGTACCTTGACCGATACCCATTAATGCAGCAAGCATCTGACCAGTTTGGTTATTGTCATCATCAATAGCTTGTTTACCAAGAAGGATTACATCCGTACCTTCTTGTTCAGCGATACCTTTAAGGATTTTAGCAACTTGTAGAGGATATGCTTTTTCATCAGTCTGAACTAAGATACCACGGTCAGCGCCTAGTGCTAAAGCAGCACGAATCTGCTCTTGAGCTTCTTTAGGACCAATTGAAGCAACGATAACTTCATCAACTACGCCCGCTTCTTTTAGACGTACCGCTTCTTCAACAGCGATTTCACAAAATGGGTTGATTGACATTTTAGTGTTGCTCAGATCAACGCCAGAGTTATCAGCTTTAACGCGAACTTTTACGTTATAGTCAATCACACGCTTAACAGCGACTAATGCTTTCATACGTTCCTCGTTTATTAATGTTATGAATAATTAAACTTACGATTTCAAACCAAGTGCAAAGTATATCTTATCTTGCACTAAAAAATTAATTCTTATACATCTTAGCCAATATGGGGACTAATATATATAACAATTTGTAGGATTTAATTAACAGATATTATTCCATCTATAGGCCAGTTAACCTATCCCTTATCTATTCTACTAAACCAAAAATAGTTTTGGACAACCTTTTTTTTGGTTTCAGCATGCTACAAATAAACATTTATTATCAAACGACTCTTATATTGCGTGACCAACCCAATTAGGTCAAGCCGTTGCCGTGAATAAAGGGTCATAAATTTTTTCGATATTTCTTAGTTTCAACCTAGAATTTTTATTTTTCGTCGCTAGTGGCCCTGATATTATTTTGTAATTTTGGACTACTGGGTACCTAATAGTAATTTCTGGCCAAAAAAAAAGACAACCAAAAGGTTGTCTTTTTATAGCAAGATCACCTTTATAGATGATTCCTGCCTTTTTGTAGGTCAAAGCCTACAATAAATTATTCAGCTGATTCGATTTGTTCAGCTTGTGGACCTTTTTGGCCTTGGCCTAATACGAAAGTAACTTTTTGACCTTCGGCTAGGGTTTTGAAACCGCTGCCTTGAATAGCACTGTAGTGAGCAAATACGTCTTGACCACCATCGTCTTGTGCGATGAAACCAAAACCTTTAGCTTCGTTGAACCACTTAACAGTACCTTGTACACGTTCTGACATAACTTTTCCTAATATAAAATTGATTTAACTATAGTCATGATGCTTTTAACAGACCTGTTCTACTCTAGGTAGGTATCAAGTCAGTAGAAAACGTAAATCGAGTAGTATTGATTAGAATGTTGACTAATCTTCACTCTAATAAATAGCCACTTAGGTTACATTCCTACGATTAAATGCAGTCATGTTTGAATCAGTAGCTGTGCTATTCATTCAAAAAGTAACTTACTTACTATGGGATAGTATAACAGCTTTAAACAGCTTATCCTAACAATATCTGTAGTTTTAGTTGGTTTGATGTAAAAAATGTAAATTTCAGCTAACCAATTAGCTTAGAAAACAGCAGAACAAAGACACATAAAGCAAAGTAAGTTGTCGCAAATGACTGGCTAAAAGCTATGTAGGGCTTAGGAATAACCAACTCTTCAGGACTGTTTGGCAGTCCAGTGCGCTTTAATAAGCGGCTGCCATACACCCAGCCTGCTATGGTATAAATCCAGTAAGCCACAGGCACCGCCATCTCAATAGATTTGAAATCCATTATATAAAAGACAGCAATAGAAACAAACAACCAGGAAGTATCAATTATTGAGCTTATATGAAAAAACTTAGACTTCGGTAGCTTGCCCTCGGTTTTCTTTAGCATCTGCCCTTCTGTCCAGATTAGCAGCGCCACCACTGCACTTAGGGCAATGTAGATGGAAGGAGGATCAATATGTGCAAGCCACTGGGTATCCATAATCTAAATCGGTCCTTTTTTATTTTCATTATTCCAAAAATAGCTGTTGTTTTAAAAATAGCTTTAGCTTTGTTTTGGGTATTAATACTATATAGCGCCTTTTTTAACGGCTTCAAGGGGCACACAGCCAAACATCAAAAAAGCCCATGCGTCTAAGACACATGAGCTTTTAGTAATGACAGCCTAGCTAGTGTGTCACAGCTTACCTAGATAAAGTGTGACAACAGCTATATATGGCTTAGCATTAATAACTAAAATTAGTTCTTTTCTTTATCGATGATTTTGTTACCACCGATCCAAGGCATCATCGCACGTAGCTTAGCACCTGTTTTTTCGATTTGATGATCGGCGTTGTTACGACGACGAGCAGTCATTGATGGATAGTTAGCCGCGCCTTCAGCGATGAACATTTTCGCATATTCACCAGACTGAATGCGTTTTAGGGCATTGCGCATCGCTTCACGTGACTGTTCGTTGATTACTTCAGAACCGGTTACGTATTCACCGTACTCAGCGTTGTTACTGATTGAGTAGTTCATATCAGCGATACCGCCTTCATACATTAAGTCTACGATAAGCTTAAGCTCATGTAAGCACTCAAAGTAAGCCATTTCTGGAGCATAACCGGCTTCAGTTAGGGTTTCAAAGCCCATTTTCACAAGTTCAACTGCGCCACCACAAAGTACCGCTTGCTCACCAAATAGGTCAGTTTCAGTTTCGTCTTTGAAAGTAGTTTCGATAATACCTGAACGACCACCACCAACACCGGCTGCGTAAGATAAAGCAACTTGCTTAGCTTGACCTGAAGCGTCTTGGTAGATAGCGATTAGATCTGGAATACCACCGCCTTTAACAAACTCTGAACGTACTGTGTGACCTGGCGCTTTTGGAGCAACCATGATGACGTCTAAGTCTTTACGTGGCACTACTTGGTTGTAGTGAATAGCGAAACCATGGGCGAATGCAAGCGTTGCACCTTCTTTGATGTTTGGCTCGATAACGTCTTCGTATAAAGATTTTTGAAACTCATCTGGAGTAAGGATCATTACTACTTCAGCTGCCTGTACAGCGTCAGCAACTTCAGCTACTTTTAGGCCAGCGTTTTCAGCTTTTTTCCATGAACCTGAACCCGCACGTAGACCTACAGTTACGTCAACACCTGAGTCTTGAAGGTTAAGCGCGTGTGCGTGACCTTGTGAACCGTAACCAATAATAGCTACTTTTTTGCCCTGAATGATAGATAAGTCACAATCTTTATCGTAATAAACGTTCATAATTTAGTCCTTTTAAATACTTTCAAGTCATGTTGAAAATAGAGGGTGGTGTTGAAATTCAACTCTTTAATATTACAACTTTTAAATTTAACTCAAGCCCTTGCAACTAATTCCTTAAACCGACAAGCGCTTGAGTTATTATAAAATACTTGGATCAAACAAAACTACAAGCTAAGCGTGCGCTCACCACGTAGAATACCAATCACACCTGAGCGTACCACTTCTAGGATACGGTCACGGCCAATAACTTCAATAAAGCCATCAAGCTTAGCTTCGTCACCAACAATTTGAATGGTGTAAAGACTTGAAGTGACATCCACAATTTGAGCACGGAAGATGTCTGCACTGCGCTTAACTTCAGCTCGCGCGCTACCGGTAGCCCGTACTTTAATTAACATCAGTTCACGTTCTACGTGAGCGTTATCTGTTAAGTCGATTACTTTAACCACTTCGATTAGCTTGTGCAAATGCTTAGTGATTTGCTCAATTTTGTCAGCACTGGCATTGGTAGTCAGGGTCAAACGCGAAATAGTTTCGTCTTCCGTAGGGGCTACGTTTAGGGTTTCGATGTTGTAGCCACGCTGTGAAAACAGACCGACCAAACGTGATAGCGACCCAGCTTCGTTTTCCATTAGTACAGAGATTAGATGTTGTTGCATTAGGTACGCTCCCCTTTTGATAACCACATATCGCGCATAGACTGCCCTGCAACTTGCATTGGATATACGTGCTCATGACGATCCACGTAAACATCAATAAATACAAGTTTGTCTTTCATTGCCATTGCTTCAGCCAACTGCTCATCTAGCTTGGCTGGATCAGTAATTTTGATACCAACATGGCCATAGCTTTCTGCAAGCTTAACAAAGTCTGGTAACGACTCCATGTAAGAAGAGGCATGACGACCTTCATACAGCATATCCTGCCACTGCTTAACCATACCCAATTGAGCATTGTTTAGGCATAAAATCTTAACCGGCAATCCATATTGGAAACAAGTAGATAGCTCTTGAATGTTCATCTGAATCGACCCTTCACCGGTGATACAGACCACATCACGCTCAGGCTCTACCAGTTTGGCTGCCATCGCATAGGGCAGACCAACACCCATGGTACCTAGACCCCCTGAGTTCAACCATTGGCGCGGCTCATTGTATTTGTAATAAAGCGCAGCAAACATCTGGTGCTGACCCACATCACTGGTAATAATCGCATTACCATTGGTCACTTCATATAGTTTTTCTACCACAGATTGCGGCTTCATGCCATGTTCAGTACTGGTGTCATAACGTAGACCATGACGCTTGCGCCACTCATTAATCTGTGACCACCAATCTAATAGCGCAGGCTGATCCAACTGCTTATCATCACCTTCTAATAGCTCAAGCATATCAGTCAATACTGACTTCACATCACCTACGATTGGAATATCGGCGTTGATGGTTTTTGAAATAGACGCAGGGTCAATGTCGATATGAATGATCGTCGCACTTGGACAGAATTTTTTCACGTCATTGGTAACACGGTCATCAAAGCGAGCGCCCACTGCCAAGATCACATCGGCATGGTGCATGGTCATATTCGCTTCATAAGTACCGTGCATACCTAGCATACCCACAAACTGACGGTCAGAACCTGGGAAAGCCCCTAATCCCATTAGCGTATTGGTAACGGGTAGATTTAATTGACGGGCCAGCTTGGTTAACTCTTCATGAGCATTACCTAAGATAACGCCACCGCCTGAATATAAGATAGGACGCTTGGCTGCCAATAAGGTTTCTATCGCCTTTTTAATTTGACCACTATGGCCTTTTACTGAAGGCTGATAAGAACGCAGATTTACAGACTCTGGATAATTGTATTCAAACTTCTCGTGTGGTGCTGTCGTGTCTTTTGGAATATCAATAACTACAGGACCTGGACGACCAGACTGAGCGATATAAAATGCTTTTTTAATAATTTCAGGAATTTCGCTAGCATGGCGCACTTGGAAACTGTGCTTAACGATCGGACGAGATACCCCAACCATGTCTGTTTCTTGGAAAGCATCATCACCGATTAGATGCTTAGGTACCTGACCTGAAATAACAACCATTGGAATTGAATCCATAAACGCAGTAGCAATGGCGGTTACGGTGTTGGTTGCACCAGGACCTGAAGTCGCTAGTACCACACCTGTTTTGCCTGTGCGACGCGAATAGGCATCCGCCATGTGACCCGCCGCCTGCTCATGGCGTACTAAAATGTGCTCAATAGCATCTTGTTTAAAGATAGCATCATAAATATGTAGAACGGCACCACCTGGATAACCGAAAATATACTCGACGCCCTCGTCAATTAAAGACTGGACAAGCATTTCGCCGCCAGAGAGCATGATTGGCCCATCGCCATTTTCTAAAAGTTCACGCTTCTTGCCGAAGTTAATGGCAGCGTGTGCGGTTTGGGTATGCCCTGTCATATTAGGGCTTTGGGTTGTTTGAGTCACTGTCATCACCTATTTTATTGCGGGATGTGATAAGGCTTTTGTAATAAAAGTTGCTGGTTAGCAAAGCATACTTTTGGTATGCACCTAATACTTTAAATAGTCTATTAAAAGTTTCTTGACTTACTTTTAACTCTATTCAAACTTTCATTTTATTCATAATTTACAACTCATATCCATAAAATTAAATAACCCTACAGACACGACAAAAAATACCAACAGGCATTAGCCATGTGATATGGGAGCTTAAAAATACGGTGACGAAACGACGCTTAACAAAGCAATATCTTACTAGACAAGCAAGACCATTTTTAAGAATTTAACAAGATTGGTGTGCTGTTGACTCAAAGTTGCAAGGTTAAATGCCACTGTTGAAACATACAAATCGGGTTAAAAAGTATAAAAAATTATACCCATCAAACTAAAGGCGTCATAAAGCTATGATTACCATTTAGAATGATTACTTAGTCGCTGTAGACCGATAAGTCCCTGAATTAATAACAGTTAACGCCCCACTGTCTAACTCATCACATCAAAAGAAGCCACCCTAAAGTGAATGGTAATCCAACAATAGTTGCTACTTTTTAGTTAACTAACTCGGTAGAGAAGGTTAACCGACTAATCATAATTCTATAATCCGTTGTTTTGTCACTCATGTCAACTAAATTAAATTAATACAACACCATACCTAAATTAATCAATTGAATTTAAATGATAAATTTTTAGACATCAAAAAACCCAAGAGCGAATCACTCTTGGGTTTAATGTTTAACAATATGCAATTTAATTGAATACCGCGTATGCCTATATTATTAACACACCAAACATTATTGACGCACTAGGCGGCTTGGCTTAGGCAGTAAGCTGCTGTCACTAACTCGGCAAGGGTTAATATCAATCCCACCTCGACGGGTATACCAAGCGCGGACCATTAACTTTGAAGGGCTATATCTTTGGCTTAGATCCGCAAATATTTGCTCTACACACTGCTCATGAAAGCCGTTGTGCTGACGGAAGCTAAGAATGTAGCTTAGTAGTTTTGCCTCATCAATGTCTTGTGATGTGGTGATATCTATCGCCAAAGTACCCCAGTCTGGCTGATTGGTCACCGGACAATTACTGCGCAGTAGATTTGAGTACAGCTGACACTCTTTCTCAGCTTCATTTAACACAGACTCCGACTGGCTCTCTTCTGCCAAAAGCTTAGCATCTGGATGCTCAACCAGCTCAACCTTAACTTCTGAGTTATCTAGCGCCTTATCAATACACTTACCTTTAGGGTGAGCAATCAAGAACCCTGAGTCTGCTTCACTGCCAGAGCTAATAGCGTCAAGCTCAAACAGCGATACTTCAACGTCAGCTCCAACACAAGCGGCAAGGTCTTTTGCTATGGTCTGCTGCACAGCTTCCCAGCTTTCAAACTCAGTAAAGTTTAAGCTATTTAGGTACAGCTTAAGCGACTTGGATTCAACGATATTCGGTGAGCTTGCAGGGATACCAAAGCGAGCAATCGCCATCTGTGAAATACCTTGAGGATTAAGCCAAGACACTTCAAAGGCATGCCACCAATCTACCCCAACCTGTAACTTATCATCTTGCCAATTAATTTCGTTGCGGCCCATTGAGCGTGGGATTGCATATAAGGTATCTGGCTGATAAGTTTTTGGGTAGCTGGTACTCTCCCCTAATACACCATGAATACTCATAAGTAAGTCCTATCCTAAATATAAATTTGAAGTGTTGCGTATTACAGTCTCAAGCGTGAACCGTTATCTAATAGACGATAAGCAATGGCATAAAATATCGCACAGAAGACAAATATCGCGGCCATCGAGTACCAAACATTCACATCAGAATAACCCAAAATACCGTAGCGGAATGAGTTAACCATATAAACAATTGGGTTTAATAGAGAGATGTTTTGCCAAAATGGTGATAAATTCTCTAAGGAATAAAACACCCCACCCAAGTAGGTCAAAGGGGTCAACACAAAGCTTGGAATAATTGAGATATCATCAAATGATCGGGCAAATACAGCGTTAATAAAACCGCCCAATGAGAATAAAATAGAGGTTCCCAGTACCGTAAATACCATAACAAAGAAATGCTCGATACCTAACTTAGTAAAGAACTGGGCCACAATAGAGACAATAATCGCAATCATCAATCCACGAAATACCCCGCCCCCAATATAACCAATTAATATGGAGTGTTTAGAAACTGGAGACACCAACAGTTCTTCAATACTGGAGGTGAATTTGGCACTAAAGAAGCTTGAGACCACGTTAGAGTAACTGTTGGTAATGACCGACATCATAATCAGGCCCGGTACAATGAACTGCATGTAAGGCACACCGCCCATCTCTCCCACACGTGAGCCGATCATTTTACCGAAGATGATAAAATACAAGCTCATGGTAATCACAGGGGGCAACAAAGTTTGTGGCCAAATACGTAAGATACGGCGCACTTCTTTGATTAAAATAGTACGAAAGGCAACCCACTTTTGAGCAAAAGTTAAGCCATCATTATTAATGGGTGTGTTGATCACCGATTGTTCATTGATATTACTCATAGTCCAGCCTCCTTCATACTATCTTTGCTTTGTACACCTTGCTCTACCAGACGCATAAATAGTTCTTCTAAGCGGTTGGCTTTGTTGCGCATACTCGATACTTCGATGCCTTGTTGTGTTAGCTGTTCGAACACCCCGTTTAGCGACTCGCCTTCTGTTAAGGTAACCTCAAGGGTTTGATTGTCCGGCTGAGTATAAGAGGTGATACCGCTAATAGATACCTCACCAGAGACTGGCTGTTTAAAATCAAAGATAAAGGTTTCAATAGACAGCTGGGTCAGCAGCTCTTTCATCTCAGTATTAATACGGATTTCACCATGATCTAAAATGGCGATATAACGGCACAGCTGCTCGGCTTCTTCAAGGTAGTGCGTGGTTAGAATAATGGTGGTTTTTTCTTCTTCATTAATTTGCTGCATGAATTCCCACATTGAACGTCGCAGCTCAATATCCACCCCAGCTGTTGGCTCATCCAAGATAAGCAGCTTGGGCTTATGAATAAGCGCTCGGGCAATCATTAGTCGACGTTTCATACCGCCTGATAATTCACGGGCTTTATTATTACGTTTGTCCCAAAGCCCCAGTGCGGTCAGCAGTTTTTTGGCTCTTGGTCTGGCCTCTTTAGCAGGAATGCCAAAGTAACCGGCTTGAGTGATTAAGATATCTTGAACCTTCTCAAACTGGTTAAAGTTAAACTCTTGCGGGACAATACCTAAGTATTGCTTGGCAATCGAAGGGTTTTGTAATAAGTCAGTACCAAAGATCTGAACGCTACCTTCAGTCGGCTTAAATAACGAACTAATAATACCGATCATGGTTGACTTACCGGCACCATTGGGCCCTAGCAAAGCAAAAAATCCGCCTTGAGGTACAGCTAGATTCACGTTCTTTAAGGCAGTAAAACCGTTGCCATAGACTTTGGATAGATTGTTAATCTGTAATGCAGGCGTTGTATTAGTCATAAATTCACATCTTTATTAGCTTTTATAGTGAGGATGATAATTGCTATATATGGTGCCGAAAATCTATTATTAAACCCACCTTTAAGGAAACATAGACATTGATAATATTAATCAATTATTGAAACGACAAAAGACGCTCACTTTACAGTAAGCGTCTTAGTTATAAATTGGGTACTTTAGAAACTAAGTCTTCAGCAATTAGCTAGACTGTTCAATCATATAATCAACGGCGTTTTGAACTTCTTCATCTGGAATGTCTGCACCACCACGGGCTGGCATCGTGTTGAAACCATTGATTGCGTGATCATATAGCGTGCTAGTACCTTTACCAATACGTGAGGCCCAAGCACCTGCGTCACCAAGCTTAGGTGAACCTAACACACCACTGCCGTGACAAGTCTGACAAATAGCGTCATAAACCGCTTTACCATCACGAACTTCACCTTCAACACCAGCGCTTGAAGCTGTTAAAGTAATGTCACAGTTGTCATCACCTTCAAAGCAAACTTTACCGTAAGGCTGAATACGTTCAACAAGCTTTGGATATAAAGCGATTAGCTTCTTAACTTGAGGAGTATCTTCAGGAATAGGCTCTTCTTCTACTGGCTCGGCAGGTGCTTCAGCACCGGCTTCTGCGTCAGTAGCCTCAGCATCTGCTGGAGCTTCAGCTGAAGCATCAGTAGTCTCAGCAGCAGCTTCTGTTGTTTGCGCAGCTGGATCAATGACGTCTTCAGCTTGGCTTAAAGAAATGCCTGATAGACCAAGAATGGCGGCGGCGGATAACATCACGATTTTTTTCATGCGTCACAATCTCTTTTTAGAGCGACGTCTCTGGGCAGCTATTGCTAAATAATGGCTAAGCCATCCCAAAACGTCGTGTATGATTGAGTGAATTGTTTTAACTTTTTAATATAAAACCAGTAATAAATTCTTTTCCCTAATATTATAATGGGAAAATGGGGTTAAAAGCCATGTTTCAATGGTGACTCTTACGACAAAAGGCTGTTTTTGGCCTAATTAAGTTACCCTATTATTACGAATGGTACCTAATGTATCAAATTTTCGTAGGCTTTGTCATTTATTAAGCGTGATAACATTGGTTTTTTTTGATGGATTTTGCTAGACTAGCGAGCTTAAGTCCGGCCATCTTCAACACTTTAATGGACTTAATTAGCTTAACATTTCCAAAAATATGCGCTTGTAGCTCAGTTGGATAGAGTATCGGTTTCCGAAGCCGAGGGTCGTGGGTTCGATTCCCGCCAAGCGCACCACTCCCCGTATTTTCTCAATACCTCTTATTACTTATATCTTGTCAAAGCCTATATTATGAAAAAGAGCCTCGATAAACACTGCATAGCGCAGGATTAAAGAGACTCATTTTACTTGCTTCTAACTTTTTACGATGAAGTTACTTATTTCGATTATGAGAACGTAACTTTCTAGTCATGACCAGACAGCTGGCTCCCAAAACAGTCACCATTTTTTTGTTGGCTAAAGTCTGTTTAATATTCTTGAGCGAGCCGTTTAACACTCTCTCTTTAATCAGTCTTCTTTCTCTTAAAGCTTGAACAACTAGCCCAGATAACTGTTTACCACGAGCCACCATAGCTGAATATCTATCTTCTTTCTCAGTTTCCTGCGCTGCCTTTTGGCTAGATCTTATTCTGGCCTTGATGTGCTTTTCTGCTTGAGAAGGAGACTTCTGTGAGGCTATAACCTGCCCGTTAGCATCATATTTCCTAGAAGCGGTACTAAGCCCGTATTTTAACTTTGTCTCACTTGCTTCTTCTAGCTGTTCAGCAGGTTCGCTCTTTTTTAAGCGATCAAGATAATCTTGCTCTGCTTGTTGCCAAACTTCTGCATATAATTGTTTTAAGGTGCTGTGCTGCTTTGGCTCACCATATAAACTGACCAACATTTTAGCATCTGTTTTGGTAACCAGCTTTAACTGCTCATACCCTAATTGCTGATAGTCTACTTCTAAATCGGCAACTACCCCACCTGGAATTTGATCAAATATTTTAAAGGCGGGCTCGTCTATACTTTCGCACTGTTTTGGACAAAAAGATTCCCAAGCCGCAAGATGATAAAGAGACAATAAATCCGACTCATAGTCCACATCCGCTTTCTTTTTATCCCGAATGATGGCTCTAAGGGCAAGCACGGATTCCTTAAATCCAAGAGGCCAAGGCAAAAATTTTTGGGCTACTTGGTATCTTTGGCTAGGATCCTCCCTGTGCTTTTTTATATAATTGGACCAAGATAAAAAACCGGTATCTGGCCTATTTTGGTCCCTTAACTCAACATCCTGTAAGTTTTTCTCTTGTTGCCATTGCATAATAACGTGAGCCTGTAAGTTTAATTAATTTAGAATAACTTAGATAATAATGAACCCGCATAAGCTCAGAAAACGAGCTGCGCATTATTTTAAACATTCAGTTTACTGTATTATTACAAAGGTTAACAGTCCAGCTAGACACCGCTGAGTTCTATTCTCAGCTCCTCCACACTAGGAAGCTTGTGAAAGTTAATAACCGTCACCTCACCTAAACGACGACGTCCTAGAGCTGCATTGGCATCTAATGTCAGTAAAGCGACCTTTTTGGCATTTCTTTCTAACACCAAATGATGTTCACGCATTAAGGCCGTAAAATCTGGGAAGTTCTTACTGATTTGATTTTTTAGCTTGAGTAATTGTTCGTTGGATGCCTTACCAAAGGCTCCAGCCTTGCTATTAAACTGTGGTTTGGCCTTGTTTAAATTCATTTTATTCTTGGTAGCTTTATTCGACCGAGCACCTGCTGTCTTGGGCTTTATAACCAAGGCAATACCAAACAATACCAGAGCACATAAGAGCACTGCTCCAAGCAACATCGCGCCACTAAAAGTCTGATTCATACGTCCTCCTATTATTAATAGTATATTATGATACACAAACCCAAGCTTATATAGGTGTTTTATGACCAATGATATACAACAAGCCATTTCCCTACTTCAAAACGCAAAACATATCTGTATCTTAACCGGAGCAGGTATCTCTGCAGAAAGTGGTATTCCTACGTTTCGGGACAAACAAACGGGGCTTTGGGAGAACTATAGAGCAGAAGACTTAGCCAGTATTGATGCTTTTGAACGTGACCCTAAGATGGTCTGGTCTTGGTATCAATGGCGCCGCAATCTGGTGAAAGACAAGCAGCCTAATCCTGCTCATCACGCCCTAGCCACTCTACAAAAGTGGGCAGAGACTCAAGGTAAGACACTGAGCCTCATTACCCAAAACGTAGATGACCTCCATGAGCAAGCAGGCAGTCAAGTTACTCACCTGCATGGTCATTTGTGGAAAAATAAGTGCAGCCAGTGTGAGACGGCATACCAAGGTGAGATCAATTACGACCAAGACACACTCATTAACTGCCCTGAATGTGACGCTTATATTCGACCTGATATTGTCTGGTTTGGTGAAATGTTGCCAGCAGGTGCTTGGCAATATGCTGAACAGGCCTCAGCAGATTGTGACGTGTTCATTAGTATCGGAACTTCAAGCTTAGTTTATCCTGCTGCTGGCTTGTCACAATTAGCAAAAAGCAGGGGCGCTAAGCTAATTGAAATTAACTTACACCCGACTCAAAACCCACTAATTGATGTGGTGTTGGCAGGCAAAGCTGGAGAGGTATTACCCAATCTATCTGCTGCTCTACTTTAATAAAATACACTTGAACTGACATAAAAAAGCTAGGCTTTATTAAAAAGCCTAGCTTTTTTAATTTTGCCCTATTTTTATTGCACTGTTTTTATTTTAGAAACACCACAGTATCAGAAAGCTCATTCCCTTCTGGGTCGTGTTCTAAATAATAATGCTGTCTGAGCAGAAGACCAATTTCATCTAATAAATCTAACAAACTTTGTTCTATATTACCTTTGGCCATGCCTGCAATAGCCTTATCACACATAGCTCGCCATACCGTTGGGCTGACATGGGCGTTAATTCCCCTATCGGCCACAATCTCTAAGGTATGCTCGCAAATATTAACGTAGACCAGCACCCCAGTGTTTTCTTCTGTGTCCCAAACTCGGTACAAGCTAAACAAATCAATGGCTCGCTCACGAGTGCCCACGCTATAAGCTAAGTTAATGGGCAGGTGGTTTTCTATCACTAAGAACACCTCACCACGGTGCCCCTTCTCTACCTCAGTGACCTTCTTAGTGAGACGCTGCATTACGACATCAGATACCCAGCGATTGTGCAATATAGGAATAAAAACTGCTTGGCGCCACCATCTTGCAAAGCTTGGTTCACTGACCACAGTATGTCCCTGAGCGGCGTTGGGATGCACAGATGTTAAGTCGGGCTTTGCTTTTTGTTGCATGTCAGTCTTACCTCAAACCTTGTTTTTATATCGGCTATTTTAGCCATAGAGAGTTGTGTATTAAGGGCGTTTATTGTGAAATCTAAGCCGCTAAATATTAGTTTTGCTTATCAGCTTACCATGAGCCGCCAGCGCCACCACCACCGAAGCCACCGCCTCCGCCGCCAAAACCTCCGCCGCCGAAGCCGCCTCCACCAAAACCACCGCCGCCGCCAAAGCCGCCACCTGGGAACACTACAACACCGCCACGACGACCTCTACCGCCTTTGCCGCCCCCTTTTCCACCGCCGCCACCGCCGCGTGAAATTAGGAATAGCCATAAGAATATCGCCATAAAAATAGTGGTGAATAAGCCGGCGCCTGCTGATAAGGCCATTAAAGCAAAGCCGCCCGTTGCAACAAAGGAGCCAAGAATACGACCTAATGCGGAGGTTAAAAACAATCCAAAAATTAGCGCGATAAGGAAGGTACCAAACAACGAAGGAGTATCCCCTGCTGCTTGATTTTGTGCTTTCGCCCGCTCTTTGGCTAATGCATCAGACTGAGCTAAAACATCAGGGTCAGCAACCAAACGCTCTTCGATACGGTTGATGCCTTTGATCAATCCACCAGCATAATCGCCTTGCTTAAAAGAAGGCGTTATCTCTTCATCAATAATTCGGTTCAAAGCGGCATCAGGTAGCACCCCTTCTAAGCCGTAACCTGACAATATATACATGTTACGGTCATTTACTGAGACCAATATCAGTAAGCCATCATCGGTATCTTTATTACCCAATTGCCACTTTTCAGCCACTTGCAAACTATATTGGAATATATCCATACCATTGGTGGTAGGCACAGTAACTAAGGCAGCTTGTGCTAAGCCTTGATCATAAATATGACGTAGTCTTTGGGTTAGTAGCTGTTTTTCTTGTGGAGTAAAGACATTGGCCTGATCCACTACAGGTGAGTTTAAAATCAGCTTATCGCTATCCACACCTTGGACGGTAGATTGACGTGGCTCAGCTGTGGCTACTTCTGCTTGAGACCCCTCATCAGTACCGGTTTCACCCATATTAGGCAGATTATCAGTAATCGCCTCGTTACCAAAGATGGCATCATTAATGGCTTCGTTCTGCTGACCTGCTTTGGCAATGGCTACCAAATCCTCAACACTTTGGTCACCCAATTGCTGAGAAGATTGAGGTGATGTCGCACTTGTAGATTCGCCATCAACAGCGAAACTGACAGGCGTTACCAATAGGGCCGCGCCTATGATTGACAATATTGACCAGCTACGTTTCAACTTTTGCATGCGCATCATCACCACTTTACTTTAATACACTTATTTTAAAACGGCCTTCTCACACCACTATACGTGTTAAAAAGACAGGTTAATTGGTAGCTTATAGGCCAAGGACTTATAAGCTACTTTATTACAGATAACGACTCGTTAGACCAAACTACCGTCTAGGCTTTCGCCAAGCTTTAATCACTCACCAAAATCAACTTCTGGCGCTGTTGAAATCTCTTTTTCATTTTCAACAGTGAAGTTTGGCTTAGTATCCATACCAAATACTTTTGCAGTAATATTGGTTGGGAACTGACGCACTGTCGTATTGTAGCCTTGAACCTCTTGGATATAGCGGTTACGAGCTACTGTAATACGGTTTTCAGTGCCTTCAAGCTGGGCTTGTAAGTCTTGGAATAATTTATCTGATTTCAGCTCAGGATAACGCTCAGATACAGCCATTAAACGTGATAAGGCACCCGTCATCTCAGCTTGGGCCGCTTGGTAGTTTTCCATGGCTTGTGGGTCATTTAATGTCTCAGGCGTCAGTTGAATACTGCCTGCTCTTGAACGGGCCTCAGCAACCTGAGTAAATACCTCTTGTTCTTGATCAGCATACTGCTTAACCACTTTAACTAAGTTTGGTACTAGGTCATCGCGGCGCTGATATTGGTTGACCACTTCTGACCAAGCAGCATTAACCTGCTCATCTTGTGCTTGTAGGTTGTTATAACCACAACCTGATAAGCTCACTGCCGACATGCCTAAAACAGTAGATAACATAAGCGGCTTAAGGATTGATTTACGTGACATAACTACTCCGAAAAAATATTCTAATAAAAGGGTAAACCCATAATCTCACTTTAGATTTTTTAAATTTAATAGTAAGGTACTGCGATTGTACTGTTGAATGATATCAAAGCACAATTAATACAATTTTTTGTTACCTAAATACAACCGCATTACCCTAATATCACGATAGTAATAGGCTTAACAAGAAGTATCAACTGGCTAATTTTTATAATTTTTTTTAGCAAATATTGAAAAATCATCTAGCAATTTACTTTTTTTTGTGGCAAATTGCAGTTACTTAGGGGTACTTTTGTGTAACATTTAGCCAAACTAGCTTACAGTGACTAAGAGTACAACTTACTTATGTGTTTGTGTTTATCTAATTGTATTGGTTAGTTTTTTCTACAGAACTGTTAATTAAATAAGCGCTGTACACACTTTTAGAATATTACAATTAATTGAGCAACAGGTACGTTACTCAATTTGCTAACACTAGGAAACACACTATGGAAGGCATCGTAAGTGCTTTAAATAATATTATTTGGAGTCCCGCTCTAATCTATCTCTGTTTAGGAGCCGGTTTATTTTATTCAATCATGACCCGCTTTGTTCAGCTTCGCCTGTTTAAAGAGATGCTGCGTCTTTTATTTAGAGGCAAACCTGACAACGACGGTATTTCATCATTCCAGGCCCTGGCTGTTTCTCTAGCGGGTCGTGTTGGTATGGGTAACATCGCTGGTGTTGCTGCTGCCATTGGTTTTGGTGGTCCAGGTGCTGTATTCTGGATGTGGGTTGTGGCCTTTTTGGGGGCATCAACAGCCTATGTAGAATCAACGCTTGGTCAGATCTATAAAGAACGCGACGTTCTCACGGGTGAATACCGTGGTGGTCCAGCTTATTACTTTGAACGCGCCCTAGGCCAAAAGTGGTACGGCATCTTATTCGCCATCTCTTCAATCATTGCGTGTGGTGTGTTCTTACCAGGTGTACAGGCAAACGGTGTTGTTAACGCAGTTGCCCAAGTTGCCGGTGAAGGTTCAATCGTGAACTTCATGGGCATGGAAGTCGGTTCAGTCCGTCTGATTGCACTTGGTATCATTTTAGTGGTTCTAGGCTTCATTATTTTTGGTGGTATTAAGCGTATTGCAAACTTCGCTGAATACGCTGTACCGTTCATGGCGCTTGGCTATATCATTCTTGCCGTACTAATTATGTTCACTAACTTCAGTAAAGTTCCTGAAGTATTCGGCATGATTATTGGTGATGCATTCACTGCTCAAGCCGGTTTTGGTGCTGCCATTGGTTGGGGTGTTAAACGTGGTGTTTACTCTAACGAAGCAGGTCAAGGTACTGGTCCTCACGCTGCCGCAGCTGCTGCCGTTGACCATCCATCACAGCAGGGTCTAGTACAGGCTTTCTCTGTATACGTTGATACTCTATTTGTTTGTTCTGCAACGGCCTTCATGATTTTGTCTACTGGCATGTACAACATTCAAGGTAACTTACCAGACGGTCAGTTCATCGTACAGAACGTTCCTGCTGATACCGCTATTAGCTCGCCTTCATTCACTCAGATGGCTATGCAATCAGTTTACGGTACATTCGGTGACTCATTCATCGCAATCGCTGTATTCTTCTTCGCATTCACCACTATCTTAGCCTACTACTATATTGCAGAAGTTAACATCTCATACTTAACTCGCTTCATGGGTAAAGGCGCGAGTAAAACAGGTCTGTTTGTAGTAAAAGTGGTTATCATGTTTATGGTTGCATACGGTGCACTAAACACATCAGGCTACATCTGGGGTCTTGGCGACGTTGGTGTTGGCTTAATGGCATGGTTGAACATCATTGGTATTATCATTATCTTCTTTGTGGCAAAACCAACGCTTACTATGCTTAAAGACTACGAAGCCCAATTGAAAGCGGGTGGCGGTACTTCAGCAAAACGCTTCGTGTTTGATCCTAGGAAGTTCGGTATCAAAAATGCCACTTACTGGGAAGAGCGTTACGAGAAAAATGTTGAAGAAAATCGTAAAAATGACCTTAAATAAGTCACTAAGCACACCATTAAATTAAGTCAAAAAAACCCGATACTAGTATCGGGTTTTTCATGTCTATCACTTAATGACTCACGGATAATTTATCCTACAACCCTTTAAGATATTAGCCTGCTGGAAAAAGCACTTTATCAATTACATGAACCGTACCATTGCGCGTAGGGATATCGGCCGCCTTAATAACCGCTGTGCGCCCTATTCCATCTTTAATCGTCTTCTGATTGGTAATGGTCAATTGATGCTTATTAAAAGTAGTCAATCGACTTGGCTGCATTTGAGCCACGGTAAGAGGCTGCGGCGTTTTCACCACATGGTATGCCAATAAAATACGCAGCAAGGGCTTATTTTGCATAAGCTTTTGTTTGGTCATTGTGGTTTCATTAAACCAAGCATCAAAAGCCGCATTGTCTGGAGCAAAAATTGTATAGTTACTGCCTGCAAATCTAAGCACACCCGTTAAACCTGCTGCATCTATGGCCTCTACCAGTATGGATAGGTTAGGATTTCGTCTTGCCAGCTGTAAAGCGTTTTCAGAGGCATCATAACTTATTGAGGTCGCGGTAGAAGTGGAAGCAGCTGCCGTAGCAGAGTTGTTAGGCGCTGGCGCTGACTTGTATTGATTGACAACAGTGGCAGGTTGGCTGAAGGTGCTATAAGTAGCATTAGGCTGTCGCAGCGTTTGTTTGGTACTGGCAGAATCTGTAACTGAGCTGCTAGTCACTACAGCACTAGATTGTGCGTTACTTTGACCAGCAGTGACTGCCATTAATGCCACAGCCAGTGTCCATACGGGCATAGTTTTCATGATAAAGAACGTCCTTATTTTTGACTTCCTCCCCTCGCTAAACCGAGGGGATTCCTACAGCTAGACGGTCAAGCCCGACCGCAAGGATGTTCT
>ERZ808040.933-NODE-933-length-21901-cov-7.732634_pt1 | contig 21901 bp, 21 predicted proteins | sample MGYA00380191_ERZ808040 | MGnify/ENA primary metagenome ERZ808040 (study PRJEB31490, sample SAMN06133395) | mouse gut metagenome | isolation source: J6 | host: mice | place: China: Chengdu | collected 2015-05 ...
GGCCCAGCCGGAGCAGACGGGGCGACCGGAGCGACAGGCCCAGCCGGAGCAGACGGGGCAACCGGAGCGACAGGCCCGACCGGAGCGACAGGCCCGACCGGAGCAGACGGGGCAGCCGGAGCAGACGGGGTGACCGGAGCGACAGGCCCAACCGGGGCAACTGGGGCAACCGGAGCCACGGGCCCAACCGGAGCTACCGGTCCTGCCGGTATAGTATCAGGAGAAAAAATGCTCCTCTTTGCGTCAGGAAATCCTGCTTCGATGACAACGATTGAGGGTGGACTTCCGGGGGTGCCGGTTTTTTTAGGTTTTGGTGCATGCGGACAGATGAGCGGCCCGTTAAGTTCTACGATAAATATGGAAAATCTATTCGGATATGTCAGCGGTTTTTATTATACGATTCCCTTCGCAATTGAGATCAATAGTTTGAGCGCTTTTTACAATGCCATGCCCCTGCCCCCTGAGACGTCCGATGCCGTTACGGTAAATGCACAACTTTATGAGGCCGGGGAGGGGAGTAATATTTTTTCACCTATTGAAGAAACGCTGGTTGTCCTGACGCCTTCCATAACTGCTGCAACGCCCTCCGGGACTTTGCTGAAAGGCGAGGTCAGGCCGAACAGAGTAGTAGAGAAGAACACAAGTCTGATGCTGGTACTTTCCGCAACGTCAAACGGATCAGATAAGATTGACAGAATCTGGGGATATGCAAATGCCAACGTGGTTTACACCTGATATTTCAGGATATAAACCAACGAAATCTGCTAATGGATTCCGGAGACTGCGGTTAACGGAGCCTCCGGGATGCTTCCTGTGTTATGATAAGTAAAGGAAGAGTGAGCAGAATTTAATGGAATTGTATATATGCTTATGGTAAAATAGTGCCGTTGAATAATTTATTACATTGGAATTTAATGATATTGATTTCAAAAACGGAGGAAGAATGTATAAGCATCACGAACAGTCTATTGAAAATATGAAAGATTATTATAGGAAACAGGGGGCTATAGCTTTAATACTTACAGGTTCTGTAGCCAAGGGAACGGAAAGGACAGACTCTGATCTGGATGGTGTGGTTATACTATCAGAAGAAGAATATGCAGAAAAAGAAAAGAATAATACAACAACCGAAACAATAAATGGATTATGTACATATGAAGGCGGGTATTTTGATATAAAGTATATGACGAAACAGTATTTGAAGGAGCTGGCAAAGAAGGGTAGCGAACCTGCCAGAAATGGATTTGCGAAGGCGAGAATTCTATTTTGTAATGATGCAGAGATTGAAAATATACTATCACTGATTCCTGTATTTCAGAAAACAGAAAAAGAGGAAAAATTATTATCGTTTTACTCAGATTTCTGGCTTAATTATCATTATTTCCTTAAATCATGCCCGATTGACGGGTATATGAAAATGAATACGATAGCGGAAATCATTTATAGTATATATCGTATGATACTTCAGGAAAATGAGATTTTATTTGATTGTAACAGACGACTGGAACAGCAGGTTGCATCCGTGTCAGAAAATGCAGCTGAACTCGTAAGTTTTGGGAAAAAACTTGAACGCTCCCAAAGTATACAGGATGCAGACCGATTTGTGGATAAGTTCATTGGTATTACAACTTATGTGCCGCCTAAAGACCTGGCAGTAGTTTTAACAAGATATTCGAAAGATTTTCAAGAATGGTGGCGGGAACCAAGACCAAATATAAAGGAATGGTGATTAATGAGTATGAAAAATTTTAGGAGTGTATGGCATGGAGAACAAAATAATTATAGCAGAAACGGAAAGATTAATTTTAAGAAGATACAAAAAGGAAGATGTGCAGGACTTATTTGAATATTTATCTGATAAAGAAGTTGTGAAATATGAACCATATAAACCGCTGACTTTTGATGAAACAAAAGAAAATCTTGAATGGCGCATTGGTACAGACGAAATGATTGCTGTTGAATTGAAAAATTCCCATAAAATGATTGGGAATGTATATATGGGTAAGCGTGATTTTGAAGCACTGGAAATGGGATATGTGTTTAATCGAAATTATTGGGGATATGGTTATGCTGCAGAAAGTTGCAAATCTTTAATTGCACAGGCATTTTCCGATAATGTACATAGAATATATGCAGAATGTGACCCCGATAATAAGAGTTCATGGAAACTACTTGAAGCTTTAGGATTTCAGCGTGAAGCTCATTTTAGAAAAAATGTGTATTTCTGGAAAGATGAAGATGAACAGGCAATTTGGAAAGATACATATGTATATGCCAGATTGCGTGATAACGCATAAATAACTTCTTAATATAAAATATTCACATTATGTACCGGCCCTGTCTATGGGCGGACTAAAGGAAATTGAAGCAGGGGTTATGCAGTTAGCGTAATCAATCAAAATTAAATATACTAACAGCATTAGGGCATATAGAAAATGATGAAACTATATGCCCTGTTTTTTGCCATTAATGAGGAACGATGGGTGACAACATTCAGAGCGGTTCATATGGAAAACGGGGCAATCCTGCCGCCGCTTTATCTCACCTTATGCGTTGTGTGGGAGCGGACGGTTAGGGCGGCAAACAGCGGAATTTCCACCACATACGCGCCGAGCATCGCGTGCGGCAGCCAGACGGCCAAAGGGCCGATGTTCCAGAAGTTAAAATCTGCGGCGGCATACAGAATGCTCGTTTGCAGGCTGACCGCCCCTGCGGGCAGGACACTGTAAAGCCAGACGGAGAGTTCCTCTGGCAGGGCCATGTAAACGATAACCGGCAGGATGCAGAACAGAAGCGATGTGGACAGACACGCCGCCATGTTTTTTAACCGGGAAGAGAGAAACAGGGTAAGGCTCGTTGCGGCAAGCAGGCCAAGCAGACCGGATACGGCGATGAAGACCTGCATTTGTCCGATATCCATGGCCGGCAGACTGACAATTGAAAACAGCATTTGCATGGAAGATTTTGTGCATTCCCAGCCCCAAAGGCTGTTCGATACCAGAAGGTAGACAATGGCGCTGAGGAGGTATGCTGTTCCGCATATGATAAATGCAGACAAGATCTTAATCCAGCCAAACTTCGCATTTCCGTATTTGGTGCAGCGGTAGATATCGTCCGCTCCGGTCTGGTAATCGGAAGTAAAAACGGGCGCGGCGATGACGGTACAGAAAAGCAGGATTAAATAGGCGAGAAAATTTTGATACTCCATGGCTTCCGTGCTGTATCCGGGATAAAACACATACGGCGTCTTGACTTGACTGTATAAGTCAATAGCGGCCTGCTGTGCAGCCGGATGGTATTTTTGTTCCTGCTTCATCAGTGATACGATACGTTCCCTGCACGCATCGTAATAATTGTCCACTTTTTCCGGATCAATCTCCAGTATACCCGGCGCAACTCTGGTATCCGGGTTGGCAAAGGCTTCCCGGGTACCACGCACAAGCGGGGCGTAAGGCAGGATCTCGTTCTCGTAAACATCGTCGGGCAGATCGTAGAAAGACTCTACGCCGTATTTGGTCAGGCATGCCTGATAATCTTCCAAAGCCTGCCGTACTTTTTCGGGCGTGACGGTTCCTGTGATAGCTGCCTGCACTTTCTTTTTATGGGCAATGCCATCCAGCCCGTCTACTTCTACTCTGTTTCCCTGCGCATCCGTGTAGCTGAAACGGCTGGAGGGAAAAGTGATGGGGAGCCATGCCATCAACAAGGTCAAAAGCAGGGCGGCGGACAGCAAAATCAGAGTCAGTCTTGTTTTCAGGATTCTTTTCAGTTCCACTTTTAATAAACGCATGTCAGTTACCTCCTGTAACGGTTTCCTGCGGAAACAGCCATAAATATAAATCTTCCAGATGGGGCGCTGCGGGTTCGGAATCTTCGGTACAGGGCGCTTCGGCCAGATAACGGATGGATATCCGGCCGTTGTCCTCATTGCGGAGATTGACAATGGACAGCCTGCGCTCGTACTCAGGCAGGCGGTTCATCGGAATCTGTGCAGTCCACACTTTTCCGGCAACCAGTTTCACCAGTTCGTCGGTGGTTCCCTGCGCGATCAGCTCTCCGCCCTTCATAACGGCATTCTGCGTGGCGATATACTCCACATCGGAGACGATATGGGTGGAAATCAGGACAATGCGGTCGTGGGCAAACTCAGAGAGCAGGTTGCGGAAACGGACTCTCTCGCCGGGGTCAAGCCCGCTGGTCGGTTCGTCCAGAATCAGTATCTCTGGCTCGTTTAGGAGCGCCTGCGCAATGCCGACCCGGCGTTTTATGCCCCCGGACAGCTTGATTATCTTTTTGTTTCTCACATGGGACAGGGTCATCTGCTCAAGCAGCTCGCCGATTCTTCGTTTACTGTCCCTGTCCGAAAGCCCTTTTAAGACCGCCACGTACTCCAGATAGTCTTTTACGGTAAATTCGGGATAAAAGCCAAATTCCTGCGGCAGGTAGCCGAACACGTCCCGGTAGCTCTCGCCCAGTTCTCTTATGGGAATGCCGTCGTAGCGGATTTGCCCGGAAGAGGGATTCATGATCCCTGCGATCATGCGCATAAGCGTAGTTTTGCCTGCGCCGTTTGCACCGAGAAGCCCCCATACGCCGGGCGTGATTTGCAGGGAAACGTCGTTTACGGCAGTGATATCTTTGAAGTGTTTAGAAAGGTGTTCCACACATAATTCCATAGCAATCCTCCTTCATTTCAATCAGATGATCTGCAGCTCCCCGTAAGAGGAAGCCTTTATAATATAGCGGAGCTGGTATGCGCAAAAGACAGATAACAAAGCGCACAAGATGATCCGGCCCCCCTGATAAGATGGGTGAAACAGCAGCGTGCTCTGCCGGAAAGGAACCGAAAACAGAAGCAGCAGCGCGAAGCAAAAGAGGGTGCTCCCTGCAAGAAACCGGCCGGGAGGAAAGTGGCCCAGCATAAACAGACAGCCGCCGCACGCCAGAAGAAACGGCAGGCATAAATAAATGACAGCAATGTCAGCAGGCAAAGCGGTTTTGGCTGTGGCAGTAAAGAGAATGCCGCCAAGCAGAGAGATATCCCCGATGCCGATGACAATCAGCCTGGCCAGCAGCAGTCTGACCGACGAAAAGCGCGAAGCCGCCTCGATTTCCTGCATCTGACAGCGGATGGAACGATAGAGCAGCGGCAGGGCGGTCATAAAAACCGCAACGGACAGACAGAATAACAGTCTGGCAAGATGCCGGGGACTCGTCAGATAACCGGAACCATCCGGGAGGACGCAGGATGCCGCCACGAGGAAAACACCCTGTATGCTCCAGAGCTTCCAGCCGATCAGGAGGATCTGTTTTTTCAAAAACCGGGCAAAGGAAATGCGCTCCCGCGTCTGCTTCCGGCAGGCTTCTTTTCTGGCCAGCAGAATCGTGGCCTGCAAGCGGGGATCACCGCCTTTAGAGGGAATCTGATGCAGCGCCCGGCTTAATTCCTGTTTCAGGTTTGTTTCCTTATAAAGGGGATTGCTTTTTACTGATTTACTTTTCATAGCGTGCTTCCTCAATTCGCTTTCCTTTTTGGGTCTCACGGTTTTCGGATATTCTTTTTCGGGAAGATGCTTCCGTTGCCGCAGGGCCGGTCTTTTCCTTCAACTTTTTCAGGGCCGAACGCAGTCTGGACTGTACCGTCCGCAGCGGCAGCTTTAACACGGCCGCCGTTTCGCGAAGGGTCAGATCCTGCCCGAACCGCAGCAGAACAATTTCCCGCTGGTTTTCCGGCAGACCGGCCACGAGCTGTCTCAGTACCATATCTGACCGGACAGCCTCGAAAGCCGGTTCAAAATAGCACAGACCGGCCGCCGATTCCTCCAGAGAGATATCGGGATGGCCGTATTTTCTCTGCATATCAATGCAGGTATTCGCGGCGATCCGGTAGAGAAAAGACTTAAACTTTCCTCTGTGGGTGTAGCGGTCAAAATAGCGCAGCGCTTTCAGAAAGGTTTCCTGTGCGGCGTCCTCCGCGAGGGAGTGGTCAGGGGTATGCCAGAGGCAGTAGCGGAGAATTTCCGGGTAGTACATGGCGATCAATTCGTCCGCTGCACTGGGATCTCCCTGCCCGATTTTCTGTATCAGTTTATCTTCATGCGTCAAGATGGTTCCTCCCGGGGATGTCCCCTCATCAGTATATAACGAAACCGCCGGTTTCAAATGATTGGCTTTTCGCAAAATTTTTTAAATATTTTTTCCGTTTTGAAATAATATAAAAAAGAACTGAAAAAGAACGACGTTTTCCCTTGCCAAACAGGGCGGAGTATGGTATCATACCTTCGTTGGGGCTCCATGGTCAAGCGGTTAAGACATCGCCCTTTCACGGCGGTAACACGGGTTCGATTCCCGTTGGAGTCATTGTTTTACGGATTTCAGTGTTACGGACCTTTAGCTCAGTTGGTTAGAGCAACCGGCTCATAACCGGTCGGTCCTGGGTTCGAGTCCCCGAAGGTCCATTTTGGCGGTCGCAAAAAGCGGCTGCGCGGCAGGCATTTGTTTTTCCTGCGGCATGAACAGGCAGATGCCCGGTCCGAACGGATGCAGCGCGTGTCTGTGAGTAGAAACAGATCATATCTGGCCCGGTGGCTCAGTTGGTTAGAGCGCCGCCCTGTCACGGCGGAGGTCGTGGGTTCGAGTCCCATCCGGGTCGTTGTATGATATAGGCTGTATGGCGGTTGCAGGCAGCGGTATTCCCGCCCGGCGCCCCTTTCTAATGTCATACGCATGGTATGCCGGCGTGGCGGAACTGGCAGACGCACAGGACTTAAAATCCTGCGGGACTAACCTCCCGTACCGGTTCGATTCCGGTCGCCGGCATTATTGAAAAAGCGGTTCAATCCCAGTGCTTATGCGGGGCTTGGCCGCTTTTTACGTTACAGGAAATCGCGACAGTGCAGAATCATTCCCGGAATTTGCCGCAGGTATACTCTTAATGTTCACTGCCTGGAAATCCGTCTGCATACAGAAAAATAAATTCACCTCTAAAGTCTTACGGAAAATAACCGATACTTATAGTGTAAGATATTGAAGAGGTAATTTTTTTGAGAGAAACCTCTGGAGGAAGGAGGAAATTCGTATGCGTATTGAAGCTTATACACAGGTGCAGCAGGTCTACGGCGCGAAGAGCAGGGCCAAGACACAAAACACAGCTAAAAGTGCGAATTCTGACCAGATTCAGATCTCCAGTTTCGGTAAGGATATCCAGATTGCGAAGAACGCGGTTGCCGCGGCAGAGGATATCAGAAGTGAGCTGACGGCTCCCATCAAGGCGGGCATCGCGAACGGCACATATCATGTGAGCGGTGAGAGCTTTGCCGAGAAACTGATGAAGCAGTATGAGGAGATTGAGAGTCTATAGTTTATTACTACGGGAGGTTTGAGTAGTGGCGAGTTTGATGGAAGCCCTGATCGAGGTTTTGGAGAAAGAAAATCTGGAATATAGGAATCTGTTAGAACTTTCCATGAAAAAAACACCTGTTATCGTATCTGACGATGTAAAAGCTTTAGCCCAGATCACGGATGAGGAGCAAATCATCGTAAGCAGAATCAATCATCTGGATAATCAGAGAAATGAAGCTGTTAATGATATTGCGAACGTACTTAACAAGGATGTTACGAAGCTGAAGATTGCAGATTTGATTAAGATGCTGGCGGCCAGGCCTCAGGAACAGGCGAAACTGGCATCGGTATTTGACGAACTGCGCAGGAATGTCCGTGCGGTAAAACAGGTCAACGAGAGGAACAGAGAGTTGATCGAGAGCGCATTGGAAATGGTGCAGTTTAACATGCGGGTGATACAGTCCATGAATAAAGCGCCGGAGACGGCGAATTATAACAGGGGCGCCTGCAATACCGGTGATGTAATCGGCACAGTCAATAAGGCTTTTGACGCCAAGCAATAAATTGTTGAGGACGGTGGAATATGTCATTAATGGGAAGCCTTTATACAGGCGTATCAGGATTACAAACATCAAGCAATGCGCTCAATACCACAGCGCATAACATGTCTAACTTAGACACCAAAGGGTATACCAGGCAGCAGGTGCAGCAGGGTACGCGTAACTATGTCACGCATGCCAGATACACCAATAAAAACTGGATACAGACAGGTCTTGGTGTCAAATATACCCGAACAAGACAGGAAAGAGACGCTATACTGGACAGAAACTACCGCCGCGAAACGGGGCGGCAGGCTTTTTATGATATTTCGGCGGCAACACTGGAAGAGATAGAGTATATTCTGGGAGAGTCCAACGAGGGGCACGAGTTTTCCGAAGCGCTTTCCGGCGAGCAGGGACTCTGGGCCGCAGTACAGGAGCTGGCAAACGATCCGACCGCTTCGGTAAACCAGAATCTGTTCGTGACGAAGGCTTATGAATTTATCACGAAAGCGCAGAAGGTGTACAACAGCCTTTGCGAATATCAGGATAATATGAACAATAAGGTTAAGACGGACGTTAACCTGATTAATAAATACGCGCAGGAGATAGAGGCGCTTAACCGGGCGATTGTGAGAGTCGAGGGCGGTCCGGAGCATGCGAACGATCTGCGCGACCGCAGAAACTATCTTCTGGACGAGTTGGGTAAGCTCGGCAACATCGCTTACTCGGAAGATATCTCCGGCTATGTGAGCGTCCGGTTTGAGCAGGTGGATCTGGTGAAAGGCAGTCTGGTCAATGAAATGTGTCTCTATCAGGATACACAGACCGGCTTCTATACGCCTTACTGGAAGATGCTTGCGAAATATGACAAGTTTGACGCGGACGGCAATCCCATCGTCTCCGAAGAAAACATAGAGGGGGCGAAAGTTTTTGATCTGACGCAGGAGATTTCCTCTCTGTATAATACGGATATCGGTTCCCTGAAGAGTATTTTGCTGGCAAGAGGCGATCACAGGGCAACCCACGGCGAGCTTGACAATATCAACACGGACGGTAAATATGAGGAGAACTGGTATCAAACACATGTAGAGCAGTCCCTTGTGATGAATGTGCAGGCGGAGTTTGATAAGCTCGTGCACATTATCACGACCAAGATCAATTCGGTTCTTGCAGACGGGGCGAAGAGGGCGACGGAGCTCAATCCCGATTCCACATATCTGCGGGATGAAAACGGCGATCCGTACCAGCTTTTCAAGCTTATGGTGGATGAGGACGGCAAGCCTGAGACAGGCTGGACCGTGGGAAATATTATGATCAACGAGGAGCTTCGCCAGAATCCTTCCCTGCTGTCGTTCCGGCTGGATGAGCACTCCGAGGATAAGGCGACGATGGAGGCGCTAAAGAAGGCTTTTGAGGAAACGAAATACACGCTGAATCCCAACGTGGCGACGCCGGTCTGCTTTTATGATTATTATAAGAGTCTGGTATCCCAGCTTGCGAACAACGGAGCGGTATTCCGGGCGGTGCAGGAAAATCAGGATGTAGCTACAGACGCGCTGCTGTACGCGAGAGAACAGATTGTGGGCGTATCCTCCGATGAGGAGCTGACCAATATGATTATGTATCAGAACGCTTACAACGCATCCAGCAGATATATCAATGTCATCAGCGAAATGTTGGATCATCTTCTTTCCACATTGGGACGCTGACCGGTTGAAGAAAAATAAGAGGTAATGATATGGCATCTACATTTTTTGGACTGACAATTGCATCATCGGGGCTTCGGGCAGCCAATGCTGCGCTGAACACCACGGGTAATAATATCAGTAACGTACAGACGGCGGGCTACAGCAGGCAGGAGGTACAGACCGAGGCGGCTAACGCGCTGCGTGTCTTCGCTACATACGGCTGTGCGGGCGCAGGCGTGGAGACGCTGGCAATCGAGCGGGTGAGGGATCTTTTCTACGACCAGAAATACTGGGCGAACGAGACCAAGCTTGGCGAGTACGACGCGAAGGTCTATTACTGCAAGATGATCGAGGAGTATTTAACGGACGATAATAAGACGGGATTTAAGACGCTCTTTAACAAACTGAGCGATACCTTACAGGAAATCACGAAAAATGCCAGCAGCACCGAGACGAAGGCGCAGTTTCTGGGCGCGGCGAAGGCGCTGACGGATTATTTCAATAATATGTACGGGGATCTCAGGGATCTCCAGGCGGATGTGAACGACGAGATTAAAATTCGTGCGGATCAGATCAACTCCATCGCGCAGGATCTGGCAACGGTGAACAAACAGATCAATACCATCGAGCTGACAGGCAGCATCGCAAACGAGCTGCGGGATAAGAGAGATCTGCTGCTCGACGAGCTTTCCGCGCTTGTCGATGTGAAGACGCAGGAATTTCCGATTCTGGATCAGGAGGGCAATCCGACAGCGGCGCACAGATTTGTGGTGAAGATTGCCGGCGGGCAGACGCTGGTGGATATGGACCAGTACAGAACACTGAACTGTGTGGCGCGCAAGGAGGAGGAGAAGGTAAACCAGACGGACGTGGACGGCCTTTATGATATCATGTGGAATGACGGGGTAGAATTTAGTCTTTACAACGCTTCCATGGGCGGTGAGCTGCGCGGTCTGATTGAGATGCGTGACGGAAACAACGGCGAGTATTTCAAGGGAACGGCTACCAACGTGGCTTTCCACAAGAGCATTTCCACGGTGACCATCAAGACGACAGAGGCGCACTTACAGAGCATATCGAAGTGTAATCTTTCCGACACGGGCGGCGTCATCAATATCGGAAACCAGCTCTATTATTATACGGGTTGGAAATACAACGGAAACGGTGAATACACCTTTACCATTGACAATGAAAAGAGCGACATGCCGCTGACACAGGAAAAGACCTGGACGGATGTGTCCATTGGCGGTGCGATTGATTATCAGGGCGTGCCCTATTATCTGAAACAGATGAACGAGTGGGTGCGTGACTTTACGAAAAAGGTAAACGACATTTTCAAGGAAGGCCTGACGGCGGAAGACCCGCCGAAGAAAGCGGATATTCTCTTTACGGCGGATTACGTCAGACAGGACGGACAGTATAAACAGAACGAGCTGGACATGTCCACGCCGAACGGGGAAAATACCGGTTACTATGATATTACCGCAGGCAATATAACCCTCTGGGATGCGGTGATGAAAAATCCCGACCTTCTGGGAACCAGAAAGGATATCGACAAGGACAGCGGTGTCGGTACCAAGCCGCCGGAAGGAGACGGTGTTGACGAGATAGAAGGCGAAGAGCAGTGCGATCAGGTATGGGCTGTAATTTCCATGCTGACCGACAAGAACCAGTTCAGCTTCCGCGGCAGGGATGCGGGCGGTTTTCTGGAGTGCGTGCTGTCGGATGCAACCCTGAATGCCAGCAATGCGGAAACTTTCTATACGACTTATTTCAGTCTTGAGACGAATATTGACAACCAGAGAACTTCCATTTCCGGCGTCGACGAGGACGAAGAGGCTATGAATCTGGTGAAATATGAGAACGCATATACGCTGGCATCCAAGATGATCAACGTGTTGACGGAAGTGTATGACAGACTGATATTGCAGACAGGCGTATAGCATGGAGTCATGACGATAAACAATATGACAGAAAGAGGGCTGTAACATATGAGAATGACAAATAAGATTATGCGGAACAACTCCGCATACAATATCAACCAGAATAAGATCTTACAGGATAAACTCACCAACCAGATGACCAGCCAGAGTAAGATCGTGCGTCCCTCCGACGATCCGGTGGTGGCGATCAGAGCGCTTCGCCTGCGGAGCAATGTGACCACGGTAACACAGTATAACGACAGGAATGCGAAGGACGCGGATCAGTGGCTTTCCCTGACGGCGGATGCCATGAACACGGTGGATGAGGTGCTGAATAAGCTTTACGAGCAGGTTAATATTTCGGCAGATAAATATGAGACGGTGGACGATCTGCGGATTATTATGTCCCAGATCAAGCAGCTCACGGCAGAGTTTTATTCCTGCGCAAACGTGGACTATGCGGGCCGCTTTGTCTTTTCCGGCTATCGGACAGATCTCCCGGTAACCTTCACCGAGGAGGACATGAAGGCCATGAAGGAACATCCGGTTTCCTACAATATCGACCAGAAATTTGGCTTTCAGGATATCAGCAGAGTTAACTATACCGAATATGATACGGCGAAGAATATTGATATAGGTACATTTCCGGCGCCTCCGGCAGGTATAGACGGCGAAAATTCTTACGAACAGACCGTTACAAATTCGACTATGTACCGTTTCCGCATTTCCTACAACGATCTGGATTCTCTGGGAACGGAAATGACAGATGAGAATGGCAATACGGTATCGGCCGGAAGGAAACTTACGTTTACCATGCCGGACGGTACGGTAGTGACGGCTGAGGCACAGACGGACGCGAACGGTGCTGTGCAGAAAGATGCGGACGGCAATCCGGTCGTGAATACCACGGCAGTGGATGCGGCTGGTAATCCGGTTGTCCCTGCGCCCCAGGTGATGGAGTTTGCCGATCAGGAGGCGGCCTACAAGGCGATTGCAGACGGTACCTGTACGGGGATCGCTTATATTCCGACCAGCGGGGAAATGGTGTTCTCAAAGGATTTTTACGATAAGAATTTCAACGAGGCGGCTTTTAACGCGAGCACGACAGGTTTTCAGGTAAACTACGACAAGTCCTCGTGGAAAAACGGAGACATCAATCCGGTGCACTACTTCAAATGTACCGAGACAAAGAATATGGCGGCTCCGGGCGAAACGCCGGATCTGAGAAAGACCGCTTACAATACCCAGCGCGACGAGGGAAGAAATCAGGATATTTACTATGATGTGGGCTACAACCAGCAGATTCAGGTGAATACCCGCGCAGACGAGATTTTTACCCACGATGTGCAGAGGGATCTGGATGATTTCCAGTATTATCTCAAGCAGCTTGAGGACGTTGAGTCTGTGATAGCGGATCTTAAGAAGAAGCAGGAAGACTGGCCGGAGGACAGCGCGGAGTATAAGGATCTGAGCCTGCGTCTGGAAGGTGCAAACAAGGCTCTGGCATATATCCGCGAAAATATACACACCAAGTTTGAGAATCAGATTACAAAATATAAGAAGTACATGGACGACTCGAGAGTAGCTATGACGGATAACGCTACGAGGGGAAGCCGTCTGGATCTGATTTCCACCAGACTGACGAACCAGAAGATGACCTTTAAGGAGCTGCAGCAGGACAATGAGGGTATTGATATCACGGAGGTTGCCGTGGAACTGACAGCATCCGAGCTGACCTACAACGCGGCGCTCATGGCCACAGGAAAAATCATGCAGACAAATCTGATGAACTTTATTTAATGAGCAAAAGGAAGCAGCGGAGCTGCGGTTTTGCGAATGCAGCATGGCGGGGCTGGAAGCGGCAGGAGAAACAGACTGCGGGAGCCTGCTCATGACAGACTGTTTCGGAATACAGTTCAAAAGGAAGGCTGTGACAGAAAGGACGAGGGTATGCAGATTACAACGAGAGTATTCGGAGAGATTACGATTGATGACGAGAAGATCATACATTTCCCAAGCGGAATCATCGGGTTCCCTGATTTGCAGGACTTTGCGCTGATACATGACGAGGAGAAGAGCACGGACACGATTCACTGGATGCAGTCCCTGCAGGAACCCGCGTTTGCGATGCCGGTGATAGATCCGCTGATTGTACGGCCCGACTATAACCCGGAGGTAGATGATGAGCTTTTGAAAAACATTGGCGATCTGCAGCCGGAGGAGCTTCTGGTGATGGTGACGGTGACGGTGCCTAAGGACATTAAGCAGATGAGCGTGAACTTAAAAGGCCCTATCGTAATCAACGCGGCACAGAGACTGGCGACACAGGTGATCGTGGAGGGGGATGAGTATCTGGTTAAATTCCCGATTTATGATATCCTGAATGCGAATAAAAAGAAGGCAGGTGAGTAAATGTTAGCTTTATCCAGAAAGAAGAATGAAGCGCTTGTGATTAACAACAATGTGGAGATCACGGTACTTGAAATCAAAGGAGAGCAGGTAAAGCTTGGCATTAGCGCACCGAGGGAAGTGCCTGTGTATAGGAAGGAAGTTTATGTGCAGATTCAGAGCGCGAACAGGGAGGCCGGGGATGTGGACGGCATGGAGGCGCTTAAGAATCTGCTGGGATAAGCGGGATAAGATAAAGAGAGCGCGGGTCGGGGCTTAACCTCGTCACCGCGCTCTTTTTCCTGAAATAATTCTGTCCCGTGCGGCGGCATAGCCGCAGCATTATCACTTTATGGTATCGGTAAGTATCTTTAGCATCTGAGCAAGTCTGATCTCGTACGTGTGGCAGTTCGCCACTTTCTCATATCCGTTGATGGCGATTTCCACCCGCTCCTCGTCGTGAGATAAATAATAGCGGATCTTTTCTTCTAACTCCGCCATGGATTCATAAGTCTCTAAATCACGGCCAATCTCAAAATAGTCGGGTATTTCGGTCTGGTAGTTGGTGAGGAGAAAACCGCCGCAGCCGAGAATATCCCAGATCCGCAGGGAAAGTCCCGTCTCGATGGGACGCATGGTCATGTTTAAATTAATTTTGCTTGCCTGAAAGACCTTCGGCATCCCGGTCAGGGTGCTTACGCCGCCTTTACAGTGTACCCTGGGGAGGCGGGAGGCGTCGCTTCTGGTGTAGAGGGTGACGTCAAAACGTTCGGAGAGACGGTTCAGTGTGCGTTCCCTCTCCACGGCGGCCAGTTTCATGCCGATATACTGATGCGCCACAAGATAGCGGGACATGTCTGCATAAACATCGTCGCTTTTATAAAAGGCGGGATCGGCTTTTTCGATCTCCCGGATCACCTCCTCCGTCAGGCTGTCGGAAATGAAATTGCAGCCGTATACTTTGAGCTGGGCTTCCATCAGTCCGTCCACGAAGCCGCGGGTGCGGTCGGAGAGTGTCAGACTGTCATATTTGCATTTTTCCGTATACAGGGAGCCTACGAAGGACACATCCGCCCCGCAGGCATCGTAATCTTCTTCCGTCATTTCAAGTATGGTTTTTTCCCAGCGCTTTACGTTTGTGGCCAGCGGCAGATAGTAAATGCAGTCCGGATTGACCTGGGAAAAGAAGTCATACTGCGCCTTATCGAATAAAAAAATACGATTGTATGTGTTTTTCAGGGCGTTGGAAAACAGCTCGGGCACCGGGGAGTCCACGCTCCAGCAGACGTAGGGTACTTTCCATTTTTCGCAGGTGTAGGAGACTGCCGGAAAAAAATTGATGCTGAACACAAAGGCGAGGGGATGGGCCAGAATCCACCCGGACACTTTCATCGCGCATTCCCGTGGAGAAATCTGCTTGTTATGCATTTCCAGCTCTTCCGTATGTACCGTGATGCCGAAATTCGTAAAAACCTGCAGGATATCCGGCTCGCATATGCTGTTGTAGCGGTAGAATAAAATTTCCATCAGAAATGATTCCTTTCGGTGTTTGATTTAAAACTCCGTCTCCACAGCGGTAAAAAAGATTTCGGCCGTCTCCGCCAGATCTTTTTGGTAGGAGGTCAGGTCACTCTGCCGGTTGATTCCTGTATGATAGTTAAGGACGGCCTCTTTCAGAATATTGGCATAAACCGGCAGCTCGTCGTTCTCCAGATAGTCATACAGGGAGAGAAGAAGCTCTTCCGTCTGCTGGAGGATCGTCACGGCGATGAACCGGGCTTCGTCCGGCAGGGCCGTACCGGCAAGCATGGCCTGAATCAGACCGCCAAGATCTTCCGCCCGTCTGGTGATTTCGGATGCGCGCGCGAGGACGAAGGCCTCGGAGCCGTTTTCGCGCGCGAAATCCATGACGGCCTCGTCGACGGTCAGGGTGTAGAGTGTACAGGGGTCGAAGCTGTCTTTTTTTGCCTTTGTACACAGATAAGCCAGTTCCTCAGGTACGGTTTCCTTTATCGTGTAGAGAAGGAACAGGCCGCCCGGTTTTACTTTGTTTATGGCGTCACAGACTGCTGCAGGCGCGGGACAGGTGTCCAGCCGGTAGAGCAGCGCGCCGCAGGAGCCGGGGCTTACCGCCGTGAAGGAAAAGGGACTGAGCGCCAGCGCCGTCAGGGCGCTGCCTGTATGCAGAAAGGTCATAAAATCCTGTATGACCCGATAGGCCATGCAGTCTGTGCCGGCGCCGTAGGCAGCCAGATTTTTCGCGCGGTTGTCCGAGAGCAGCAGGGGATACAGGCGGCGCAGAAGCAGGGCATAGCAGCCAAGATACGGGTCGTCCCGGCAAAAATCCGCGAATTTTGCCATGCTGCAGGAAAGGCGTTCCCAGACGGTTTCGCCTTCGCTGTAGTAGACTGAGAAATAAGGTCTTTTCGTTATGTTGGAATAGTCGGGAAGCGCTGGCTTTTCCAAAAGTGTAAAAAACTGTCCGCTCTCTTCCAGAGAGACGCATGTGCCGGTGGTTATTATTCTCATGACCTTCTCCTTTTCACCGATTGCAGCCCGACGAGACTCCGGAGCCTGCCGGCCAGCCGTTCATAGTCGAAATACGCCCGCATATAAGAGCGTATCTCATGAAAATTGCGGGCAAGATAACCGGTATCCTGACAGAGTGATAAAAGCTCTTTGGAAAAACCTTTCACGTCCTCCGGATCCGGTGATATTCTGCCCACCCGGCCGTTGTCGGTCATATCGGGAGCGGCGTCCACGCCGGTGGTGATCACGGTGCAGCCGAAAATGGCGGCTTCCGAAAATACATTGGGGCTGCCGCCTTCCCCGCGTGAGGGAAGGGCAAAGATTCTGGCCCGCTTGTAATATTGATAAAGCGTCTGTTTGTCGGAGATATGTCCGGTCAGATGTATGTGCGGCGCAAGCGGCGGAAACTCCTTGCAGAAACGGTCATATTCCGCCTGAAATTCAGGGGTGACGCTTCCTGCCATGACAAGCTCCCACGGCTCCTTGAGAGAGGGGAAAGCCAGGGCATAGGCATAGAGAAGCATCATGGAATTTTTCTGGGCGGTGCCGAGCCGTCCCACAGTGAGTATCATATTTTCCTTGTCCGCGAACTGCACGTCGCCGGCCTCCGGATAGAGCGGGTACCACACCCCGTTTGGGATATATTCCACGGGCCGCAGCCATTTTTTATAGAGAAAAGATTGAAGCCTTCTTGTTTCGCAGCTTATGATGTCGCAGTCCTCCAAAAAGACGGAAAAATTTTTGTCATGGAGGGGATATGCGTTCGCCCAGTCAATATTGGTGTCCAGTTTCATATATATGACGCCGTCGGGCCGCAGAGATTTGTATGTGCGTGCAAGTTCCATATATTCGCCCCTCGCGCCGAAGAGAAAGAGCAGGTCGATATCCTGACTGTGGGCGGATACATAGCTGACAGCCGCCTCCATATGGGGCCGGTTCTTTGGCAGGGGGATCAAATCCGTCCCTTCCAGACAGGACAGGTAGGGGTAATCCCCTGTGCTCTGCGTTACAATCGAAAAGCTTTCCCCGAAGAGCCGGTAACAGACGTAGGGCAGGAGCACGCGGTCTTTTAAGAGCTGTACGTTTTCCAGCGGATAAGCCGGGATCATGCACATTTTATATTTTCTCATGGAATCAGGTCTCCCATCGGTTGATTTGGTTTGATGGGATTATTATATAGGAAACGGGAAACGATTTCAAATTTTTAAAGATATTTCATTATTTTCATTGGTTATCCTAAATTTTTGCGGGTTTTTTCCGATATAGAATACAAGAGATTGCGTCTGTCTGCACGCCTGCGGCGGACGTTATCATGAGACGATTCCATATTTTTTTACAATATCACACGGAGGTGATTGACGATGGCAACAATTGAACCATTAAACAGCGCCATGACCTATCAGGCACAGGCAGCGGCAAAACCCCAGGCAGTGGCACCGGTGAACACGGAAGTTCCGGAAGATGGGCAGACGGTCAATGTCGATGAGACGACCGCGTCCGTGACAAGATCGCAGCCGGAGGACGAGAAGAGCGGCGGAGAGGCCGGGAGTCAGCAGCAGTCCGCGAATGCGAAGACACAGCAGCAGGCGAACACCAAACAGGCCAGAGAGCAGCAGCAGTCCGAACAGCTTAAAAAAGCGATTATGGAAATGAACAGAAGGATCAACAACAGCAACGAAGAGGCTGTTTTTGGCGTTCACGAGGACACAAACCGGATCATGATCAAGATCATGGATAAGGAGACCAAGGAAGTGATCAAGGAATTCCCGCCGGAGAAGACGCTTGACATGATTGCCAGAATCTGGGAGATGGCTGGTATTCTTGTGGACGAAAAGAGGTAGGCAGTTAGGAGGAGACGACAATGGCTATCAGAATTACAGGTATGTACTCGGGGCTTGACACCGAGAGTATCATCAGTGAGCTTGTTTCGGCTCAGAGCTATAAGAAAAACAAACTGGTAAAGGAACAGAAGAAGCTGTCGTGGAAACAGGACGCGTGGAAATCTTTGAATACGAAGATTTACAGCTTTTATCAGAAACTGGACGATATGCGGCTGCAGTCTTCTTATTTAAAGAAGAAAACGGTGGTGTCCAATACCAATGCCATTAAGGTAGTGGGAGGCAATACGGACGGCACCCACAAGGTGTCGGTGGAGCAGTTGTCCAAGACGGCGTCTATGACCAGCGGCAGTCTGGCGAAGGGAAACACACATTACACGGGAAATGCCACCCTGAAACATCTCGGTTTCAGCGGCACGGGCAGCATCCGTCTCAGCGACGCTGCGGGCAACTTCGTAGACATCGACGTCGATGAAAACATGAAGATCAACGACTTCGTGAAAGCGATCAACGATAATACGGCGCTGAAAGCCAGCTTCGATCAGGATAACCAGCGTATTTACCTCAGCTCCTGGGCATCCGGGGAGGCGGGGAATTTCTACCTGTCCGGAAACGATACGGGCGGTCTGGAGGCTTTGAAGACATTAAAGCTTCTGTCTGCAACCGATATTGACAAACTGACGGCGGCGGGCGGCGAGTACGACGTCTGGTCGAAGTATGTGAATGCCGATTTGGGGGCGATGACGGCGGATCCTCCGACCTATTCGTCTGCGGATTATACGGAGGAGTATAAGAAGCTGATCAGAGAGGAGACGCTGAAACGGCTGGAGGCGCTGAAAGCAGAGAACGACAGTCTCAACAAAGCGAACGAAAACTGCGACAAGGCGAACCAGAAGAATCTGGATACGCTGAAAGAAATCTTTGAAAACAAGGATGGCAAATACGACGCTTATCAGGCGTATATGACCGGTTATAATCCTGCTTGGGATAAGGATACCGATCAGGCGGCGATCAAGGCGGCCGGAGAGGCTCTCTATGACAAGATCTACGGCGTAGAGCAACAGGCTATGGAAGATGACGGAACAACGCCCAAGGTGGATGAGGACGGCAAGCCGGTCATGGAGCGCGTCGGCGGTTTGACAGGCGAATTGAATAAGGCGAAAGATGACCTCAAGGCGGCGCAGGATGCGCTGAAGCAGGCTAAGGAAAATTTGGCAAACGGCAGCGGGTCGCAGGATGACGTGGATGCGGCAGAGGCGGCTGTCACGGCGGCTTCTGAGGCTGTCAGCAAGAAGCAGACCGAGATCGATAAGGCAAAAGAGGTTTACAGCGTTTACAGTGCGTTTGACAAGAATGTGGCGGAGAAGACAGCCAATCAGGCTAAGATCGATGCAAACGACGCCAAGTTCAGCTATAGCAAGGACGCTGACGGGAAGGAAACCTATCTGGAGAAGGATGCGTCCGGCAATCCGGTAGATATCGGAGAGGGCGTAGTGGCGAAAGAAGTCGCCGCAGAGTTTGACAAGAAGGTTATCGCAGCGAAGGAAATGATGAAAAATGCGGCAACGTGGAAGGACGCGGCGCAGGGCACCAAGGTTGACGGGGAAAATGCGAAGATCAAAGTGGACGGCGTTACCTACGAGTCCGGCACCGACACGCTGACTGTGAACGGCATGACCATCACGGCTCTCGAGGAGACGGATAAGGATGTGACCATATCGACCAAGACGGATACGGAAGGTGTCTACGATATGATCAAGGATTTCATCACGTCGTACAGCGAGCTGATGAATGAGATGGATGCGCTTTATAACGCAGAGTCTTCCAAGGGGTATGACCCGCTTCTCGCAGAGGAGAAGGAGGCCCTTTCCGACAGTGAGATCGAGGAGTGGGAGAAGAAGATCAAGGATTCTCTGCTGCGCAGAGACTCTACGCTGAGCGGTGTGTCCTCCGCCATGAGAATGGATATGATGATGACCATGGAGATAGGCGGGAAGACTTTGTCCCTCGCGGATTTCGGCATCGAGACGCTGAGTTACTTCAAGGCGAAGGACAATGAGAGAAATGCTTACCATATCCTTGGGAATAAGGACGATCCGTTAAGCTGGGAGCAGGAGGCAGGAAAGCCTACCCTGGACAGTATGATCGAGAACGAGCCGGAAAAGGTGATGGAGTTCTTTATAGGGCTGACAAACAAGCTGCACGACACGATTGCGGATAAGATGTCCCCGACGACGATGAGCAGCGCGCTCACTGTCTACAATGACAAGAAGATGAAAGAGGAATATGACGAGTATACCAGTCTGATCAAGAAGCAGGAAGACAAACTGAATGCTTATATGGATAAGTGGTATGCGAAATTTTCAGCCATGGAGACGGCGCTTGCGAAGCTGGAATCCAAGAACAGCTCGCTTTCGAGTCTGTTCGGAGGCTGATGCGTATAACAAAGGCAGGTAGGATCAAGGAGGAGAAAAGCTATGCCGGCACGTAATCCATTCGCGGAATACACAACAAATAAAATCCTGACAGCGTCCCCGGCGGAGGTGACACTGATGCTCTATGAGGGGGCGATCAAGTTCTGTAATATCGCAATCGTTTCGATTGAGCACGGCGAGATTGAGAAGGCGCATTTAAACATTAAGAAGACGCAGCGCATTATCGAGGAATTTCGCAATACGCTGGATCACAAGTACCCGGTGGCGGAAGATTTTGACCGGATTTATGTGTATCTGCTCCAGCGGCTGCTGCAGGCTAATATCAAGAAGGACACGGCGATTTTGGAGGAAGTGAACACACATTTGAGAAGCGTTCGCGATACATGGAAGGAAGTCATGCGGCAAAACAATCAGCGTGCGTAGAGAGGTGGCGGTATGGGACTGAGCAGTGCACAAATTCTGGTGGAGAGTCTGGAAAAAAAGAGCCGGATTCTCGATGAGATCATAAAAGAGAATGAAGCGCAGGAGGCGCTGTTCAAACAGGATCAATTGGATATGGAGGCGCTGGACGCTTCCGCGGACAGGATGGGCGGGCTGGCGGAGAAGCTGGAGCTTCTGGACGAGGGCTTCGAAGCGGTATATGACAGAATCAGACAGGAGTTGATCGAAAACAAGTCGGCATACCGCGGGGAGATCAGACGGATGCAGGAGCTGATTGCCGTGATCACGGAGAAAGTGGTGGGTATCAATGCTGCCAGAATGCGCAATAAGACGCAGGCGGAGAACCAGTTTAAGAAGAGCAGGCAGCAGATTGGCCGGGCTTCTTCCAAGATGAAGGCAAGCCAGAACTACTATAATAATATGAACCGCTTAAACTTTGTAGATCCGCAGTTCTACGATAGCAAAAAGTAAAAAAGCCCCTTAGAAAAAAATTAAAAAATTTTTTTCTAAGGGACTAAAGTATATCGGATTCCCACCGATATATAATACAAGTAAAGTAAAACATTTACTTGAAGGCAGTGGCAAAGCCGATGTCAGCGGACGGGACGGAGGATGAGCCACACAAACAAAAAGGCGGCAAGGATGCCGCAATAAATTCAAGGAGGAATATAGTATGATAGTAAAACACAACATTACAGCGATGAACTCTAACAGAATGTTAGGACTGACCACTTCTTCTCAGGCTAAGTCCACAGAGAAGTTATCTTCCGGTTACAA
>ERZ808040.936-NODE-936-length-21887-cov-4.906327_pt1 | contig 21887 bp, 18 predicted proteins | sample MGYA00380191_ERZ808040 | MGnify/ENA primary metagenome ERZ808040 (study PRJEB31490, sample SAMN06133395) | mouse gut metagenome | isolation source: J6 | host: mice | place: China: Chengdu | collected 2015-05 ...
CGGCAATCGTGGCACCGCACAATATCATTCTGGTAAAGACTTATATCGAGTCGATCCCGGCGGAGCTTGAGGAGAGCGCGCAGATGGACGGTGCGGGTTACATGAAAGTGTTTTTGAGCATCGTGCTGCCGCTGTGCAAGCCGATTTTGGCGACGATCACGATCTTTGGCGCGGTTGGACACTGGAATGCCTTTACGGATTCCCTGATGTACATGCGCAACGCGCCGGAACTGCACACCCTGCAGCACAAGCTTTACACGTGGCTGAATAAGACCTCGAACCTCGGCGCGATTGCGGACGGGGGAGGCGGCTCGTCGGTTTCGGACGTGGCATCAAATTTAAAGATCAACAAGTACACGATCTCCATGATCACGATCATCCCGATCTTGTGTGTATACCCGTTTATGCAGCGGTATTTTGAGAAGGGGATCATGCTTGGGGCAGTGAAGGGCTAGAATTTAAATAGGAGGTATGATATGAGGAAAACGAAAAAAGCACTGGCGCTTTTGCTTAGCGCGAGCATGATGGTTTCGATGGCGGCATGCGGTTCCAAGGAAAAGGATACGCAGGGGAATGCCGGTGACCCGAATGTGGAGGGCACTAAGACTCCGGACGCGGCAAACGAGCCTGCCTATCCGGGTTTAAAAAAACTGAGCGGTGAAGTGAAAAATGACTATGAGAATTATATTGTGCCGGACGAGACCGTGACGCTGAATGTGTATTCCCAGCTGGCGAATTATTCCGGTGAACTTCAGGGATGGTTCGCGACGATCTTAAAGAACAAATTCAATGTGGTGATCAACATCATCCCGGACGGCGAAGGCGTTTACGACTCTTTGATGCAGGAGGGTGACCTTGGGGATATCGTGATCTGGGGCAGCAACGGCAGCAAGTATAAAAAAGCGATCGAGGCGGGGCTTTTGTACGACTGGGAGAAGGGCAGCCTGCTGCAGACATATGGACCGTACATCAACGAGCATATGCAGCTGGCGCTTGAGGCAAACCGCGGGCTGACCGATGCCGGCAAGATTTACGGATTTGGCCACAATGTGGCATCCGACCCGTCCAGTTATGAGTCGTTTATGTATACCTGGGATATCCGCTGGGATCTTTATGACCAGCTCGGCCGCCCGGCAGTAAAGAATCTGGACGACTATTTTGACCTTCTGGTAAAGATGAAGGAAATCTGCCCGACCGACGAGAACGGCAAGGAAACCTACGCGGTATCCCTCTGGCCGGATTGGGACGGAAACCTGGTGATGTACGTCAAGTCGATGGTAACCGCGTATTACGGCTACGATGAGCTTGGGATCGGCAATTACGATTCCGATACCGGGACATATTATGACTGTCTTGCGGATGGCAGCCCGTACCTTGAGATGCTGGCGTTTTTTAACAAGCTGTACCAGAACAACCTTTTAGACCCGAATTCCATGACGCAGAAATACGACCAGATGATGGAGAAGATGAAAGCGGGCGGTGTGTTCTTCTCGATTTTTGATTACGCGGGCGCGGATGCCTACAATACGGATGAGCACCTTGCGGAAAACAAGCTGATGACGGCGCTGATCCCGGATGACGCGAGACCGCTGGTATACGGTATGAACACCGCGGGCGGAAACCGTGTTTGGACGATCGGCGCGAAGACGCAGTACCCGGATCTTTGCATGGCGATCATCAATTATCTGTCCACGCCGGAAGGCCGTCTTACCCCGGATTATGGTCCGAGGGGTCTTTGCTGGGATTACAATGAGAACAACAAGACCTACTTTACGGAATTCGGCCTGACCTGCCACAACGACAAGCAGAACACGATGATGCCTGCGGAGTGGGGCGGCGGCAATTTCAACGACGGCGGCAACCAGATGAACAATACGACCTGGTCGGAGAACGATGTCAACCCGGAGACGGGCGAGCGCTATCTGTGCGACCTGTGGCTGAGCATGCAGGTTGAGCCGCGGAATGAGACGGAGAGGGCATGGCGCGAGTGGGCCGGCACATCGCTGCGGGATGATTACGCGGCGACCAAGAACTTCAAGGTAGCACCGGCGACGACGATGAGCGAGAGCGACCAGAGCGATGACCTTAAGATTGTCTGGAACCAGGTGACCAAGTGCATCGTGCAGTATTCCTGGAAAGCGATCTACGCAAAGGATAACGCGGAATTTGACCAGATTGTTGCGGAGATGAAAAAGATGACGGCGGATTACGGTTATGACCAGTGTCTGGAGTGGAGCTTGAATGAGGCATCCATCCGCAATGAGCTGGAGAAGCCGCTGCGCAAATAACAGGAACAAATCCGGGCGCGGGACAGGGAAGGCAGCCAGAGGAGGGCGCAGGAACTTGGAACCGGCGTTTCGCGGAAACATTTTTCCGGTGTGAAGAAAAGCTGCGGGCAGCATGGGGCAAATGCCCTTCCTGCCCGCGGCTTTTTGTTTTGCGTGCCTGGGGATTGGTGGACAGAAAGGAAATGGTGAGGGGGATATGAAATTGTTTCAGGTGGACGGACCGGTGTACCGGTTTTTTGCGAGGATGTGGGATATGATCAAGCTGAATTTTTTATGGCTTCTCTGCTCGCTTCCGGTTGTTACGATCGGTGCCTCGACGGTGGCGGCCTACACGGTGACGCTTAAGATGCTGAATGACCAGGAGGGATATATCGGGAAAGAGTTTTTTAAGGCATTCCGGGGAAACCTGAAAAACGGTATCTCGCTTGGACTGGTAACGCTTGTGGCAGCTTATGCGGTATACCTTGATTTCCAGATTTTCCATGCGGTTAAAGAGCCGCCGCTCATAATCCTTATCATGGGGATCATCGCCGTTTTTGTATTTCTGCTTGGTTTAATCTACGCGTTCCCGCTCTCGGCGCGCTATGAGAACACGCTTGTGTGTACGCTGAAAAATTCATGGGAGATTTCCCTGCGGTATTTTGGGCGTACCGTGCTGCTTTTTGTAGTCTTGGCGGTGGAGCTTGTGTTGTTTTTCTTTACGGAGTGGATGTTCGTCCTGTTTGCCCTGATCGGTCCCTGCTGTCTCTTTTTGACCGTCAGCGGATTTGCAATGTACATTTTCGGGCAGATCGAAAAGGATCCGGACACCGTGGTTCGAAAATGAAGCGCGGGGATGGTGCCGGAGGGAACAGAACGCAGCAATCCGGGTATGGACTGTTCTTGATGTGTGCCGCAAGGGATGCTACAATACAATCGGATGTTTGAATAACGATTGAATTGACGGAGTGAGCGGGATGATAGATATGGACGCGGTGACAGGGAACGGGAATGTTTTTAAGGAGAATGAGGCGGAAGCGAACTGCTATGCCGCCCGCTGCCTGCTTGTCTGCGCAGGGGTGGGCGCGGGCGCATGGCTCTTAAATGTGCTTGGCATTTTTATTGTTCCGGGGAATATCATGAATACGGCGATGGCCATGCTGGTTCTATTCTTTCTGATTCCCACACTGATCTGTAGATGGGTGGCACCGGAGCGGGCATGGGTAAAATATGTGGTGCTTTTTTGCGGGATCATGGGGGTTTTTGTCCTTTCTTGTGCCATGCCAAAGCACGGTGTCCTGGCGTGGACACTCCCGCTGATGCTAAGCTGCCATTATTATTCCAAAAGCCTGACCCGCCTGACGCTTTTCGCATCTCAGGTTTTATTTTCCGCTTCGATCTATATCGGAATGTATGTGGGGGAATGGGATCAGATTTTGCTGGATGCTGCCTACTATTCCGGTCCGCGGGTCATCACCAGAAAGCTTCTCGTGGACGCGGGATTTTTCTTTGTGCTGCCGCGGGCGGCAATCCTGTTTGGGCTTTCTGCCATCTGTACGACGATGGCGGGACGGACGAGGTCGCTGTTGGAAAAACAGGAGCGGGACAGCGTGGAGCGCCAGCGCATCACCGCCGAGCTGGATGTCGCAAGGCATATTCAGGCGGATATGCTGCCGCGGATCTTTCCTGCATTTCCGGAGCGGGCGGAATTTGATATCTATGCCTCGATGAACCCTGCCAAGGAGGTGGGCGGCGATTTCTATGATTTCTTTATGGTGGACGAGAGGCATCTGGCGGTCGTGATGGCGGATGTTTCCGGAAAAGGAGTTCCCGCGGCACTTTTTATGGTGATCGGCAAAACCCTGATCAAAGACCGCACGCAGCCGGGCGCTGACCTTGGGAGTGTCTTCACGGAGGTCAACCACTTGCTTTGCGAGTCCAACAGCGAAGGACTTTTCATCACGGCGTTTGAGGGGGTTCTTGATCTGGTGACGGGACAGTTTGATTTTGTCAACGCGGGGCATGAGCCGCCGTTCCTCGCCAAAGGGAAGGAAGGGTATGCGCCCTGCAGGTTTCACGCGGGCTTTGTTCTCGCGGGCATGGAGGACACGAAGTACCGTGCGGGGAGCATGCAGCTGATGCCGGGTGACCGGATATTTTTGTATACGGACGGCGTAACAGAAGCGACGAATGCGGACGAGGAGTTTTACGGGACAGGGCGGCTGCAGGAAGTGCTCTGCCGCAACGGTGGCAAGTCCCCGGAGGAATTACTGCTTGCCGTGAAGGCGGATCTTGATGACTTCGTGGGCAAAGCGTCCCAGTTTGACGATATTACGATGCTATGTGTCACGTACCGGCAAAGTATGCCGGCAGGGCAGTGATCCCTCTCCCTGCCGGTATTGTTATGCGCGGTTCCGCGGTCGGGGAGGACGGCGGCTTTTTGCTGGGCAGGAGGCGGGTGATTTCCCGCACATTCTATAATTTTCCAGAAGCTGCGATGTATGCCCAAAAAAGTGCGAACGGCGCTTTGATGTTTCAAAAGGGATATTTTTCTGGTATAGTGAAAAAGGGAAAACATAACATCCAAATCCGGATGTTCCTAAATTATCGCAGGAGAAGGAGCAAATGAGATGAAGATAACAAAAACCGTAAACGGAAGCAGCTTATGTCTGGCATTGGAAGGGCGGTTGGATACGACGACTGCGCCGGAGTTTGAGGCGGCGTTAAAAGCTTCCGTCGACGGCATCACGGAGCTTACAATCGACATGAAATTGTTGGATTATCTTTCGTCCGCGGGGCTGCGCATTCTTCTGGGTGCGCAGAAAACCATGAATAAGCAGGGGAGTATGCGGGTGATACATGTCAACGATATGATCCAGGAAATTTTTGAAGTGACGGGATTTGCGGATATCCTCACGGTCGAGGCTTAGAAAACCCGGCGGGCGCAATGCATGGGGCAGGATATGGAAGAAATCAAGGTGAATTATTGTCAAAATTTGAAACCATTATATGAATCGCCGGAATGAATTTTTTTCCGGAAAATAAATTAAGAAAGTATAGAGAGAACGCAGATGGAAGAATTGACGGTGGATGCGACGGTCGAAAATATTGCCAGAGTTACCTCCTTTGTGGAAGAGGAGCTGGAAAAATACGATTGCCCGGTCAAAGCGCAGATGCAGATTGCGGTCGCGATTGACGAACTGTTTGGGAATATCGCGCATTACGCGTACAACCCGGACATTGGCCCGGCGACGGTGCGCGTGGAGGTATCAGGGGAGCCGCTCGCGGTCATCATTACCTTTATCGACAACGGTGTCCCGTATGACCCGTTGGCGAAGGCGGATCCTGACATATCGCTTGGCGCGCAGGAACGGGAATTCGGCGGGCTCGGTATTTTCATGGTCAAAAAGAGCATGGATGAGATCGCCTACGAATATAAAGACGGACAGAACATTTTGCGGATCAAAAAAAGGATTTAAGATTTTGGCTGTGTGCGTATCAAGCTGGAAGGAGAAGTTTCCGGCAAGTTTTGGGAAAGCGGGGTCAGTGCGATGGAAAATGCGAAAATGCAGACCTTTTATGCGGATGAAGTAATCTTGCAGGAGGGGGAGGTCTACCATGAAATGTATAAAATAGTGTATGGCTCCGTGGCGGTTTATGTGAGGTACGGCCAGCCGGACGAGCATTTGATCGGGATTTATTCAAAGTCCAAATGCTTCGGGGAGGTGCATGTGCTTTCCGACCAGCCGAGCATATACACGATCATCGCGTATGACGAGGTTTTGCTCATGCGGATCACAAAGGATTCCTTGGAAGAGTTTATCCGCAGCAATCCCCGCAACGCGATCGACATCATGCAAAACATGGTGCATACTTACACACTGATGCAAAAAAACATCGCTCTTTTGCTTGATGACATCAACGAAAAGCAAAATGTAAACCGGAAGCGCACGGAAGATATCAAAAAGAAGATCATGCAGTATGGCGTGGTAGGACTGAACATGTCTGTCGGGGAGGGACGAAACTTTTCGTGACAGCTTTGTCAGGCAATGTGGCCGGGAACCGGAGTTTGGTTCCCGGCTAAAATTTTATGCCCAAAACTCTTCCAATTCTCTGGAAATCATGTATAATGAAATTATGGGAAAACGTAGCGTGAAAGATAGGCTTTTCTTTTTGAAAAAGATGGTGTATAATAAGCACAGAAGAATCATCTTTGTCTACAGTTTCTGGAAGATTGTGCAGTAAATCCAAATTTAGATTAAAACCACATATTATAAGGAGTAAGAAAATGGAAAACCAGTATGGGAAAATGTCGCTGGCGGAATTGAGGAGCCTGGCCAAAGAAAAGGGCATAACGGGGATTACCTCAAAAAAGAAGCAGGAGCTTGTGGAACTGTTGGAGCGGGCGCAGACTGCGGATCGGAAAGCGGAGCCGGAAGCCCGTGCGGACGGCGGAGGGGATTTTGTGCCGCCGCAGCAAAAGGGGGGAAACCCAGCCGGCAGAAGGGAAACATTGCCTCCGGAACGAGCGGGAGTTAATACAGCGGGTCGGAAGGAGACAATGCCCCCGGAACGAGCAGGAGTTAATACAGCAGGCCGGAAGGAGGCAATGTCCCCGGAGCGAGGGGAAGCCAATACAGCAGGCCGGAAGGGGGCGATGCCTCCGGAGCGAGGGAGAGCCAACGCAGCGGACCGGGAGGAGGTAATGTTCCCGGAACGAGGGGGAGCTAACACGGCGGATCAGGCGGAGCCAATACCTCCGGAACGAGGGGGAGCCAGCGCGGCAGGCCGGAAGGAGGCAATGTCCCCGGAACGAGGGGAAGTTAGTGCGGCAGGCCGGAGGGAAGCAATTCCCCCGGAACGGGGCGAGAACCGCAACATCCCCCAGAAAGAGCCAGCCGGCAGGGCTTTCAGGGATACCGCATATACCGTGCCCCAGAGGGATAACACGGCGCAGGGCAGCGAGCGCAGGACGGGATATACGGCGGAAAATACCGAGCGCAGAACCGGTTACGGAACGGACGGAGCCGAGCGTGCAAGGGGGGAGCGCGGCGGTTATGGCGGGATCCACCCGAGGGATAACCGGCAAAAAGGCGGTTACGGGAGGCAGCAGCCGTTTCCCGAAAGAGGGGAGCGCGCCCAGACAAACCCGTATACCAACCAGTATGGCGGGGTGCCGGAACCAAGGGAGGGTGTGTCGCAAAATCCAATGCTCCAGCCGCCGGCCGGCGCAGCTTACCGGCCGAACCAGCCATTGACACAGGAAGAATTGGAACAGCTTGACAGCGGGGAGACAAAGGAAGGGATCCTTGAGATCATGCAGGAAGGCTTTGGCTTTATCCGCTGCGACAATTTCCTGCCGGGCAGTAACGATGTCTATGTGTCACCGATGCAGATCCGCAAAATGAACTTAAAGACCGGCGATGTGATTGTCGGGAATACAAAGATCCGCAGCCAGACGGAGAAATTCAGCCCGCTTTTGTATGTTAATACGATCAACGGGTTTCCGCCGTCGGAGGCGCTCACACGCCCGAAATTTGAGGAATTGACACCAATTTTTCCAAACCGGAGGATCCATCTTGAAACACCCGGCTGCAAACCGGCGATGCGCATCATGGATTTGGTATCCCCGATCGGAAAAGGACAGCGCGGGATGATCGTCTCCCAGCCGAAGGCCGGCAAGACGACACTGTTGAAGCAGGTTGCGCACGCAGTTACAAAAAACCACCCGGAGATGCATATGATCATCCTCCTCATCGACGAGCGGCCGGAGGAGGTTACGGATATCAAGGAATCCATCCAGAGTGACAATGTGGAAGTGATCTATTCCACGTTCGACGAGCTTCCGGAAAACCATAAAAGGGTGTCCGAGATGGTCATTGAGCGCGCAAAGCGCCTGGTGGAGCACGGCAAGGATGTCATTATCCTGCTGGACAGCATCACGCGTCTGGCGCGAGCCTATAACTTGACGGTGCAGTCGAGCGGGCGCACGCTCTCGGGCGGCCTTGACCCGGCGGCGCTGCATATGCCGAAAAAGTTTTTCGGCGCGGCGCGCAATATGCGCGAGGGCGGGAGCCTGACGATCCTTGCGACTGCGCTTGTGGAGACCGGAAGCCGCATGGACGATGTTGTTTTCGAGGAATTTAAGGGAACCGGCAATATGGAGCTTGTGCTTGACCGCAATCTTTCCGAGCGCCGCATTTTCCCGGCGATCGACCTGCCGCGCTCCAGCACAAGGCGGGAGGATCTGCTTCTTAGCCAGCCGGAGATTGAAGCCAATGTGCTGATGCGCCGGGCGTTTAACGGCATGAAACAGGAGGAGGCGGTGGAGCGCATCATCCAGATGTTCGCGTCAACGAAGAACAACGCGGAGTTCATTGAGACAATAAAAAAGACAAAGTTTGCATATTAGGACTTGCCAAGCGGAAAAAGCTATGGTATAATAAGCAAGCTGTTAAAATCATGTGCATCGGTTAGAAATCGCTGCACACAGGATCATGAGAGGTGAAGATTATGAAAGAATCCATTCAGCCGAAGTATTATCAGGCAAAGGTTACCTGCAACTGCGGTAATGAGTTCGTGACCGGTTCCACGAAGCCGGAGATTCACGTGGAAGTTTGCTCCAAGTGTCATTCCTTCTACACCGGCCAGCAAAAGGCCGCAGCCGCACGCGGTGCAATTGACAAGTTCAACCGCCGTTACGGTCTGAATAACAACTAGGACGGGCATAAGAATAGCTGCAGAGGTTTAAAATCAGGCTGAGGTTAGAAGTAATCTCAGCCTGTTTTTCAATGAAGCGATCGTTTGTTTTGGAAACAGGAGGGCAGTCTGTCTCGTGCGGACTGTTGGCGAAATGCCCGCGCAAAAGGGCAGGAAGGGAAAAAGATGAAATCATCGGAGATCGGCGGACAGGCGGTTTTAGAGGGTGTCATGATGAAAAATAAGAACCGTTACGCGGTCGCGGTCCGCAAGCCGGATAACCAGATTGAAATAAAGACAGGGGATTGCCGCAGCATCGGGGAACGAAATGTATTCTTCCGTCTTCCGGTCATCCGCGGGGTCGTGACTTTTGCGGAGTCGCTCGTGCTGGGGATCCGCACATTGACATATTCCTCGGAATTTTTTGAGGATGGGGAGGAAGAGGGAAAGAACGTTTCAAAGACGAAGGAGACACTGCTCGATGCCGGGGTTGTTGTGTTGTCTGTGTTTATGGCGGTCGTGGTTTTCATCCTGCTCCCACTTTTGATCTCAAGTCTTTTGGGGCATCTGCTCCGTTCAGAGACATTAAAGCTGTTGTTTGAGGGTGTGTTGCGCATTGTGATGTTCGTGGCTTATGTTGTGCTGATTGCGAGGGTGGAGGATATCAAGCGCGTTTTTATGTACCACGGGGCAGAGCATAAATGCATTAACTGCGTCGAGAGCGGGGAGGAACTGACCGTGGCGAATGTCAGGCGGCAGACCAGAAGCCATAAACGCTGTGGGACGAGCTTTCTTCTGGTTGTCATGCTTGTGAGCTTTGTGCTTTTCATGTTTATCCGGGTGCGGACGGCATGGCTGCGCTATGTGCTGCGCATCGTGCTGATTCCGTTGATCGCGGGAATTTCTTATGAGTTTATCCGCTTGGCGGGCAGGAGCAATAACAGGATCGTTGCGTTACTTAGCAGGCCGGGCCTGCTCTTGCAGAAGCTGACGACAAAAGAGCCGGACGATTCGATGATCGAGGTTGCGATCGCATCGGTGGAGGCTGTGTTTGACTGGCGGGCGTTCCAGGATAAGGAGGGCATCGCGAGGAAGCGTTTGACGGGGAAGCAGAACAAAGCAGTGCCGGAGCGTGGCGGAAAGCGGCAGGAGAGTGCGGCGGCGGTAGAGGAAGAACTGTCCTCGCTTGACCGTCTTTTCGACGCTCCGTCTAAGTCGGAGGAGGAGCTTGCGGCGGCGATCGAAAAACAGATCGGTCTGAAAAACAAGATTTATTCCGGGAAGGTTTCCTCGGCAAGTGCCATGAAAGCTCCGGCGGGCGAGGAGGAAGAGGACGATATCCTGCGCGCGCTTGACCGCTTTTTTATCTATGAGGAAAAGACTGCGGACGCAAGGGGGAATAAGAAGGATGAGGGCTAAATGACCATCGGGGAAGCGTATCATTGGGCAAAGCAGGAACTTGCCGCTGCCGGGATCGCGGATGCGCGCGTGGATGCGGGGCTGTTGCTGAGAAAGCTTACCGGGTTTGGCACGGCTGCGCTGTATTTTGATGCGGAAAGGCCGTTTGATGCAGATTTGTGTGAAAGATTCCGGGATGCCGTTTTGCTGCGTGCGTCGCATGTGCCGCTGCAGTATATTACGGGGGAGCAGGAGTTCATGGGACTGCCGTTTTCGGTTTCGCCCGCGGTACTGATTCCGAGGCAGGACACGGAATGTCTTGTTGAAAACGCAATGCGCCATTGCAGCGGCAAGCGGGTGCTCGATATGTGTACGGGTTCCGGCTGCATCATCTTAAGCCTGGCTAAATTGTGCTGCCTGAAGTACGCCGCAGGGGTGGATTTATCGGAGGATGCCTTGGCGGTCGCGGCGGGCAATGCAGAGGTTCTTGGGGCGGAAGTGCACTGGATACGGAGTGATCTTTTTGGGGATGTGCCGGGGCTCTTTGATGTGATCGTTTCCAACCCGCCCTATATCCGGACGGGGGAGCTCTCCTCCCTGATGCCGGAGGTGCGTGATTATGAGCCGCGCATGGCGTTGGACGGGGATGAGGACGGGTTGTGTTTTTACCGGAGGATCGCCGGGGAGGCAGGGGGACATCTGTCGGATGGCGGTATGCTTTTTTTGGAGATTGGCTGCGACCAGGCGGAGGCGGTCACACGCCTGCTTTCGGAAAATGGGTTTGGGGAGATTTCGGTCAGCAAGGATTATGCAGGGCTTGACCGCGTGGTTTGCGGACGGTTTACGGAAAATAAATGACTGTGCCGGTTGGGAACCGGAGAAAGATCGCTTGAAAAGAATTGGTTGCAGAACCGTTGAGGGTTTCGTGCAGGGTAACATTTGCAGGGCGATTTACGCAAAAATCAGACGAGATTAAGCGATCGGAGCAGGCATCCGCCGCTTCGGAAAGGGGAATATAGTTATGGAAATGTTTGATAAGCTGGAGGATACCGAGCGCCGCTTTGAAGAGTTGCAGGCGGAACTTAGCGAGCCGACCGTCACGAACGATACGGCGCGTTTCCGCAGGCTGATGAAGGAGCAGAACGATCTCGGCGAGGTGGTTGGTGCATACCGCGAGTACAAGCAGGCCAAGCAGAATATCGAGGACAGCCTTGCCATGCTGGAAGATGAGAGCGACGAGGAGTTGCGGGAACTGGCAAAGGAAGAACTGGCGCAGGGGAAAGCGGATGTGGAGAGTTTGGAGCAGAAGCTTAAGATCCTCCTGCTGCCGAAAGACCCGAACGATGAGAAGAATGTTATCGTGGAGATCCGCGCGGGTGCGGGCGGCGACGAGGCGGCGCTCTTTGCGGCGGAGCTCTTCCGCATGTACTCAAAATACGCGGAGACACAGCGCTGGAAGATTGATATGATGAATATGAACGAAAGCGGGATCGGCGGCTGTAAGGAAGTTATTTTCATGATCGAGGGAAACGGTGCTTATTCCAGACTGAAATACGAGAGCGGCGTGCACCGCGTACAGCGCATCCCGGTCACGGAATCCGGCGGGCGCATCCACACCTCGACGGCGACGGTTGCCATTATGCCGGAAGCGGAGGAGGTTGACGTGCAGCTTGATTTAAACGACTGCCGCTTTGATGTGTTCCGCTCGTCCGGCAACGGCGGGCAGTGTGTCAACACAACGGACTCCGCAGTGCGTCTGACCCATATCCCGACGGGTATCGTGATATCCTGCCAGGACGAGAAATCGCAGTTGAAGAACCGGGACAAGGCGTTAAAGGTGCTTCGTTCAAGGCTCTATGAGATGGAGCTGGAAAAGGCGCATGACGCGGAGGCGGCAGCGAGGAAATCGCAGGTCGGCACCGGTGACCGTTCCGAGAAGATCCGCACCTATAATTTCCCGCAGGGGCGCTTGACCGACCACCGGATCGGGCTGACGATCTACAAGCTGGATAAAGTGATGGACGGCGATATACAGGAGATTATCGACGCGTGCATCGCTGCCGACCAAGCGGCAAAATTAGCGAACATGGCAGAAGGATAAAACAGCCGCTTGGCTGTGAGCCATAACGGCAAAGCTATCAAATATGCCGCGGGAACAGAGAGCTGCCCGGCCGGATCACGGCGATGCGCTCAAGCAGCTTTGATAAAGGAAGCCAAAGCCTTTGGATAGGGGGGGACTTGATCAACATGTTTGATAAATATTCTTTGCTTCAACGACTTCGCAAACTTCCTTTTTCTGAAAAGGATTACTGGGTAGTTGCTGGCGGCGCTATGGTTTTGCATGGGGTTCGCCCGCAAACACATGATATTGATCTGGGATGTAGTACACGCTTGGCGGATGGATTGGAGCAGCAGGGTTATGTAGTTTCACGCTGTGAAGATGGAACTAGAAAAATCTCATATTCTGAAAATGTCGAGATTTTTGAAAACTGGATTGAGGGTACCGTGGAAATGATAAACGGTGTTCCCGTTGTGTGTGTAGACGGACTTATACAGATGAAAAAGAAACTCGGCAGGGAAAAAGATCTGGCGGATATTGCACTATTAGAAAAGGTGAAAGAAACGCCGGCTTTTGTAAATCGACGTTCATCAGGGACATCCATCTGACGGATGATCGGGAAAAAGCGGCGAAGTAAACAGACATGGCAGAAGGATAAAACAGCCGCTTGGTCGTCTCCTCCGGAGGCAGTAAAAAAACGTGCCCAATACCATAAACCGAAAATGGTATTGGGCACATCAACGTCTACACCCTGCCCGGTATCCCATCCTCCTCATACTTTCTCTTTAACGCTTCCAATTCCCCGTCCGCATCCATGATCTTCACCGAACCTAATTCATGGTGGATGCCGTTTTCTTCAAGAAACCGGTATGCGAGCATGAACGAGGTATCGTCGAAATTTGTCATGAATTTGTTGTTCACGTTCCGGATATCCCAGGCAGGGGTATTGTAGGCCGAGAGGTCGGTATACTGGAAAATCTGCCGGAAGGAATCAAGGCAGATCCGTTTTTGCTGCTGCATGTCCGGCGAGACGGTCTGTGTGTTGAATACGCGCAGATAAACGCACAGCCAGCCCGTTTGGCCCGATGCGAACCACTGGTGCACACCCGCGTACTCCTGCGTCATCAAATGCAGGAAATATTCCCAGTCCGTCGAGACATAGGATGCATCTACCATCGTCTGGATCTGGCTTTCTGTCAGGTTCAGCCCGTACTTTTTGTCAAATTTCGTGACGATCCGGATACGTTTATCCACCGCGTTCGGAAGCTGCGAGGCGCGTGGCATGGCGTTGTTGCGCTCGCGCTTTGTTGTGTAGGAGTTGTAACCCCGGGCATCCGGCTTTTCCTTTTTCGGAAAAATAGCGCGGATGAGCTTATAAATTATGTAGAATGGCAAAGCAGCCATCAACAGCGGCCACAGGATCCAGAATGTGGAAGACGCGGCGGAGAGAATGATAAGGATCACGATGACCGGAAGCCATTTGTTTTTATTTTTCTTGACCTTTTTATAGGATTTCGGTTCGTTTCTGCCAATGAATACCCACCATAACACAAGCAAAATAACAATACTGCCCATAAATACCCTCTTTCTGCGCAGACACACGCATCTATAGCTTAGCACGGGAAAGAGGATTTGTAAAGTAAAGGAGCAGGAATTTTGCCGAAAAAATTTCCCCTGCCCCAAGTATCCTAGCGCCCGAGGATCAGGCAGCTCACGCCCGGCACGATAGCAGTCTCACCCTTAACTTCCGAAAACGGTTCGGGTCCGGCGTATTCTTCGTTCACGTAAACCGACCACGCGCCGTTTGGGATATAGAACTGCACGGCGGAACGGTTCGGGTTAAAGAGCACGCAAATCTCTTTTAAGGCATCGCCGCCCGCGTGGGAGGACAGCAGAAAGCCCACGGTATTATCCGGGACATCGGCGAGGAAAGAAAGGTGTGTGGCAACATCCTTCGGATCCGCCATACGCAGTGCCGGGTGTGCTCTGCGGAAAGCGATCAGACCGCGGTAGTATTCGTAGACATCGCGGTGCCTGGTCAGATGATCCCATTTAAGCGAGTTGACGCTGTCCGGTGAGCGGTAACTGTTCCCGTCAAAACCTGTGCCGTCCGCGGCGGGTTTTGAGCGCAGAAATTCTTCGCCGGCCTGCAAAAACGGGATGCCCTGCGCGCTCATATAGATGGCGGCGGCAAGCTTATTCATGCGGATGTGAAGAGCTTTCCCGCCGGAGCGGAAGGAGCAGGCAAGTTTGTCCCAAAGCGTAAGGTTGTCATGTGCGGAAACATAGTTGACACACTGTGCCGGGGAGGAAGCCCAGAAAGCATCTGCAGAGTGGACTTTGCCAAGATCAAGCTGCGGGTGCGGCGTGCAGCCGCAGATGCCGAAGCGGATGTCCTCGCAAAGCTTTTTTTTACCTGTCACAAAACCCTTGTCACGCGCGTCGAATACATTTCCCTTGATGGCATCGCGGAGGTTGTCATTGAACGCGGCGACACCGGGGATGCGCGCGATATTTTGTTTAGTCGCGCGCATATGTTCCGCGAGGGGGGAAGGACCGCCCGTCCAACCCTCCCCGTACATTAAAAGCTCTGGGTTGACCGCGTCAAGGCGCGCGCGGATAGCCTGCATCGTGCCGATGTCGTGCAGCCCCATCAGGTCGAAGCGGAAGCCGTCAATATGGTACTCCTCGGCCCAATATGCGGTCGAATTTACAAGAAAGTTTCGTACCATCGCGCGTTCAGTGGCGGTTTCGTTGCCGCAGGCGGACCCGTTTGCAAAGCTGCCGTCGGGGTTCATGCGGTAATAATAGTACGGCACGAGGCGGTTGAAATGGGAGTCCGCCGTGGCGGTGTGGTTGTAGACCACATCCATGATTACGCCGAGCCCTGCGGAATGCAGAGCCTGGATCATTTCTTTCATCTCGCGGATGCGGGCGGCGGCATCCGTGGGATCGCTGCTGTAAGAACCCTCCGGGATGTTGTAATTTGCCGGGTCATATCCCCAGTTAAAGACCGGGGCAAGCTCGTTTACTGAAGCATAGTCAAAACACGGCAATAGGTGAACGTGGGTCACGCCGAGTTCCCGGATATGGTCGAGCCCGGTCGCAAGACCTGCCTTATTGTGCGTGCCGCTTTCCGTAAGGCCGAGGAATTTCCCTTTCGCGCAGATGCCGGAGGAGGCATCCACCGAGAGGTCGCGGATGTGCAGTTCATAAAGGATGGCATCGGTGGGGGAGGCGAGTGCAGGGCCGTGGTCAGACTCCCAGCCTTCTGGGTTTGTTTTTGCAAGGTCAACGACAACGGAGAGGATGCCGTCCGCCGTGCAGGCGCGCGCATAGGGATCGGTTGTCTCCTGCGTTTTCCCGTCAATGGTGACAAGGTAAGTATAACAAGTACCGTGCAGGCATTTTGGTGTCCGGTAGACCCATACGCCGCGGCCGGATTTTTTGAGTGGGATACAGGCGGCCGTGGATGCGTCTGCCAGCGGGGAAACATTGCTTATCTTATCGTGGGACGGAGTTTTCCATCCCCGGCATTCCGGCGCAGATCCGTCGGATAAATGTGGGGGATTTATAGGGCAAGAAGCAGCGCCTTTTGCATACAGGCAGACAAAGACGGCTTCCGCGAGCGGTGACCAGACAAGAAAGGCAGTGCCGTCCTCCGTGCAGGAGGCTCCGAGGTCGTCCCCGTCGTAAGTAAAGTTGTGATGGAAAGTTTCGGAATCGTAGAGCGCCTGTTTTGCCGCAATTTGTTTTTTTGTCAAAGATCCGGATGGTTGCTTCATAGATTACCTCGTTTCTGCACAATTTCAGTGCTTGATAGGGTATGCGTCCGTTTAAAAAATATTCCTGAGATGATTTTACCATAGCAAAAGGGAAAAGTCGAGAAGAACTGTATTGAGATTTCGAAAAAATTCGAAAATCCGGTTGCATAAAATTATGATGTGCAGCTGCAAATGCTTTAAAAAGTGTAATAATAAGCAAAAAGAGATGGAAAAGCGAAAAAGATTATGTTAAAATATTTTAAAGTATCTTAAAATCAGCAGGGGGAGAGTATGCCTATGCAGCGTGTGGGAAACAGGGAGATAGAGTATAAGATCAACAGAAACCTGATCATCGGCTGGCTGATCATTGTCGGCATTTTATTGGCGGCGTATTTCGGTGAGTTTTTAAAAAGGCAGCGCACGGGAAAATATATGCTCGCATTCTCGGTTGTCACGGCGGTGCCGGCCTTGGTATGCGCATTTTTGTTTTGGAGGGATCACAGGAACCATAACCTTCGGTATTTTATCATCGGCGGATATTTTGTGATGTATGTGTTTGTGCTCCTGACGGGCAACACGACACTTGTGTTTACATATATCCTCCCGCTGCTTTCCCTGATCGTGTTATACCACCAGCCAAAACTCGTGGTGATCCTGTGGCTTGGTTCCCTTGTGGCAAACTTGATCTTTATTGTCCGGCAGTTTGTGGAAGGGAAGATCAACATTGAGACAAGCAAGGATATTGAGATACAGTTGGCGCTGTTGTTTTTGTGTTTCGGGTTTCTTCTGGTGGCTTCAAGGCTCTATGATGACCTGTACCGGAAAAACGAGGCTTATATGCAGGAATTGGCGGAGAAACAAAGGCAGCTACAGCGCGTGACGCTCCAGACGATCACGACCATCGCAAACATCATTGACGCGAAAGATGAATATACGAAAGGCCACTCGCAGCGCGTGGCGGATTACTCGGCGGCAATCGCGAGGGAACTTGGGTATGATGAGGAATATGTAAATAATGTGCGTTACATCGGTCTTTTGCATGATATTGGGAAAATCGGTATCCCGGACTCGATTTTAAATAAACCGGGAAAACTGACGGATGAGGAATTTGAGCTGATGAAGCGCCATGTGGAGATCGGTGGCAATATTTTGAAGGACAACCGCATGATCAAGGATTTAAGCGACGGTGCGCGCTACCATCATGAGCGCTACGATGGGCGCGGTTATATGCAGCACTTAAAAGGGGAGGAAATCCCGGAGATTGCGAGGATTATCGGGCTTGCCGACGCGTACGACGCGATGACGAGCAACCGCGTTTACCGCAAGCGGCTGACGGACGAGCAGGTGACGGAAGAGTTGGAACGCTGTGCCGGCGCGCAGTTTGACCCAAGGATCGCGGGGGTATTTATCAGGCTCATCCGGCAGGGGGAGATCAAACAGCTAAGCCCGGATCTCCCGGCACAGGCGGAGGATGAGGCAAGCACGCTCGAGCAGAGCACAAGGCTGTTGCAGGACATGATCCGGATACAGAAGGAAAACGATGTGAAAAATGAGGAGCGCGACTACCTGACCGGAGCTTACACGCGCAGGGCGGGGGAGCGCAAGATTGCCGGAAGGCTTGCCGAGCACGACGGTGCCCTGCTTTTGGTGGATATTACGAACCTTGACGGGATCAACCGCAGGCATGGTTTTATCTGCGGGGATCATCTGATCCGGCATGTGGCCCAGGAGCTGGATGCCTTCCGGCCGGGGATGTTTGTGACGCGCTATGGCGGGGACGAGTTCATGTGCTTTCTGGATGGTGTGACGCGCCGGGAGGATATGGAGAAACAAATGGAACAGTTACAGGAGCGGGTAGAGCAGTGCATCCGCGAGATGCCGGCTTATGAGGATGTGAAAGTCTATGCGGGCGGTGCGCTTTCTGTCACGGCCGGCAGGGAATATGCGATGCTGTTTTCGGCGGCGGACAAGGCACTCTATCACATGAAGCAGATGAGGGAGGGGGGCTGGTATCTGTTTGGGGCGAGTGAGCGCCAAGACGAGGGCGGCAAGATATCAAAACTTGATCTGGAGCAGCTCGTTGCAAACATTGTCCGCGAGGGTTCCTATGAGAATGTCTATTGTCTGGATTACCCGGAGCTGACAAGAGTCTATGAGCTTGTACGTAAAGTCAGCGCGCGCACCTCGAAGGATATCCAGCTGATCCTGATCACGCTCAAACCGCTCAACGAGAAAGCGACGACCGTGGAGGAGCGCGATGAGGCGATGGGTTATATGGAGAAAGCGGTGAATGCTGCCCTGCGTAAGGCCGATATCATGATGCGTTTTTCGAGCACACAGTTTTTAATCCTGTTCATGAATCTTGCCAAAGAGCAGATTCCTGCCGTGACAAACCGCATCATGAATAATTTTTACCGCTCATACGATAAAAAGACGATGGCCCTGACTTACGATGTGGCAGAATTAAAGAATGAGGGGATTGATTAAAGGAGGTTTTGTTATGGAACAGACAGGATACCGGCACAAGGTACAGTATTATGAGACTGACCAGATGGGGGTTGTGCACCATTCAAATTATATCCGCTGGTTTGAGGAGGCACGCACGGATTTTTTGGAGAAATCCGGGTTTTCCTATGCCTGGATGGAGGAGCAGGGCATCGTCATCCCGGTTCTTTTTGTGCAGGCGGAATATAAAGCGATGGTGCATTACGGAGAGGATGTGCTGATCATCCCGGCGGTGAAAGAATTTAACGGGGTGAAGCTTGGGCTCTCCTACGAGGTGAGAAACGCACGGACGGGGGAACGGACAACAACGGGGACGAGCGGTCATTGTTTCTTGGGACGTGACCACAAGCCGCTGCGCCTGAAAAAGGAATTCCCGCAGGTGTATGGGATGTTTATGGAAAAGCTTGCCGCAGACGTTTCCTTGTGAAAGGAGGGGCAGCTGGCAAAGGGGCTCTTTTCTTTTCGCATCGCAGAATGCGGCTGGCTTTGGGTGGGGATTTGCTGTTTGGCGCTGCAGGTTCGGTTCGGGGAGCGCCCCTGGTTCAGCCGTCATACGGAAACGGCTGCGGGGCAGCAGGGAGGATAGTCGCCGCAGCATATCGCTTTCATGCCATAGACACCGGCGAGGTTTCCGAGTGCGGCGGGGATGAGGTCTACGGGCAGGAAACTTTTCTGGATCTCGCCGGCGATGATTTCCCTAAGACGCGTGACCGGATAGGGCTGCTCAAAAATACCGCCGCCGAGAAGGATGCGGGAAGGGTTAAAAATGTAGATCAGTGAGATGAGCCCGTAGCTGATCTCCCGCACCCATTCCTCCACGAGTGTTTTCACCTTCGCCTCCCCTCGGTTAAATGCGGCAAAGATTTTTCTGCCGTCGGTCAGGGAAGGATCAAGTTCAATGGCGTTTCTCACGAGTGCGGAGGCGGAGGCGCAGGTTTCGTAGCATCCCCTGCCGCCGCAGCCGCATGGCCGCCCGCCCGGATGGATGCGGATATGCCCAAATTCCCCGGCAGCCTGGCGGCTTCCGCGCAAGAGCGTCCCGCCTGCCATGACAGCGCCGCCGATGCCCGTGCCATAGGCCGCCATCAAAAAATCCGGGTATCCCTTTCCGGCACCGTACGTTCCCTCGCCGATGGCGGCAGCGTTCACGTCATTTTCGATATGGACAGGGAGCGAAAATTCTGCCTCGAAAATCTCTTTCAATTTCATGCCTGTGTAGCCGGGCATGACATCGTCGGCATAGAGGATGGATCCGTTTTGGGCATCCACCTGTCCGGTGGTGCTGATGCCGATGGCATCCGCCGGATATTTCCGAAGGCATTCGCACAGGATGGCTTTCATATTGCCTGAAAATACCTCCGCGCCGCGCGCGGATCCGGACGGGCGTTCGCCCTGGCATAGGATTTCATTGTCATGGAAACATGCGTATTTCATTGCCGTTCCGCCTGCGTCAAGCGTTAAAATGTTCATGGTTCCTTCTCCTTTTGATTTTGTGGGAAAGATTCCCCTAACATTGTGGATATGTGCCGTCCCTGCGCTCCGATACAAATGTGAGGAAGCGCTGTGCCGATTTTGGGAGTTCGTGGTTTTTGGCAAAAGAGAAACCGACCTCCCTTTTTTTGACCGGGGAGGACAGCGGCAGGAGGGAGAGCTGGCCGTCCGCGAGATCCTCCTGCACGAATTCCTTGATGACGCAGGCAATGCCGAGCCCCGTGCGCGCGAACTCAATCAGCAGGTCCATGCTGCTCACCTCCAGGATCTGTCCGGTGCGGATATGGTGGCTTGCGAGATAATTGTCAATGTAGAGGCGGGTGATGTTTTTTTCGTCGAGCAGCATCAGGTTTCCTGCAAGGAGCAGTTCGTCGCCCTGCGGCGAGAGCCCTTCGCGCAGGCTCAGGTTTTCGAGGTAGGCTTTTGTCGCGACAAAGACATCTTCAATCTCACCAATCGGGAAGAAGCTCAGCCCGTGCAGGTTTTCCGGGTATCCGATCAGGCCGATGTCCACCTTTCCCTCCCGCAAAAGCTCCATCGTCTGGAAGGAAGACTGGCACTGTATGGTGAAGCGGATGTGCGGGTGGGCCGCGACAAATTCTTTTAAGTAGGGCAGCAGCAGGTATTTACATAATGTAGTGCTCACGCCGATGCGGATATGCCCGATGCCAAGGCGGGAGAACTGGCGCAGTGCCACCTCGCCCTCGCTTAACGCGCGGAATGCCTCGCGCGTGTATTCGTAGAGGAGTTTGCCCTCCTCCGTGAGCCGCACGCCGCGTGAGCTGCGGGAAAAGAGTGTGGTATTTAGTTCCGCCTCCAGTTTTTTGACTGCTTTTGAGATGGCGGGCTGGCTGATAAATAATTCTTTGGCGGCGCAGGAGATATTTCCTGTTTCCGCCACCTTGTTGAAAATTTGGTAGTGGGAGAGGGTGGTCTGTGGTTCCATGTCGATACCTTTCTGGTGTGTGGATGAAGTGGAAATCCCCTCCGGTGTTAGGAAAGGGCGGCGGGATTTTGGCGGTTCCCCGGTTCCGGGATGCCCGGATTCTGCGGGAGTCGGTGCCATTTTTGGGATATGGCTGCGCCATAGGGGTGTGTTGTTCTGCTCCCGGCTATGGGATATCTGTTCCATTCCTTAAAGTTATATAAAATATGAATAACATGTATTTTAATTATAGCAGAGGCTGTGCTATAATAGCAAGCAGAAAATACAAGAATAACCTGATTTTTTCGCGTCTGCGGAAAGATAAGGGGGAAATGGGGGATGGCATGGATTACAATATTGCTGTGATCCCGGGCGACGGGATCGGGCCGGAGATCGTGCGCGAGGCATGCAAGGTTCTGGATGCGGTCGGCGCAAAATATGGACATACGTTTCGTTATACCGAGGTTTTGATGGGGGGTGTTTCCATTGACGCGACCGGGGTGCCGTTGACCGAGGAGGCGCTTGCTGCCGCAAAGGCGAGCGATTCCGTGCTGCTCGGCGCAGTCGGGGGAAATGTCGGGCAGTCAGACTGGTACAGCCTGCCGCCGCATCTGCGCCCGGAGGCGGGGCTTTTGGCAATCCGCAAGGGGCTTGGGCTTTTTTGCAACCTGCGCCCGGCGGTATTGTTCCCGCAGTTAAAGGGCGCGTGTCCGCTCAGGGATGAGATCATCGGCGGCGGTTTTGATTTCGTTGTCGTGCGCGAACTGACGGGATGCGTG